>Ga0123357_10005513_pt1 | contig 15174 bp, 8 predicted proteins | sample TergutEmb28metaG_FD_89873 | JGI IMG/M metagenome (GOLD analysis project Ga0123357, IMG submission 89873) | Embiratermes neotenicus P4 segment gut microbial communities from Petit-Saut dam, French Guiana - Emb289 P4 | ecosystem: Host-associated > Arthropoda: Insects > Digestive system > Gut ... | reverse complement strand
TAATGGCGTGCTCTAAAGCAAAGTTAAAAAGCATTGGTGATAGAGCGTCTCCTTGTTTCAAACCATTCCTAATAGGGAACCTGTCAGACACATTCTTGCCCACCCGGACTCTGCTATATGTTTAAAAATGAATTATTACATAGGAAGGGACGTATCATTTGAATTTTCATCAAACACACTGTCAGTGTAAAAAATGGGAAAACTTATCTATATATTCTATAAGATGTCCCATAGTGAACTGTACTCATCATTTTCTTCTTCCACTCCTTCCTCCTACACATGATAACTTGAGTACATCTTCTGCCAATCAAGGCCATGTCATCACACCCTTATCAGGAATGAATTTTGGAAAGAGGTTCTACTAACCTGATGAAAAATGAAGTTTACAGAACAATTTTAGGTGAAGTGCACTGAGGTGAAAAAATTCATCCATTGCAGCTTTGCTCACATTCGGCTTGTGAGAATGGCATAACATTCATAAGTGTTAAGAGTATGTGAAGATGTGCAGAAACTGCCTTTCCTTTTGAATCTTTAAATTATCCACAAGCCTCCACACATTACCTACCACTGCAAAAACAATCTTCTATTCCTGTTTTTAAGCTTTCGCCGTGTTCTAAATGTAATTTGTTCCTTTTTGGGTAATTCCCCGGCGTCCGAGTTCTAATTGCCGATGTTTTGGAACTCTTCATTCACCTTCCTATGAAGATGGAACCGACAGTGAGTTCTGAAACATCGGCAATTAGAACTCAGACACCAGGGAATTACCCAAAAAGGAACAAATTACAATCTTCTATTCCTTTGATTTCAACTTCATGCCATCCAGCCCACTGTCAGTTTCAAAATAATGTGACAGCTTAAATATGGTTCCAAAATTTCTTTCAAAAATGCAATTGCTGCAAGCAACCTGGATTTCATATTATTCATCAGGCACCTCAATAGTTGTATTCTCTTTATGACAGGTAGTATTTATTCAAAATAAACACAACCATAAATTTTACATAGCTTTCATTTTGAAGGAAGTAAAGGAAAATTAAAAACATATTTAGAAAAATTTTATTTTTCATCTACTAAGCAACAAAATAAAATCTGTCAAAATGTCACAGAAAGTATGTCAGTCACAGGCAGCAATGACCCATACCTTTTAACTAATAAAAATGGCCACAAAATTTTCAGAAAAATTTATGATAAGCAACAATCATGTGAAATTTTAACCGAGTAATTACACAGACAATAATTTCACTCAAAACAAAAATACAATACACATACTTTCCTTCAGAAGGTAAATTATTAATGTGATAGGTTTATTTTGATATTAGACTTCACATGGTATGGCCAACAATTCTGTGAATGTAAAGCACAGAATGTCCAGCTGTCCAAACTAAGACTATTACAAGCTACGCAGTCGAATTACTGGCCATACTAAGTCACAGCATTAATACATACATGGATCAGAAAGTAAGTTTACAGTACCTATCAATCAAAGGCAAGATTTAATAGAGGAAATGGACAATACAGAAGAAACACTGTGCCTCAAATCAGAAGACCATGAAAACTAGAACCCTATGTCACATATATGAAGAGTGTTTTAAATTTCAAATAGTTCAGCATCTCCAACAGGACTTGTAAACTTTTTTTAGTCCACCCTTGTAGCAGAAAACTTCACTATATAAATGGCACATTTAGCTGCAACTCAGATACAGAAGAAATCCAACTTGCTGATATTGAATTTATGTTTTGCTGACCGTGCATCCTGCTACTACCCTGGGTAAATGACCAACTTCATGCACAATTGCATTATATAATACATTTATTATTACAATCCTCTATATGTTTCGAGCAAATCTGTGCTCATCATACAATTAAATAATACAATTTGACCTCCTGATGACAAGCACAAAGTTGCTCAAAACATGTAGAGGATTATAATAATAAACGTATTATATAATGTAATTGTTCATCAAGTTGGTCATTTACCCAGAATTGCTGATATTGAATTTCTTCTTTCACACAGGACTTTATTTATTCTACAGTAAACTTTTAATGCTTATGCGTTCACAGTATGAGAACCCACAAAACGTTTAACATTTTGTAATTTACTTAACAGGGTTTCATAATGGAGATATCATTTTCATAACTGAGATTATTGTACCACATTTGTTCTATCTCTAGTACAGTTTCAATCATAGCTCCAATCACAGATTTTCTAAAACACTTTTTTCAAACAGAATTTCTGTGTACAAAGTGTAAGGATCGACGATCACACACATTGTATTAACCAACCAACTTTCATGCTGATAATTATATTCTACAGCCAAAGTTCTAGTTCATGTTCTGCTGTTCCATCAATTCAGCTTCTTTGTATAATGTATTATATACCGTCAGTACACAACAATATATCAGTACAGTTATACAATATACACAGTTAGGTCATATTACGGCTACATGTTTTGACCACAAACAGTCGAAACATGTAGCCCATTGAGTGCTACTTTATTATAACTTAATAATGTTCTTCATTGGCCTGAAGATGACCATTTACAGTCAAAACATGTAGCTGTAATGTGACATAATTGTATATATTATATCACTGTACTGATATATTGTTGTGTACTGACGGTATATAACACATTATACAAATTTGTTAATACACAACGGGATGGCCTCTGTCAAATTCATCTTCTGATTGGACATATTTAAATATGTTTATTACTACTGCTGTGTTCTTACATGTTGGTAAGTTTAACCACACTGGATTTACATTTTCAAAATATAAAATAAAAAATGCACAAAAGCTACATGTTTCTTTGGTTTGGTATGTTCATAAAACAAATCAAAGGAGAAAATGTTAATAGTTCTTGTACTAATTCTGTAACTGTCTGCGGTATAATTCTCACATGTAATAACAAAACACCTCTACCGTCCATATCCAGTTTGTCATTTTTAATCAAAATAACTACAAAACTGCAATACTGATACACTTTTTCTCATTTTCCCATTCTTGGTGTGATGTGTCAGAAAAATGGTATGAATAACTGTGAATCATATCCACTTACTTCACATGCTTGAATACTATCTCTCAGGCACTTCTGCGAAACAGGATTGTGTTCCGTAGTCACAAAAAATATTTATATGTAGAGAGTGCAATTGAGTTAAATATCACCTCATGATAACAGAACAGTGAAGAGAACATCGCAGAAAAGAAAAATAACTCTGTCATGTTACTTAAGAGTGTGTTACAGTGTTACCAAAAGCTAATTCTGTGGAGTTGAAATGCATCATATGAACAATGGGTTAATATTATGGTAAGAGACACTTCATGTTCCCAGTCCTCCCTTTGACACTGCTCCTCTTTCAAGAATAGGGGTCAAAAGGACGAGAATCATATACACATAGAATTCTGGGACTATATACTTGTAGTTTTCTACATACAGTGTATTACATTTCATTTAACATATTTTACATTGTTCTTCTTATGAGACTCGCTGCTATTCAGGTCCATTTATGTCAGACATGAAATTAGCACAAACAGAAAAAATCAGTCAGAATTTTTATGTTATACATAACATACACTTTAGAAAATTCCATATTTTAAACCAACAAAATGCACTAATTAAAATACAATAAAACAGATCATAAAACATTTCATATTAGGTGCCAACTCTTACATGTTTCAGCACCAAGGTTCCATCATCAGGGAGTTCATTAATGGCACAGGATCATAAGTGCAACATATATTTCAGGTGCTAGTCACTCTCGCTTCCATCGTGTATTTTAATTAGTGCATCTTATTGGTTTAAAATGTGAAAATCATTCAAACGTTTAGTGATCTTAATGTAAATGACAATTTTTTTAACATTAGTATGAAATGGCACTAATATATTCCATCAGATTTCAATAACCAGAGGATCTGAAGCACTTGCAGACCTAATTAAAATAAGTATTTACACATAGGCAGTATTAAGATCAAATAGCATCAAAAACTATTCCAAGATCTATGAACTGAACAAACTCGGCAAATATACAAAGCAAGCAAATTTACTTAAAGGATACAGAAAGGATCTTAAAAGAGTAACAAAAAACAAAACCATGTGGTGGTAACATGACTAAACATGAGTTTTCAAAGAATCTTTTTTGTAATATGCTGACATTTCTGAATTATACTGTGATGTTCCATATTTCTTTAACTCCTTGAAACAAAACTTCAGAGGTAGTTATAGATCACATTTGTCATTTTATCACCAACTAAATTGTTTCACAAGTACATCTGTGGGAAGAGCCAGTTTGCAAGAATGTAACCCTTATTACATGCAACACTTTCTTCATGTTCCCGACACTCCACACAACTGCAATGATGGGTCACACATTTAAGTTAATTCAGAATTGATTCAAAAAGCAGACACTGCAAACTAAACAACAAAGCACAATGAGTACTCATAACTCGTTACAATAAAGTTTATATTACAAACTTCACATTTCTCTTCATCACCCATAATATTTATTACAGAAACCGTTATCATAATTGAATGTTACATCTTGTGATACAATACATAAACTCTTAAACACATTTGTACTTTATACCAAATATTATGGCACTAGACTTACAAAATAACCTAATCTTAGGCACTGTATATATCTAGTAATTTCAAACAGTTTCTAAATTTCCTGACAATTCATTCTAACTTCCTCATGACCCCAAATACACAGAATGTTAAAAAAAAAACATGACCCATGGATAATGCACACATTATTACAACCCACCTTTTTTTTTTTCAGTAGTCATTAAGTAGAAGAATGGTATTTACAATACCAGAAAGAATATTCATTGTCAAAAGTTAAATCAAGAATCAACGTTAAGAAACAACAGGGGAGGAATCTGAGCAAAAACATGGCACCGAAACTCCTAGGAACAAGTCAAGCATCAAATGCCTCTGTGCTAAATTTAAGGAACGTTGAAGTGTTCTGGATGCTATGAACAGTGGAAGAACAGATGTGCTAAGTGACTGAAAGCTTACCGACTTTCATCCTCCTATATTCAGTAGTTCAAAGAAGTCCATATGAAGGCTTCATTGTACAGTGGCATATCCATAGGTCACAACTACATGTCTCAATCAGTTGCACACAACACTAGCAGGTAGCAGTGTAACAGCAGTACGCAGAAAGCACAATCCAAACCTATGTAACACCTTTACAACATAATAAGTTTACTGCAGTTTATTATAATATTTATATGTTCATCTTTACTAGACCCAAATATCGGACTTCTGTCACAGAATTTCAAAGAAGAACACTACAGAAAGATGCTGCACTTCATTACATAGTCCTTTCTCATCTTAATCCGATATGGCAGCATACTTGTAACTAAAGTACAGCCACCTACATATTACAAATTGTTATATTTTATTAAATTGTCAAATTTTTGTCTTTTAACCTTTGTTTTCATAGTAGATATTTATATATACACAAACATGCCACAGCTGATGATCCTTCCATTCCATACACATTTCAACAGCTTTATACATTTAAAATGTATTTTTAATGTGAAAGGGCAGATCCCCTTCTTATGCAGTATAAAATTTTTCCTGTATCAGCTTTCATAAAATGTTTGATGATGCCTTGAAATTACAGCCAAAACACACAGCTGTGGAAAAACTGATAAAATTTTGTGTTGTGTGTGAATGATTTAAGACATATAGGCCTACTTGTGATTTGTTAACACTAACTGGGAGTCTCATTTTAAAATTACTGTACCTATGGGTTCTGTGAGTGGGCCAGGTAGCTCAGTTGGTATAGCGACTGACTACGGGCTGGACAGTCCGGGATTGAATCCATTAGTTTGTTTTGAGACGTGGTGGAGTGCGGTTGTGTTTACGCAAGGAGTGAGCCGGCTGAGAAGCTACCCTTGAAGCAGTGGGCGTGTTTGTGTGGTGATACTACACCAACAAGCTATCAGCTGGAGACAGTATACATGACTGAACGGCAATAAACGATCATGTGTGCTTTCGATCAACATAACCCAAATGTGTCAGCATTCAACATAGACGAATGGGTCTATGAAACACTGCATTTACAAGAACATGAAGTAGTGATGATACAAATTGATGGCCTTCGCAGACACGTTTACATAAAATTCAGGGACCCACAGACGATGCAGGCAATATTGACAGTGATCCAGGGGCAAGAGGATTTTCGACACGAAAACGGCAAATTCTCCAAAGTTTGAATCGAGGCAGTCGGATTAGGAATGCGACGAGTGAGGGTGGCCAGCTTAACCCCCCCCCCGAAGTGAAAGACAAGACCTTGAAAATGGCGCTGGGTGCATTTGGTGATATACGTGATATTTAACTGGAAATATGGCCAAATGCCTATCGCTATCGGGTTTCCAATGGAGTATGTGTGATAAGAATGTCACTGGTCAAACATATCCCTTCGCATGTGCTGGTGGCAGGGAACAGATCGCTAATATCATACGAGGGGCAGCCGACAAATTGTTTCAGCTGCAACGAACCGGGTCATCTGCAAACTGCGTGCCCACACAGACGGCGGGAGCGGGCGAAAAGCAGACCGGCAACCACGGCATCATGGGCGGAAGTGGCGGCGAGGGGGCCCATTTCAAACACCACGACAATAGTGGATAGGGCCACAGACATGGCTGCACCCGAAAATATGGGGGCAGAGACAATGCAGGCACCTGATAGCGCCCCCACGCCCTAGAAGGACGAGATAGGCCAAAGGGGAGTTGAGGCCGCCCCCGCAACGGAGGAAAAGCGGGTACTGGAACCTACAATGGACACAGCGGACGAAATACATGTGGAGGGGAAGCGACGGACGCTCAATAACGACCATACCCCACCGTCCTGGGAGGGGCTGGAGGACAGGATGGAGACACCTCAAGAGCAGCAACCAGTGAGGCGGCAGCCCGACAGCGAGGAGAGTGGACGGCCCATCAGAGACAACGTGGACGTAGAAGGTGGCACTTTGGAGTGGAGTATAGGCGGGAAAGAAGAAGGTTGTCCAGCCCCCCAGGACGGGATGCAAAATACAAATACGGCGACCAGTGTCAAAAGGCCCCAAAAATTGAAGATCGACAGACATGACGACAATCCTCCGGTGCGACGGCAGAGTAGATCGAGGACTATGGGAATCACTTCCCTTTAAGAACGAGGCGTCCCCCACCTTAGTAAGACTCGCGATGCCTGAAATTTATAAAATCGCGACCGTCAACATTAACGGCATGGCTACGCCACCCAGGATAGCGATGCCCGAAAACTTCTTGCAAAAACTGGAAATAGACATCATTCTCCTAGGGAAGTCACACGGCCTGTCTTCGATGACATCCAAGGCTTTGCAGCTTACACATAGGCACTACGGGGCGGGGGACGGCGTTCCTGACACGAGACCATATTCAGATTACGAACATAGTGTATCTCCCTACTGACAGGGAAATGGCCGCAGAGTTCCAAAATGTAACCACAGTGAACATCTACGCACCGTCTGGAGCCGAGAGGAGGAGGGACAGGGAAGACATCTTTTCGAACGAACTCCCATACCTACTACAGGGCATCCCACCATCGCTCCTGGTTCGAGGCGACTTCAATAGCTTCCTTACAAATCTGGACGCCACAGGACACCCAAACCAAGTCGGGCCCTGCAAGAGTTCATTAGAGGATTTCAACTAGTAGACATGTGGGAGACGTCCCAGGAGCGCGCTACCTATACCCACTACACCAGTTGGAGAGCATCGATAATTGATAGGATATATGCGTCGCGCAACCTTAGCAGACAAAAACGGGCTGCGGAAACAAGTCGCTGCGTTTACTGACCACCTGGCCGTGGTGATACGAATAGCCCTTGCGGCCACCACCATGCAGCACGGACGCAGTTATTGGAAGATGAATATGGCTTTACTGCGTAAGGAAAGTTTCCAGGAACAAGTGCGTCAGCGTTGGTCAGAATGGTCCAAACAGACCAAAAACTACCCTACTATGGTGATGTGGTGGGAACGAGTGGCAAAAGTGCACATCAAGAAACTCTTCATCCATGAAGGGACTGTGAAATGACGAGAGGAAACACAGGTGGAAAACTTCTATTACACATGTCTTTATGACATACTGTGGCGCCCGGTCCAACACGCGGAAAGGAGGGCAACGCTTAATCATCTTAAAGCCAAAATTGCGAAACTCCACAATGCTAGTCTGGCACGGGGACAGATTGAGCTATGAACACAAGACATCTTCCAGGAGGAACGCTTGTACTTATTACACTTGATTAAACGGAGACAACAGAGGGGGCAGCGAAAGATCTCGGAAGTGCAGGATCGGGATCACGGATGACAGACGTCTGCGAGCGATATATTGCGTGCGTTCAGTGAGCACATGCAAAGTAAATATCGCCCCATACAGGTTCATGAGGACAGTGTCAGGACAGTGTTCGTGACGGGAAAAGGGGTTGTGCCTGATGCTTGAAGGGAGATACTCGAGATGCCAATTACGGCCGAAGAGATGAAAGCAGCGGTGTTAAAAGGAGACAGCAAACATATCTCCCGGCAGAGATGGTGTAGGACTGGAGTTCTTTAAAGTAATTTGGGAAGAAATAGCAGATGATATGAGAACACTGTTTACTCAGATGCTCCGGGACCGGGAACTATCAGAGCATCAGAAACAATGAGTCACAGTCTGCATCCCGTAAAACGCGAGGCCTCATACACCACAGGATTATAGGCCGATAACACTGCTGAATACAGATTATAAAATATTGGCGAGCCTGATAGCTGCCCGAGTTCGGCTCATTCTAGCAGAACTTCTCCACACTGGGCAGTACTGCGGCGTGCCCAGAAACATGATCTTCGACGCGTTAGTCACAGTACGGGATGCCATAGCCTACGCGGAAACAACTCGGCGCCCATGCTGCGTAGTATCTCTGGACTTCAAACAGGTCTTTGAATGGATCTCGCACACATAACTCCTGACCGTCTTGCGTAGCTACGGTTTTCATGCGGGATTCATAGAATGTATTTGAATGATGTACGGAAACGCCACATCGGTCATACAAGTCCATGGACATATATCTACTCCCATTCCCTTCTAATGTGAAGTGCGACAGCGATGCCCCCTTAGCATGATACTCTTTGTCTTATGTCTCAACCCTTTGTTATACAGGGTGCGGCAGAAATAACTCCCCTATTTGATCAACGAATAAATTCAAAACCAAAGATGATAAGGCAAATGTTTTTCTATTTCTGGAAAGCACGCAGAATGCCGTTTTACATCAACGTGTTTTGAACAAAACATCACTCAAGTGGCGGCCTTGAATATTGGTAAACTGATATAGCCTCTGTCGGTAGTTGTCCATGACCTTAAGAGTCATTTCAGGTGTAATGGCAGCAAATTCCTGTCGTGTTGCCTCCTTCAGAGCTTCCAATGTTACGGGGCGTTGTTCAAAAACCTTTCCTTTGAGGTAGCCCCAGAGACAAAGATCGCAGGGGGTCAAATCTGGCGAACGCGGCGGCCACCCGATATCACCACGCAAGGAGATAACATGTCCAGGAAACACTTCTCTGAGAAGTGAAAGGGAACGACGAGATGTATGGGCTGTTGCGCCATCTTGCTGAAATCACACATAATCAGCACCATGTTGATCATTGAAAATTTCGCCCAATTGAGGCTGGAAAAAATTTTGTAACATTGCACAATAACGATCGCTGTTCACCGTAACAGTGACATCGTCCTCTTCAAAAAAGTATGGACCCAAAACACCAAAGTTAAAAACGGCACACCATACTGATACTTTGGGGTCATGTGCTGCTCGTTGGTGAAGTTCCCGAGGGTTACCCTCAGACTAGTATCGGAAATTTTGTTTGTTTACTGTGCCAGAGGTGGAAATGTGCCTCATCAGAAAAAAAAACACATCTGTGACGCGAACGTTCAGAAGTTCACGACACAACTTTGTATGGTTTTCAAAATCATGTCCCTGCAGTTTTTGTGCAATCGCTATTTTGTAGGGATCCATTCGCAGATCTCGGTTCAGAATTATCCTCGCACTTGTCAGACAACTGTAGTGCAGACGTGTGTTTCCGTGCAGAACGCCATGGGGATTTATGAATCGAAACCGACAACTGCCACATTTTACGGTCCTGTTGCGGTCCGAGGTCGGCCAGGAGATATCGGTTTCAATGCATAACCTGTTTGTCTAAAGTTTGATACCCAACGGTAAATCGTTTTCTTATCAGAAACAGCCTCACGTCGACCAAGCCCAAAGCGGATGCGAAATGCACGCTGTGTTGCTACCGGCGACACGCCATTTTTTATAAATTCCTCGACAATAAAGGCTCGATGTTCTCCCAACCACGCCATCGTGTACAATGAAAACGGCACGTACACCGCTGTTCGACGACGCGCTCCCCACCACTGTACGCGCTTCCCACCCGAAGCTAAGCCCCTCCCAAATCGGGGTCTTCATTCTGCCGCACCCTGTACTACGAAGGTGTATCCAAACGTCCCATTACAATGCTCATAACATGCAAGTCGCTGGTAGTTCACGAGTTTCCCGCTAGGGAGTGTTGCGGTCGTGTCTTGTGAGTGAATGTGCCGAGTGGCGTGGTTGGATGTGGAAGCGTTTGATTGTTGCACTGTCTTTATGTGTGTATTGCATCAGCCGATTTTCTGATATCGGCGGTATGGCGGAAGTTGAAGAACAAAATGTGTGCATCAACTTCTGTGTGGGGTTGAGTAAAAAGGGAAGTGAAACTTTTGAAATGTTGAAACAGGCTTTTGGTGATTAGTGCATGAGCCGTGGCCGAACTTTTGAGTGGTTTCGACGTTTCAAGAATGGCAGAACTACGACTGCAATGCATATTTCTACTGTGAAGTTCTAAGAAGGTTACGTGAAATTGTGCGGCGCAAGAGGCCATAGAAATGGCAAAACCAGAAACTCATTATCCACCACGACAATGCCCCGGTTCACGGGTCCTTTAAAGTTTCGAAGTTTTTGGCCAAGAACAACATGACAGTGATCCCCCATCCTCCACACTCATCGATCTGGCCCCCTGTGACTTTTTCCTCCTCCCCAAGCTGAAGCTTCGGATGAAGGGTCGAAGATTCGACACCAATGAAGAGATTCAAGAGGAATCGCAGCGGGTACTTGACAGTTCCAAAAAAGGACTTCCATGGCAGAAACGCTGGGACCGCTGTATTCGTGCAAAGGGGAGTACTTTGAAGGTGATGGAGGAATTTAACATCCAAGGTACACAGACTTCTTTTTACAAGTACTGTCCTGGAAACTTTGGATACACCCTTGTATTTGGATGAACGCCTACATGGAGTTCGCGCACATGGAACGCAACGGAAGACCACGGTGATCGCGTACGCTCATGTCTCCATCTTGGTAACTTCGCATGAGGACGTGAGAACAGTCCGAGACGCCATAGCCTGTTACGAGAAGGCAACTGGCGCAACCTAGAATGTTGCGAAATCTAGCGCATTGAAGGTGGGCACGTGGGACACTGCGTGCGATATAATGGGCATACCCTATAGTGAGGAAATAAAGATTCTTGGCGTCAAAATGAGGAACACTGTGAAGCAGTCGCGCTGGCAAGTTAGACGAGATTGGCGTCCTTGTTACGCATGCAGGCCCGAGCAGAATGCAGCAGAGACCTCAACATAGCAAAACTTATTACATATGTACAGGCTTATATGCTCGCCAAATTATGGTACAATGCGCAAATGCTACAGCCCCACAGTGAGGGCCTACGGCAAATTATATCTGCCAATGCGTGGTATATATGGCAGGGCGCCATTTTTCGAGTGCCAATATCAACAAAGCAAAGGCGAAAAAAGGACGGTGGTTGGGGACTGATTGAAGTGAATATCAAATGTCCCGCACTCCTGATTACGAGGATCTGGCTTCAGGGGCAACGAGATGGGACCATGGAGGGATGGCAGACGTAATGGAGACTGCAGGGGATGCGAGGTAATCCCCACATAAGGCAGATTCCCCCACCCTCGAAAACCTGCGTAACTACGTCCAGAAAATCGCGTAGACAACTACAAGCTGGGTGAACATCCTAGGACATTGCGTAGGAGAGCGTAGAAGACGCTACGAGGGATTGCGGTGGCGGACAATTCACCGCGCGTGATGCGCATCATGTAACTTCATCTGTACGCACAGTGGGAAAGAATATGGACCAAATTGCATGAGTGTTGGACGACGGAGGTAGTAAAGATAAACTGGTATGTGGTGATACAGGACATGCTGTCCACTAACATTCGACTAGTCGGCTCACCACTTTGCATACATTGCGGAGAACCAGACACGGTCCAACATAGAGTAACGGCATGCGGCGAGGGGGCGGGGATCTGACTCTGGAGCAAAAGACGTATAGCATGGATTCTGCGCATTTACCCGGCTCACATACCACCGGACTGGACAACGTGACCCCAGTTCCTGCTATAGCCACCTCAGCGACACCGGGCGGTGTTATGGATACTGGCCCAAATGGTGTCGTACAGAATTAAAGAAAGTCGAGCATGCACTGAGCAAGATTACAGCGACTTTCTGCGACGGACACGTTGGAAGGCGTATCAGGCCAAACATCGCCTTACCAACGTTGGGAACTATCTTCAGATCCTATGAACACGATCCCACAAGAGGGACACACCGTGGAGCGGCAGTGTCGGTGTGACTTGTTACAGTTCTTTGGCCACGGTAGGAGTGGAACGGCAATCGACCCATTCGAGTATGGTGCGTGGACCGCAGGGGCATGAAGGCATAAGAGCATAAGCGATACCTGGCCCATTAGGGGGAGGAATTGATGTGACTCAGTGTTGTAAATGGGCCGCAAAGTGTGCCAACCTTGCAATCTTGTGCAGTGTGAAGTGAGGGGGTAGGGAAATGTATACGAGGTGTACGAGTATAGTGTACGAGAGAGAGGTGGATCGAAAGGCACGGTGGTGTGGGGGAGTGATGTCACTTGTCCTATGAACACTCTAACTGCACGAACGATGCTGACAGTATCTGTTACATATGCGCTGGAATGTACGCAATGTACCTGAATAAAAGTATGTTTTGTAACAAAAAATCCCCGTGGGGACGAAATTTTTCGCCAGTCCAGACCGGCCCTGGGGTCCACCCAGTCTCCTGTAAAATGGGTACCGGGTCTTTTCCGGGGTAAATTGCGGCCGGAGAGTGCTGCCGCGGTCACGGAAGAGTAGAGCTATACCTCTACCTACCCTCTGGGCCACACTGGGCCTGTAACGGGATCACTTCCTTTCATGGGTTCTGTTCAAAAGGCACTGTGGATGTCGCTGAAAATATTTCTCTACACACGAATTGCTGCTGAAAGAACGTGTCATTTATGCCAGCTGTCTCCATCATTATGAGTAATTAATGGAATATGTGAGACCCGAAGTTGAGAAACTGGGTCTTGGTTCTGTAAAGCTGAAACTTGTTCCGTTTTGAAGGCTAACCTGATGTATTGGGCACAATAACACATATACTATGTAACGGTAATCCTCTGCCTCCTTCCATTGCTTTCATTTTCCCCTCTCCCTCGCCCTTCAGCCCTTTTGTCCTTCATCGCCTTCACTTGACTTTACTCCATAACCAGCGTCCATCTCAGATGGATCTTCTCAATTTTTGTCTCGGGTGGTGCATTTCAAAATTTTTCCCTGGTTTAGCTACAGTGGACCTTCCGTCGCTGCCGAAATGCAAGTGTTTGTCTAGAAGTGTGTCACCTCAGCATTGGCAAGTATTATGTGTGTGCTATGTGGCAACTTACTTGGCTGTATTCATGTTTTTTTTTACTGAGATAAGTTGTGTTACTTTCATGGTTGTTATCGTTGTTGTTTCACAGAAGGATTTCTAATATAAGTAGAGTCTAACGCAGTTATAATTTCATGAGAGGAATCAATGGCCTGGACCACCCAGAAGTACGAAAGAATCCGTACCTTGAGATGCATGGCGGCGTGTGTGCATCAGGAAGAGGCAGCCAGTACTTGTTGATCTCCTACACAGTAAGGACATGTTCGGGTGAGTGTCGCAGTTCTCTTTCTTATTTCAACATTATAAATAAATGATAGTGACAAAATGTCCTGCACAAGGTGTGAGCGCGTTCCAAAGGAACTGGTGAGAAAAGGAAGCATGTTTGGATAATGTGAAAATAAATGAGAAGTTGGAGACAGCAGTGTCAGTGGTGGGCATCACTGACAAATACACCCTGAATACATGGCTTGTCCTAAATCCACAAGGACGGAATGTCGTTAAGACCAACAGCAAACTGCATTGTATCACCTACGTAAGGCTTGGCAAAATACCTACAAGGACAACTGAAACCAAATTTTGTTTTGTTGACCAGCATCTTATTACAATACTTGTAAATAAACAACATGACTAACAATTCCTTTTCTTATATTTGTTTACTCCAATTCTCTACATGTTTCGAGTAACCAAGTGTTCATCAGGAGAGTCAGTTGTATTAACAGGACCCCTGGTAGATGTCACTCTATGTAGGTAACCGTGCGGTGTTCAGGTTTAGATGGAACTAAACCTGCACACCACACGGTCAACTACATACAGTTACATATACCAGATGTCGTATTGATACAACTGACTCTCCTGATGATGAGCATTTGGTTGCTCGATACATGTAGAGAATTGGAATAAACAAATATAAAAAAAGAACTGTGCGTCAAGTTGGTTATTTACAAAGGCAACTGAAGCCGTTAGTTCGAAAATCAACTGTTGGGACTCTTGCGGTTATAACGGTTTCAGCGGTTCCGTGTTACGTTCGGTAATGTCCGTTTATGTTCGGGACACTTCGTCGAAGCTTCTAGACTCGTAAACACGCGGCAACGTGGGGGTAGCTGACGACAGAGAGTCTGGTTATAATGCGGCCCCTAGACGTTCAATATTATTGTGCAATATTTCACAATAATACTGTCTGTATATTGTAACCGTTCCTTCTTGCTCGTACAAAGACCTAACTAGCTCGCGCCGGTTTGCATGTCCTATCTCAGGGAATATTTACGTGTAGGCTGTATCAGACGGACTCCACTAGCAACTGATAGTAAATCATTTATTTTACTTTTCACTTCTTTCAATTTTAACACCAACTTTTAGCAGCCAGCAATCTGAAGTAACCACGGCGAGTGTTTTAGTTTCAAGCCTCACACGACATTTACC
>Ga0123357_10005512_pt1 | contig 15176 bp, 11 predicted proteins | sample TergutEmb28metaG_FD_89873 | JGI IMG/M metagenome (GOLD analysis project Ga0123357, IMG submission 89873) | Embiratermes neotenicus P4 segment gut microbial communities from Petit-Saut dam, French Guiana - Emb289 P4 | ecosystem: Host-associated > Arthropoda: Insects > Digestive system > Gut ... | reverse complement strand
GATAGCTGCGTCGTACAAACACAGTTTAATCGCTGCGATTCGGAGAAGCCCTCTGCTTCCTATATCTTCACGGGGCTGCGCAGTTCGCAGACCCGTGCCGCAAGCGAACACGGGTATGGGACCGAGGTTGTCCCATACCCGTGGCACCCGGCCCCCGCCCACCCGCCATCATGAAGAGGTGGGGTTATTTTTTGTCGAGGGCATTGCCGATTTTATCAGCGGGTTGGAAGGAGAATTTTTGTCCGCCTATGGCGGCCTGGACCATCAGGCCTTTGCGAGGCAGGGCGAAGGCGACGATGCCGTTGGCATAATCGGCCTGAGCGCCGGCGCCGGATTTGGCGGCCACGGCGGTGGCTTTGGCGTCGAACTCCAGCGTGCCTGTTTTGAAGTTGCTGAAGGCGGCCTCATTTTGGAAGAAGACGGCCTGGACGAAGCTCTGTCCGCCGATCTGGTAGCCGATGTTTCCGCCGGAGACGTTGGAGTACCCGACGAATTTGCCGCCCTGGTAGACTTCGCCGTTGCCGGAGAAGCCGCCGACGCCCAGACCGCCGGCAATGACGTTCGGGAAAATGGCGTAGGCGTACGCATGATTGAAATATTTTTCCAGAGAGGCATCTTTCTCCTTCAGGTCCACGATGGCCTGATTCACTTGCGTATGACGAAGAGCCGCATCTTCAGCCGTATTCGGAACGCCGCTCGAACAGGCAGTCAAAAGAGACGCCAGCATGAGAACGCAAGGAGTAAGAAAACATTTCATGGAAACCTCCAATGTATAAAAGGACACTCTGACTGGAAAACTCAATGGGCAAAATTATTTATCATTTTGGAAGAAAAAGCAATCATTTTTCCATCTCAGAGCGCATGGTGGGTGTGGCCATCTTTTATAGCATAGACATCAAGGGGAGCCCCGCATGGTAATGCGGGGCTTGACGTTGATCTCGCAAAATGGCACCGAAAACGCTTGCGGCGTCGCGGACCTCGCCTTGCCTGGAACAATTTGCCACAAAAGATGGCCACACCCCTCGAATTTCGGATTTATTCCAGCTTCTGGCTACTGGCTTCTGGCTCCTGTACAATGGCGTTCATGGAAAATGCATACAAAACGGCTCGGGAACAGTACGCGGAACTTGGCGTGGATACGGAGGCCGCGATGCGGACCCTCGCGGAGATCAGTATCTCGCTGCATTGCTGGCAAGGCGATGATGTCGGCGGATTTGAGTCCGCCGCCGGACTCACCGGCGGTGGCATTCAGGCAACCGGCAATTATCCCGGAAAAGCCCGCAACGCCGACGAACTGCGGGCCGATCTGGACAAAACGCTTTCCCTGGTCCCCGGCAAACACCGCGTGAATCTGCACGCGATTTACCTCGAGACCGGCGGTAAAAAAGTGGACCGCGACCAAATCACCCCGGAACATTTTTCTCGCTGGATCGCCTGGGCCAAGCAGCGCGGGCTCGGGCTGGATTTCAATCCGACGTTTTTTTCGCATCCGCTGGCGGCCGACGGATTCACGCTCGCGTCCGCCGATGAAAGTATCCGCAAATTCTGGGTTCGCCACGCGCAGGCGTGTCGGCGTATCGGCGCCGCCTTCGGACGCGAACTGCACAAACCGTGCGTCACCAATGTCTGGGCGCCCGACGGTTTTAAAGACACACCCGCCGATCGCCTCACTCCACGTGTCCGCCTTGAAAAATCCCTTGACGAACTCTTCGCCGAAAAGATCGACCCCGCTCACAACCTCGACGCGCTGGAAGGCAAACTCTTCGGCCTGGGCCTGGAAAGCTACACTGTTGGCTCACATGAATTTTATCTCGGATACGCGGTCAAACATCAAAAGCTGCTCTGTCTCGACGCCGGTCACTATCATCCCACCGAAACGATCGCCGACAAAATTTCCGCCGTGCTGATGCACGTGCCGGAGATTCTCCTGCACGTCTCCCGCGGCGTCCGTTGGGACTCCGATCACGTCGTGACACTCACCGACGATCTCCGCGAAATCGCCCAGGAACTCGTCCGCGGCCATTTCCTCGCTCGCACCCACATCGGCCTGGATTTTTTCGACGCCTCTATCAACCGCATTGCCGCCTGGACCATCGGCGTTCGCTCCATGCAAAAAACTCTCCTGCTCGCCCTGCTCGAACCAACCGCGAAGCTCAAAGCCATGGAAGACGCCGGCGATCTGACCTCGCGCTTAGGCTTGCTGGAAGAATCGAAACTGTTGCCGGCAGGCGCCGTGTGGAACGAGCACTGCCTTCGCAACAACGTCCCGGTCGGTGCTCACTGGATGGAAGCCGTCCGCCAGTACGAGGAAAAGGTTCTCTCCCATCGCTGAGTCGGCCAAAGTTCACATGCAAAACCGCCGATGTTGAAATGGTATGAAGGGGATCGATCTCAGCGGATGGTGTCTGGTCATCACCGGCGGTGTGATCATGGCGATGGTTCTTTTGCGAGCCATCAGCCAGGGTTCCGTCCTGGTCGCGGTCGTTATGATCGACGATCGTCGCCGGAAGGAAGCCCAGCGAAAGGCCGATAATGCCGCCGCGGAAGCCGCTGGCAGAGCAGCCGCCATGGAACCGCTGAATCTCAATCCTGATGGCACCATTGAGGAGCCGATTTTGGCCGCGGTGGAGGGCTCGCAAAATTGATGTGCAAACCTGATGAATGTGTTATATACTAGAGTGTTCACGACCCAGAGCGGCTGAATTGGGAAGCCTGCGATATACAACCGAAGGCATCACCGCTTTGAACAGAGAATTCGTGTAGAAACGACAAATTAGTTATACTGAAAACGCATCTTAGCCGATACACAGGTTAATTGTTATGGCCGATAAAAAAACATCCATCAGGAAGAAACCTGTGAGTCAGAAGCGAGTCGCTACCGTGCTGGCGTCGTTGGTAGGAGCATTAACCTTGAGCGCCGCGGCGTTGTTGCTCATGGATGGCGGCAGCGGCAGCGGCGTGCCTTTGGCCATGGGCGTGGAACATTGGAGTTTGGCCGAACAGTTGCAGACCCGCGTTCCGTTGCAGAGCGGAGCGTGGAATTGTATCATTATTTATGAATCGGGAGATCAGGCTGGCGACGCTGCCGCCCTTGCCGATGGCTTTTTGAATGGAGAACAAACGCCCCACCCGGTGCGGCCCAAGGCTGATTTCCATTTTGTGATCGATTCGGCGAGAAGCCCAAATGGCACAGATGGCTGGTTGGAGACTGGAACGGCGTGGCGGGAACAGAAAGTCGGTGTGCCTTACGCTGGTTGGCCTGACGTTCGCTATCATAATATTTTATCTTATCATCCGCGTTATAAGCCTGTAGGGGTCTGTTTTATCGGCGACCTTGACCGCAAACCCATCAGCGAAGCCCAACATCGAACTCTGGTCCAACTCGTCCGCGAACTTCAAGATCGCTTGAACATCGACAAGAAGTACGTTTACTTCCAGTGGCAACTGGAATCCAACGTGCCTGCCAGTCAGACACAAAAAGAGTATGCGGACTTCTTCCGCAACAGCTTGAAATAAGCCTTTCCTCGGATGCCTTCGCCCCCTCCACATTGCCTCCATTGCCTCTCATCGACCTTTATCGATCCTTATCGGCGATCATCCTTTCACCGTTCTATGAAGTCGCACCGTTTACAGGCCGATGACATGTCAGTCTGTCCGTGCACGTCAGCCCCAGGCTCTGCCGGGGGGTCACTCGTGAAGCCGGCGCCTGACGTGGCCAGTGACTCGATTTTGGCTTATACTGGGAGGTGAACCGAGCCAGCTCGACAGTCATGGGCAGGAACAAGTGCAGACGCCGCGGAAGCGTGCACGTTGGACAGCAGTGTATGGTGTGAAATCGTGACTCAGGCAGAAATTCTTCGTATGGACGCATTGCCCGAATTTGTCGGTTTTGAAACGATCTCGGAGCTGGGCCATGGGGCCAGAAGCACCATTTACGCAGTTTCGGAGAAAAAGACCGGCCAGCTCTACGCCATGAAACGCGTCACCCGCCACTCGGCGGAAGACGACCGCTTCCTCGAACAGGCGGAACAGGAATTCACTATTTCCTCTCAGCTCAACCACCCCGTCCTCCGGCGGAGTATCCGCATGACCCGCCACCGCAAGTTTTTCAAGGTCGTCGAACTCAATCTGCTCATGGAGCTTTTCGATGGGGCGGCGATGGACGTCCAACGGCCCAAATCGCTCGACTCAATGATCCATGTCTTCATCCAGGTCGCCGGCGGCCTCGCCGCGATGCACAAGCAAGGCTTCGTGCATGCCGACATGAAACCTAACAATATTCTCGTCAATGAATCACGCCAGGCAAAAATTATCGATTTCGGTCAGTCCTGCCCGATCGGAACGGTCAAAACGCGTATTCAAGGCACACCGGATTACATTGCACCCGAGCAAGTTGGCCGTGGCCGCCTGACGCCTGCCACCGATATTTTTAATTTCGGCGCCACCATGTACTGGTGTTTGACGAACCGTCACATTCCGACGCTGATACCCAAGAAGAAGCCTGACGGTCCGGTACGGGCCGTCGAAAGGAGCACCGAGCTCCTGGATCCGCACGAAATCAATCCTCGGATTCCCATCACGCTTTCGCGACTGATCATGGATTGTGTGCAGAACCGCCCGTCGGCTCGTCCGCAGGAAGCCAGCCTGGTCCTCACGCGTCTGGAACTGGCCGCCTCGACGCTGGCGCACGCCGAGGCACCGCGAAGCGTATCGTCAAGCGAATAGCCTTGCGTGGAAACGCGCAAGGCTGCGGACGCCAGAGACCCTCATGAAACGTATAATGGGACGCGCAGGATGCGTGAAGCCTTGCGTTGCCACACAAGGCCATTTCCACGCGAGGCTATTGGCGAAAGTCTTATGTCACTCTCGAAGGTAGTCGATCTTCTCCACGCCGCCGCCGAGCTGAACCGGCGGACTCCGCTACGTAATGCCCAGATGATCTGCTTCCCCTCCGGCATCGGCGAAAGCGAAGCGAACGAACTGCTCGTCTGCGGCGACCTGCACAACCACGCCCGTAACTTCGAAAAATTCCAGAAAGTCGCCGCCCTGGCACGCTTCCCACGACGCCATGTGCTGCTCCAGGAAATCATCCACGGCGGTCCACTGGGCCCCTCCGGCGAAGACCACTCCTTCGACATGCTGCTGCAAGCCGCCGAATGGTCACGCCAATTCCCCGGCCGCGTGCACTTTCTCCTCTCCAACCACGACATGGCCCAAGTCCAGAAAATAGCCATCATGAAGGACGGCTACGACCTCACGGACCGCTTCACCCGCTACATCAACCAGTATTACGGCTCCTCCGCCCCGGCCGTCCACGACGCCTTCAATCAGTTCGTCTACTCCATGCCGCTGGCGGCCATTACCGTCAGCGGCGTATTCTTCAGCCATTCGCTCCCCGGTCCGCGTGACTTGGCCAGCTTCGACGCCACCATCGTCCGACGGGAACTGACCCTTGCCGATTACGCCCGCAACGGCCCGGTGTACCAGCTCATCTGGGGACGCTACCAAAACCAGGAAGTCCTCAGCACGCTCTCTCACGCCTGGTGGGCCGAGCTTTTCGTCTGCGGACACCAGGCCCAGAACGAAGGCCACGGCATCCTCGGCGACCGCATGCTCATCATCGACTCCTCCCACAACCACGGCGTATTCCTCCCTATCGACCTCTCCCGCCAATACACCCTGCACGACCTGGCCGCAGCAGTCAAACCCCTCGCCAGCGTCATGTGAGTGAGGGAAATAGCCTTGCGCGGAAACGCAAGGCTTGTGACGGCACAATCTTACTGGATATTGACTTCACGCAAGTACCACCCTTGGCACGCCGGAAAAACCGACGTTGATCTCGTGAAAAGGCACCGAAAACGCTTGCGGCGTCGCGAACCGCTCTTCTCGTACTTGCGCCAAGCAAATACCCAGGTCTTACGATTGCAGCTCTGAACGCCAAATGCGTTTGCCCTGACCACAACCTCATTGGCCCGTGGGATTGACGATCCGGCCGAGGAACAGAATCTCCCCCGTGGCGTTGTGGCGGATCAAGAAAATAAACGGATGGTCGGCTTTGAACACCTTAGGTTCCTGCGGAAGCAGTGCAGCTCTTCCTGCCATGATCACTGCCGTCGCCGCGGCCGCCTCGGTCCCTTCTTCATCCACCGCGACGAAAGCTTTGTGGACCACTGCCGAGATGAACAGGCGTTCCGCCGTGGTCATTCCGGAAAAGTCGGCCTTGCCGTCGTCAAAAGCGTCCGGCATCCCCATCGCGGACAAGATATCTTTCAACTGGAATTCGCTACTGAAGGTGTATTTGGGGAAGGTGATCTCGACGCTGGCGGCGGTTATGTTTTTGAGCCAGCGGTCGAGATTCTCGGCGGTCAGTTTCTTTTCCAATGCCGCCAGGCCGTCGGCTTGCCTGGGCAGTAACACCACCATCGATAACACGTCCTGCGTATAGGGCATAGAGAGAAATTGCAGCTCCTCGTTCTCGCCGTAAGCGAAGGTGTTTGTCTGGTGCATCAGAGGAACATTCACCGACTTGTCTGCGGAGAGGTGGAAGGGGCCGTCCTTGGTGAGAGCCTTGGTGAAGCTGTGCTCCCAGTTGCTCTTGAAGTAGATGGCATTGGTCAACACCAGCCGGGTGAGAGGAGTCAGAAGGCCCGGAGCGATCAGATCCTTGATCCTGTCCTTGGTCTGTTTGGCAGCCCAATCGTTGATGGTTTTGCGGGTCTCTTCGGTATGACCGGCGAAGTCCACATTGTTGAGACCTCCTCCGAAGTTTTTTTGCACGAGGTCGATGAAGTCGGGCTTGAAGGGATACCCTTGCTGGCCCCAAAGAGCGTTGGCGACGAACAACTGATAGGGCGATTGCATGACCGCCTTTGACTTACCCGACTCGTCGGGCGAATACATGACGAGTTGCGCGGGCGGATTGTTCAGAATTTGCAGCCTTTTGGCAAAGGCTGCGCTCACCTTGGCGGCATCGTTCTCGAAATGCAGCGTCTTGGCCATCTGAGCGGCGGTATTACCCCGTGCCCCGGCATACGTCATGGCCAGGGCGGTCTCGATGCTCGTGGGCGAAAAGAACAAATTGTCCTTCGATTGGGCCGCGAGCCGGGCGTAAAGGTCGGCCGCAAAAGCGGTAGTATCCACAACTTTACCTTCCTGCCGGTCCGCAACTGCCGGCCCGTCCGCGGCATCAGTACTCGCAACAACGCCCAGAATAGCAGCAACCAGCACCCATAATCCTACTCTACGCATGGCAACTCCTTTGTTTAAATTTCCCAACAGTTTCGACGCACGAGAAGACGCGAAGTTCCATCGGGAACATCCTATTGCATCATATGCCCAGTCGTTCGCCGAAGAGCTTGGCAGCGTTGGCGGTGGTTTGTTGGGCAAGCTGGTCAAACGGAGTATTGCGAAGGGCAGCGAGGAAGCGGGCGGTGTAAACGACGTTAGCAGGTTCGTTGATCTTGTTCTTGCGGACGGGTTCGGGAGAAAGATAAGGAGCGTCGGTTTCAATGAAGAGCTTGTCCGAGGGAACGAGTTTGGCGGAGGCCTGAACGTCGGCGGCATTCTTGTACGTGACGATGCCAGTGATGCCGATGTAGGCGCCAAGCGCAAGCCACGCTTCGCATTCGGCAGGCGTGCCGGTGAAGCAGTGCACGACGAAGCGGAGTTCGCAAAAATCTTTCATGATGGCCAGAGCGTCGGCATGTGCCTCTCGCACATGGAGAATCACAGGCAGACCCACGCGGCGGGCAATTTCGAGTTGGTTGACAAACACGCCGCGCTGGCGAAGCCGCGGCGAATAATCGTAGTGGTAATCGAGCCCGCACTCCCCGACCGCCAGCACCTTCTGATGATTCCTCAAACGATTTTCGAGGAAGTTTTCGTAGCCTTCCTCAACCTCGGCAGCGTGATGCGGATGAACGCCAAGAGCAGCGAAGATCACAGGATAAGCATCAGCCAATGCGACGACCTTGTCGTGATCGGGCAGATCAGTACCGACAGTGATCACGCGATTGACGCCAGCCGCAGCCGCTCGCTGCAGCACCGCTGCAACATTTTCAACTAATCCCGGATACGTCAGATGACAATGGCTATCGATCAACATGGTATGGATTGTATTAGGTCACAGCTCCGCAGTATAGCAATGCAGGTAGCGACCCCGCTTTGCGGGGTGGCGGGGGTGCATGCTAACTAACGCTGCGGAATGGTTGAGGGGTCCACAAACGTCTCCCCCGCCGCCGGCGGACTGGAATACCCCGCTTCGCCTCGCAACATCCAATCGTACGGCCCACGCGCATCGAGCACCAGCGCCCCCGAGAGCAGCGGCAAATACACAATCGTCGCCAAAAACAATCGCCGCGCATCCGCATAGGCTCGCGTTGCTGTGAACCTCAAGGCCAAACACGTCAATCCCGTTCCCAGCAACGCCGCTACCAGCGCAAAGGGCCATCCCGCGTGTCCGGTCATGCTCATCGCCGCCGCCGTTGGAATCAGGACAATGCTGTAAAGCAGCGTCAGCAGCGCCGTGAGCCGTCCCGTCAGCTCCACAGTTGACACCATTTTGAATCCCGCTTTTGCATACTCGTAACGATACATCCACGTCAACGCTAGAAAATGCGGAATCTGCCAGACGAACAAAATCGATCCCAAGACCCATGCACCTGCTGAGGGTGAACCTGTCGCCGCCGCCCATCCCATCATCGGCGGAATCCCACCCACCACCGCTCCAACCAGCGTGTTGACCGTCGACACAGGCTTCAATGGCGTATACACCAGAACATATAGCAAAATATTGACTATTCCAAGAATCGCCGTGAGTCTGTTCGACGTCGGATACAAAATTGTTATTCCTGCGATGGATGCGATGGCTCCGACGAACGCCGCATGCGCCCGCGAAATTTCCTCCGTTGGCACCGGCCGACGCTTCGTCCGCTCCATCTTCGCATCCCGCAGCATCTCCCACGCCTGGTTGAACGCGCTCGCCCCCACCGCCGCCAGAAACGTTCCCAGGCACGTCCACCCCAACACCCGCCAATCAAAATTCAATGTCGCCTTCGCTGCCACCGCATATCCAAGCGCCGTGGTCAGCACCACCATCGCGCTCAGGCGAGCTTTGCCCAATTCCATATAACACTTCAGCAGTGTTCGTCGCCTTCCCCTCAAATGTTTAGCCGTTGATCGAAGATCAACGCTCGTTCTTGAAACCAACAAGCGGCAACTCCTGTAACACTAGGAGCAGACCCGCAATCATAGGCGCTGGAAAGCCAGAAGTAATGACGAACCACGAAATTCAAATGACGCATCAAAAGACCGCAATCGGCGACATCCTCGCCTCCGCCTTCGGCATCACCGCCGCCGCGTGGATCATCGCCTATATCTGCCGCATGCCGATCGTCAACGCCTCCGGCCAAACGACCGTCCTGGGCATGCTCGCCATCATCTTCCTCGGCGGACTTCTCGCCGCACGCTACTCCCACAAAGGCCTCCTCGCCGCCCTCGCCGCCGGCGCACTCTCCGGACTCCTCGATATCCTCATCATAGGCTCTCTGATTCATGACTACATGAGCATGCATGGGGAGGGCCAGGCTCTCGTTCCCTCTGCCGCGCTCTGGATCACAGGCTCCGTCCTTGCCAACACGCTCGTCGCCGGCATCGGCGGACTCCTCAGCCGCTGCTTCCCCAGCCTCCACCCCTTACGTCGTAACGACATTCATTGGACCCAGGTCCTCGCCATCATCCTCGCCGCCGCCACCTTCCCCCTCATCACCGCCGGCGGACTCGTCACCGCCTTCCGCGCCGGACTCGCCGTCCTGGACTGGCCACAAAGCTACGGCTACAACATGTTCCTCTTCCCGCTCTCCCTGATGCGAAAAAAACAAGGCAACTTCTACGAACACGCCCATCGCCTCATGGGCATCCTCGTCGGACTCACCGCTCTCACCACCGCACTCCACATCACCTTCACTATCAGAGCCGCGACCGTAAGGGAGCGACAGGTTCCGCAGAACCGCACAGTCGCTCCCTTACGGTCGCGGCTCAGATGGCAAAATCTCCTCGCCTGGTCCATCTTCGCCGCCGTCTGCTTCCAAGGCATCCTCGGCGGCACACGCGTCACCGAACGCAGCATCACCCTCGCCATCTCCCACGGCATTTTCGCCCAAATCCTCTTCGCCGCCATCACCGTCCTCGCCGCCACCACCAGCCGCAACTTCCTCATCCTCCCCTCCACGCCCACCCCATCCGCCTCGACCGACCGCTTCCTCACCGCCGCCCTCATCACCGCGGTCATTTTCCAGCTCACCCTGGGCGCCATCCTCCGCCACATCGACTTACTGTTGCTGCTCCATATTGCCATGGCTACCTTTGTGACCCTCATCGCCCTCCTCTGCATCGTCCGCGCCTGGGGCCTCCACAGCCACCATCGCCCACTCCTCCACTCCGCCCTCTGGACCCTCGCCCTCCTCGCCACCCAACTCCTCCTCGGCCTGATCGCCCTGATCTTCCGCTCTCCACCCGACGAACCCCAATCCATCACCGCCGCCTTCATCACCACCGCCCACCAAGCCAACGGCGCCCTGCTCCTCGCCTTTTCCGCCGTCCTCACCACCTGGACCTGGCGCCTCCTCACCCCGGAACGTGTATTGGGGGGGGCGTGACACGAAATGCAAGTAGCGACCCCGCTTTGCGGGGTGGCGGTGGTACATGCCGCGTTTAGCCGTTGATCGAAGATCAACGCTCTACCAGCAGAAGAAGCGATAGGGATCGTCCATCTCTTCCGGCCGATCCAGATAGAGTCCATCGAGATAACGTGTCTCTTTTGGCTTCACCGGGTGATGGAAACGCTCGAGCACCGGCGCCACACCAGCGGCCCCCATGTTCGCAAGAATACGCGATACCATGTAGGACGAACGACGAAAAGTACGCTTCAAATTATATTGCTTTGCATAGTTAAACTCCCATGGCACGAGCTGACAGAAAATAACGTTGCCATCCTGGGACTGCCCAAGAACGCCATTTGCCCAACTCGTCGCGCCAGCGGTAACCAGCGGCAACATGCGAGGATCGCGGTTGTGAACATCAGCCGATCCGACGCCAGCCAGCAGCGACCTCACCGAAAACGGCTCAAAAACGCCTCCGATGTACTCGCCCTTCTTCATGGTGATCGCAAATGGCAGCAAAGCTTTAGCACTCGCCTGATCCAGGCCCAACGCCAGTAGCCGACCGCCTGCCGCTAGAAAAGTTTTAATTTCGGCAGACGCTGCATGTTCTTTTCCGCCGCTGGCAATAATGAGAATATGTTCTTGCGCCAGTAATCCACCGACGTAAGGCTCCGCAGCAATTCCCGCCTGTTGCAACCAAGCCTTACCAGCGTCAGGGCCGGCATAAAGCGTTTTCTTCATGTCAGAAGGCGGTTTCCATGTAGCAGCATATGTGAGGAGGTTAGCCGCAAGACGCTGTGCCGCAGGGTCTGAGGCCGTGCGACCGGTGACGTCAAGTTGGCAAAACACAATCATGCCGCGGCCTTGGCGGTATTCCATCAGGGGGGAATATTGCAGGGAATAACCACCGTCGAGGATCGGAAGGAAGTCGCCACAGACCGGTTTTTCGATCAGAACGGAGCAGACATTTCCGGCGTTGCCGCAACGCCAGGGATGGGTAACAGGAATATCGCACCAGGTAATGGTCGGCGTTTTGTATTTATCGAAAGTATATTGGAGCCGCGAGGCAGTAATGGTGGCATCGCCGTTCCAGTAACGAAGATTAGCATCGGAAATGTCCGCCAGAACGGAATGATCCGGAACGCGTTTGAAAACCCATCGCAGACCATATTCCGTGGTACGGAATCCGAATCGTTGTTCGAGCGTTTCAGCGGTCTGTTCAAAGATGACGACTTTGAGTCCATCGTTAACGCGGGAGATATCGGGGGCAGCCGAGTCGGGGCGGAGAGCGTTTTTGCCGACCAGCAAAAGATCGAAATGGGACAAATCGCTGGAGGCGTCGACTTTCTCGGCAGTGACGCCGAGCGTACGCAACAACTGCTCGGTCTCACCCTTGGGATCAAAAAGTGCGATTTTGGCGACAAGTTTCGCCGGATGCGGAGTTGGAAGAATATCAAGAGTAAAGGTGTCGGGTTGAATGTTCGCGCCGTCGGGACCGCCGCCCAGCGGAATCGCCGCGCGGAATGTGGTAGTGGCGGTGAGCTTGTACGATCCAGCCGGCAGATCGCGGGAAAGCTCAAATCGTAGCGGAATGCGGGCCTGCTCGCCGGTGGCGATCGTCACCTGTTTGCCACCGGCGATCGGCCGAGGCAAATCGAGCGACCATACGCACGAGGCGCTGACCGTCTGACGGGAGTTGTTGAGGAGAACGATCTGTTTCTCGACGGTTTGCCCGGGCAGATAGTGATGATCTTTGCGGACAAAGTCGCCGATTTTTTCGGGGGAACCGCTGCCGCCGATGTAAGCAAGGACCGAATCGTTATTCTGGATAATCGCTTTCGCCGCGCCAGACGGAACCCAGTCGGAAGCTCCGTAAGCATATTCATAGGCTTCGTAGGGCTTGTCGATGAAGTCGGGGCTGAAGCCGGGTTTTTGCAGACGGTCCCAGTCGATGGTGAATATCTTCTTGGGCCGTTGGAAGCCGGGCTTCAGCGCCCACAGCCGATGTAATTCCCAGGAATTGAACGCCGACACGCCCCACGTACGATAGGATCGCCAGTTATCAGGAATATACATCGCTAATACATCGAGAATATTATGAATGTCGAACTGGTGGCTGCCAACGGGATGCGGATAGTCCCAGCGGAACCAGGGTTGTCCGCCGTTGGCGAGCTTCCGCCATTGCCTGGCTTCGAAGCGGAGATTGCTCTTTTCCAGTTCGGTCATCTCGAACGCTTTGTCGCCGCGGTACTGAGACCCCCATTCCGGGAAGCACATCTCATAGGCGACGGCCGCGTTCCCCCACGATCGCTCGCCCTTGTACCAGCCCCGATACATGGACCAATCTAAATCATCTGGCGTTCCGTATTCCGCCCAGAACAGCGGCTTGACTCCCTCGGCCGCCCAATGCTCAAACCACGAGTCCCGCTCCTGCGCAGGAACATGGTTCAGATAAATGTTCAAGGTGAACGTCTGCCCAAGATTCCCGCAGCCGTGATGATAGATGATGCGGGAATGATCAAATTGCTGCGCAATCGCCTCTCCACGAAGCGCGAGGGCGACATTACGGCCAGAGGGTTGAGCGACCTCGCCGCTGTTATCGCGGCGACCGTCCATGTGCTCCGGATTATGCTCGTCGGCATAGCCGCAAAAATTGTGACTCATCGCGTAGGCGATCACGGATGGATGATTTTGCGCCTGACGAACGTAGTACTGCGTATGCCGCGTGAAGTCGGCTTCCGTCTCCTTCTTCTTCCAGTCGTAGCTGTTCACGTGCGGCAAGGTAAACGCCACAAGCATCCCGATATCGTCCGCGGCACGCAGAATCTCCGCAAAAGAAAGATGACTGCCAGGCTCGCAGGAGTAGTTGTGTGTATAGACGAGATTCACGCCGATGGCCTTGAGACGCTTGAACGTTTCCATCGCGCCATCGTACGAGGCGGCGGCGGGGCTGACCTGAGCACTGTCGAGCGGCACCGCAAAACAAAAAATGCGAGAACCATTCAGCCGAAAATCACGACCGTCAATCCACATTTCACGAAAACCAAAGCGAACGGGATACGCAACATCCATCGCCTTATTGCCGCCAGTTTGAAGCGTTAAAGTCAAATCGTACTGATTCGCCGGTGTAATCGTGTCCCAGAGTTTCTCGGGCCGCCAGGGCGTAGTGAAAACGAATCGCCCGTCTCGAAGGTCCGCGGCTTTGAAAGCAGGACTGGTAAATTCATGGACAAGTCTACCATGATCGAAAATGCGAACGAGAAGCGTAAGCGACGCATCTCCGGCAGGAGCGTTGTCGATGGCGGTATTAATCGTAAGCGCCCAGTTGCGAACGGAGGTTTCGATTTTGACATCGCGGATGCGGGCCTGGAGTGGCATGGCATTCAGAAACACATCCCCGCAGAGACCGCGGGAATAAACCTTGGCTTTAGATTGCGGCCCCATGCCCCCTTCCGCGAAATACGACGATTCCGCCCCCAAAGTCACCGCCGCCACCAGAATCGAAAGTGTCTGTTTCGAGCCGGCTTTGCAAAGATCCGTAATATCAACTTCGCCGCCGGGATAGAGAATCTGTCCGCCGCCCTCAGGCTTGCGGCCATCGACATAAATCGCTGCAACACTGTTGAGATAATCAACACCGATGGTGATCCGCCGCCCCGACCAGCCAGCCGGCACAGTGAATTCCCGCTGATACCAGGCGACCTCTACATCGCGAAGATTACTCTTCGCCCACGATGCATGTTGGGAGGGTAGATAATAGATTTGTGTATTATTATACGTCCAATTGCCGCTGCACCCCGGCCACGGCGATGGCACCTTGGTGAACCCCCACTTCTCGACAGGAATCTCGCCACCAGCCTTCTCGGCAGGCTGCCATCGCCACAGCCCGTTAAGACAAATTCGCTCACGGGTAGCAGTTGTTTCGTGAAAAGCGCTCGCCAAATCCCACACCGCTTTGACGCCCTCGGGAAGGGGGGAGGACCCAACATCAGCGGCAAAATTGCCGCCAACCGTGAAAAACATCCACACCACAACAATAGCACGAAGAATCGTTCGCATCGCGGATCTCCCGATTTCCATCTTGATGTTTCGCATGATACCGCGGAGATCGGACTCAAGGAAAAAATGTCGAAGGCGTTATACTTCGGGTGCATCCGCCAATAGTGGCAATTCCGAAAAAGTGCCCGTAGCGACCCCGCTTTGCGGGGTGGCAGGTGGGGAAAATGTTTGGTGTAACCAGAATTGCCGCTAATTCGGGATGCACCCTTATACTTCTCGCGGTCAATCATTGAGCATCGATTTCGCCAACGATCGTCGAAAATGCTTGCAGCGTCGCGGACCGTTCCGCCACACCGCTCAATTTTCGAACGCGGTTGGTATAACTGGGTGCATGACGCTCTGTCTCAACCCTCCACCATTTGGCCATCAGAGCCGCGACCGTAAGGGAGCGACAGGCTTTATCTCCGCATTGTCGCACGGGTCGCTCCCTTACGGTCGCGGCTCTGATAGAGGATTGAG
>Ga0123357_10005511_pt1 | contig 15176 bp, 12 predicted proteins | sample TergutEmb28metaG_FD_89873 | JGI IMG/M metagenome (GOLD analysis project Ga0123357, IMG submission 89873) | Embiratermes neotenicus P4 segment gut microbial communities from Petit-Saut dam, French Guiana - Emb289 P4 | ecosystem: Host-associated > Arthropoda: Insects > Digestive system > Gut ... | reverse complement strand
CGCAACACCAGCCAGCAGCAACATCGGTGGACAATACCAGAAGCTGTAGTTACAGGGATATGCTCCTGATGATGGGGGAAAACATCGCCCGAAACATGTAGAGCTGATTAGAAGTAAATAAATAATAACGGTTGCATCTTGTTGGTTATCGATAGTATTTATCGTGGACACTAACATGGAGGTTCGTGTTTGAATTTCTCTCTCATCTCTTTATTTCCTGCGAAAGGACCAGCAGATTAATTGAATATGAAGAGGTGATTTTGTCTTAAAGACGAAGAAAAGTCCTAATGAATATTTAGCTAAAAGATATGAATTAGCTCTCATAATTTCTTTGGAAGGAAGCATACATACTCTAAAGGAAAATGCATAAGCTTTAGTAGCTGCTACTAGGGAGATTGGACTGGAAGTGAGTGCTGATAAAACTAAGTACATGGTCATGTCTCGGGATCAAAATGCAGGACGAATTCACAGTGTGAGGATTGATAATAGTACCTTCGAGAGGGTGGAGGAGTTTAAATATTTGGGAACAATTTTAACAAATCAAAATTCTATTCCGGAAGAAATTAAGAGCAGATTGAAGTCAGGAAATGCTTGCTATCATTCGGTGCAGAATCTTTTGTTTTCCAGGTTGCTATCCGAAAATTTAAAGATCAAGATATATAGAACTATAATGTTGCCTGTTGTTTTGTATGGGTGTGAAACTTGGTCGTTGACACTGCGGGAGGAAAGGAAGCTGAGGGAGTTTGAGAACATGGTGTTGAGGAGAATATTTGGACCTAGGACGGACGAGGTAACGGGGGAAGGGAGGAGATTGCATAACGAGAAGTTAAATGATTTGTACACCTCACCTAATATTGTGCGGGTGATAAAACCGAGAAGAATGTGATGGGCGGGGCATGTGGCGCGTATGGGTGAGGAGAGGGGGTGTATAGGGTCTTACTGGGGAAACCGGAGGGAAAGAGACCACTGGGGAGACCTAGGCGTAGATGGGTGGATAATATTAGGATGGATCTCAAGGAGGTGGTATGTGGGTATATGGACTGGATTGGGCTAGCCCAGGATAGAGACAGGTGGCGGACGCTTGTGAGTGCGGTAATGAACCTTCGGGTTTCGTGAAATGCGGGGAATTTCTTGACTAGCTGCAAAGCAGTTAGCTTCTCAAGAAGGATTCTGCACCATGGAGTAATTAAGTAAGTAATTTCTTATTAGGAGAGTGTAATATTTTCTTATGAAATAAATGGCAATCCTTACCCTTTTCTGACAAGTGTCCGCTGAGCGAACTAGGATTACTGTAAACGGAATTGTTCATCTCCCCTGCACCGTCCCACGATTGATCTGTAACAGAACAGGCACACTACACTAATATGACACTTCTGAAGAAAAATCTGCATTGAAGAGTTCGCTGAACCTGACATTAATATGACACTCACGAAATACCATTCCACTAAATAGGTCGCTTGATGTAGATATGATTTTCTTGAGCTAGCAAATGTGTTGATATCGAATATCACAATGGTTTATTAGTCACCTAGCTATTCCCAGCGCATTATTTTGGCGAAAAGACAGTATTAACAGGTATCTGTTTTATTTAGCGGAAGGTTATTTCGGCACACATCTGTTTTTAATAGAGCTGTACTTGTCAGACTACGACAGTTGTTTCATTAAACATTTAAAGATATCAATATCACAGTACCTGCTGTGCTGTAGTCCTGCTTTACGTATCATGTGAGAAACGAAAGGGCATTTTCTGCTGATTGTATTATGTAACGCTAAAGAATAGGAACTGGGCGAAACATCTCAGACTTGAGGGTCTTGCGGCTATGGTCATGAATTTTCAAAATTTCTGGGAAATGACGCTGTTTCAGTTCGCGTATATGTACGAATTTTCGGAGGATCTTGCTACTTCCGTCTTAATGGCAAGTGAATTCTACCTGGAATCTGTAGACTGCACTAATAAGCTCATCCATAAACATATGTAACTATTGCCCAGTCGGTATGGAGTCCTATGTTAGAGAACGGGAACTGTCATTGTGAAGCTGGTTGTTTTCATATCGTGTCCCGAAAATAAGCTTTCATTTCCAAAACATAAGTAATGCAAGTGATTGTAAATGCAAAATGTAATGATTTTAGTTGTGTTTAATTATACAGTCTATTCTTTAGATGTATCATCCCCGTCGTGTTTTATTTACAATTAAATAGGGGGTTCTTTTGAGTCGAAACACAGCTATCCTATGCTGTTATATATCTTGTGACCTGAAGATGGCTCAGTGCAAGGCCGAAACATGTCGTCATATTAAATAAAGATAATATAAGACAGTTGTGTTTTGACTCAAAAGATCCCCTACTTAATTGTATACAGTCTAAATTACTCTTTTTCAGCATAAGTGATAATGATATTATAATTCCAACAAATTGCACATACATTTTACAAATATATAATTACATTATTTTTATCATATATACTTTCCTACTTATTTCGGTTTGGGTTAGCCATCTTCAGGGAGATTCAGACACAATGCAGTTTGTATAGACACGAAATTACACGGTGTCGGATATTTAACACATACAAGTGTAAGACCTTGCAGCGCTGTAAATTATAATACATGTAAATCTGGTTGTTAAGTACGTGATTGTATCTATAGTTAAAACATGATACAAATTATGTGGTTTTAATGTTACTTACTCCCGCCTTGTTCTGTCATTATACAAGATACAAACTCTACTGAGTGTAAAATCCTCTCGCGAGCAGAATTACGACAGATTTGTTAGCAGAAATGTGATTAGAAACAGACAAAAAGTTGGAATACGTTTTTATACTTTTTTGTCATCTGAGAGAAAAACGCAGTTGGAATGGAATAAGTAAGAGTTGGAAAAACACATACAGCGAAAAGTTCAAAGTTTCTAAATGTTGCGAAATTAGTTCGAGCAGAAACAAATGAATGAATAATATGTTACACGTAAAGAAGCTGTATATATATTTTTTGAAACTTTACAGGAGAGTATTTTTTGCTTCATTTATGTATATGCTGATGGAACTACCTTATTTCCAAGAAGACAGCCTAATGTGATATAAACGCCACCGAAGTGGATGTAACATCATTTCCCTATGACGATTTGATACATACACTGTTATGAAGCGTTTGATTTCGAGTAGGAGTTTAGATGGTATAGAGAAAAATCTCTCGAGCAAAACGCTGCAGGCAGTTACGAAAACTGAATTTCGGTTGTCCAGTTTATGTCACCGACTGAGCTGCTGTGATCAGCTAAGTACTACATTTAAATTGTTCTGTACATTTGTCATAGCTGTTACCACAGCTTTGGAACTTGCCTTAAGGTCAACAAAGGGATGCAAATTGTGTTCCTGTATTTCCCTATTAAGGATGGCTATAGAAGTACGATTTTCCAACTATGCAGCTTATAGGAAGTCTAAAAAATCGTAAAAATTCCAAACCTTATGTAGGATAGAATGAGGAAGGAAAAGTACTTAAACATTTTAAAATTCTTCCCAGGCCTTCTAGTGGAAAGAGTGAGGTAAAACATATAATGCCAGATATATATATATATATATATATAAATCCAAACTGTAAAGCAGGGGGGCCAAAAGGTTTACTGATGGGCCATACAACTTTCAGGAGTTTAGGTAAGATTACTAACCCATAAAAATTAGTATAAAATTTAATATGTTTAAATTAAATCTCCCATTCCTACGTAGAGGAAATTGAATCTGCACAAAGACATGAATTGAACAAAGTTTGAAAACAAAAGTGTAAACTTAACGGTGTTTAAATTTCCCATTCTTAGCCTAACGCCGGTGATAACCTTTCGGTCTTGGGCCGCGTAGAGAAATGCGTATTTCTCGAACTTTCCAGACCTTAAAACATATTTTACAAATGCCATTTTTCATGACATTCTCCTAACCTTACAAATACACGAAAATTTTATGGCAAAAGGAAGGCAGCAAGTACGTTGTCCAGGCCTATTTCTAAGATATTTATTGAAATCCTGAAATTCTTCAGCGGGGATTTTGAAAACATTATCAGGAAAGATCAGCCTCGCGTGCTGCATCTTACGCTGTCCTCAGGAAGCATTAAGTTTCCACCAGTCTCCTTTGGTTTCAGGGCTCGCTTTATGGCAAAACATGATCATTACCCCGTAAAGCGTGAATGTTTGAATTAACCTTTCACATCAATACAGTATTTCATTAGGAGTAATGAAGGCAGATTTCAACGTTTTCAGTAATAACTAACCTGAGTAAGCGAAAGAATGTGAAACCAGTGCAACACAATAAAACCATTAAATTTGATAACTGCCCTCTTTATAGCGAAATTCATTATGGTCGGACGTAGCAATTTCCTTGCCCTGAAGAACAGCAGACTCTCTTCAGGAAATAAGAAAAGGGCTCTGTGATCAACGTAACAATTTTCTCAGCTCCATGACTCTGTTTTGTAACATCCACAGTCAAAAGATGTTATTTTAACTACTCATGTTATTTCATTAAACACCATGTGCGTGAACGGGGTTTTGTTTTCCCACCAGCCCATAATAATTTTCTTAGAACATAAAAGCGTCAGGCCAGGTTTCAGCAAAAGCCATTCAACGGACCCGTGCATATACATATATTAATCTTATAAATAGAATGATCACAATTCTGTAAACAAAAAATTTATTACAGGGTTTACAAAAAGCTTACATGACTTTTGGGCTAAGTATATGTAAGAGGAAGTCAAGGCCATGACAGCGTTTAGTACAAAGAGGATGGCATGATAAGTTATAATTAAGGCGATAGCAAATCGAAAAATATGTGCTGATTTTGGCGCTTGAGAAAATCAGAACTTAAAGGACAATAAAAATTGCTTTAAAGGATGCAGGGTTGGAATGATTTGGAGTTTTCCGATTGAAACATTCGAATTTTTGGAAGCTTTCTCACAGACAAATGGATATAACGGCTTAATATACGGGTTTCAAAGCTTGTTGTAAAGTCTCTAAATCGAAGGCACAATTTTCTCTACATGACTTAACACACAGATCCTTCTCGAGGCTAAGTGTCGCTTTATTATCTACATTCTGTTGTGCGAAAGAACAATGAACATAAAGAAAAATACAGACAAGAAAGAAAGGAAGTTAATACAGCTACTGATATCCAAATCTGTGTAGCAGTGACACTAGATATATGGTTGACAGTGCTCTAGGTTACACATGCATATTTTCTAGCAATTATGGCCTGTCCCTTTACTGCAGATAAGCATGTTCCTGTCATGGCGTTGGAAACAGGTGTTAATGTGTCCTATGATATGAAGCTTTGTCATAGATCAAGTCAACAAACAGCGTTATTGAATAACATTGCAATGTTTGCTCAAATCTACTACACATGCGTTAAATTACAAACGGCTTAAACTGCGAAGAGGAAATATTCACAAATGAAACAGATGCATTAACATTTGTGAAGCAAAAAGCCTACATCACATGCGCAGTTAAAGTAAAAACAATTGAAGCTTAAAGAACACATTTTTGAAAAGACTGTCTTTTGGTCATCTTATTCCGGAAAATGAAACTGTACTTCGATACAGTGAACAAGCAAATGCTGCAAGAATGTCCGAGAATGGATCGATGTAATTCTACACACGAATATAGTTAATAATTTTTACATCCGTGTGTAGATTATGGGTAAATTCGACATTTATTGAGTGAGATTGCAAACCACGGAAGAGTTTTACATTTCTTAGTAATTTGCATTTTTAAGTTTATTAATACAAACGCTGGGTCTTAACTTTTTAGAGCTCAGTGTTTACCACGCACAGCGAATTGTAACGAGGAAAGCTTTACATTTTCTCCACACAGCACGTCTCTTGTGTCATGTACAAATCTTAAAATAAGGATTGACTATTTTTGTTTACGTACCGTTAAAGGTTTTGTGTTTCAATGGATGCAGATTATGTTTTCTGTGACACACAAACTGAATTTTTGTTTACAACTTGGATTTGTGTCACTGTGTAAAGGTTTATTTTCTATTTTTTTGGTTCTACGCTTTTTTATGGTTCCATATTTTTGTTTATGTCTCAATTAGTTTTCCGCTTCTTCTTGCCTTATTTCCATCTATCTCATCATTTCCTCCATTCCATCATTATTTATCAACCTATCACTCTGTTCAACCATCCTTCCCTCTTCCTATCGCCTGTATTTACTTCGAGATCTGATGCCTACATAGCTCTACTGGATAGAGGGTAGCGCTGGTTTGTTAGGATAGCATAAAATGTGCTAAATTATGAAAAAAATCATGAGTTATTAAGATGCGTATAATGCCTGCAGCACCTGAGAATCAACAGGCCGAAAAGTAAATGGAATGCTTAAAATGACATTTTGCTTACTTTGCTGGTAAATAAATGTACAATTTTTCATGCTTACAATGTTTGAACTTCTTCCCTCAAGAGCAGCATTTCTAAGTTTTATGGTCCCACGGACCCCTTAGAATTCTAACTCTGCAGAATCTGCTCACCTAAAGTATGGCAATTCGCGAACCCCTTACACCAACACGCTTTAACATTCAAGCTGGAATATTTACAAATAAGAATATGATTAACATATAAAAATCCTTGTTTGAAATCACAACAAAAATTCATTGCCATAAAAAACGCCCTTCATAGGAATGATAACGAAACTATATAAGAAGAACCTTGGAAAAATTGTTCTACCGAATAAAATCTGCCACCTGAGAACATGTAATTTTTGTGTTTTCTTGCTTATTCCTCGTTCCTTTCCTTGAAACTCCATTAGGATAAGTGATATCTATTCGACTTGAACCAACAGGCAGCAAAAGACCTTTCCTTTCTATGTCCGGTTATTGTGCACAATATTCTGAACAAGTCATTATTTATCATATTATCAAAGATACAACATTGTAAATATTTGTGTTGGTTATTCACATTTGTGCTGTTACCGAGATAATCCAAATGTCACAGCTGGTTACTCCGATTTATTATACTTTGTGAGCCCAATCCTCTGATGCAGACACCAGTTTTTATACATATCATGTGTGGAGGGTGAGGCAAGTTGAACTTGAACTCAGGAATTCCTCCCGGGCTAAGTTCACTCCTAAATCTATTGCTTTTTCTGTAATTGGTGTGTGTAAAGATACGAATAAAAACAAATCATATCTTTCCAGACTTAAAGCCTGATAACTTATAGCGCCACTCGGATCTCTATCTTGAAGCGTGATAGGGAAACATCATTCCAACTGCAGGAGTAAAAGTTTTAAGACGAGACAATAGAAATTTCCAATTAAGGTTATTCAGGGTTGCTGCAACCACAATTAAATTACATAATACAGCTAAATAACCAACTGCTGAAATCTCAGATTTTCATTTATATCCCTGTCATCGTCGTTCTAATGCAATTTATTTGGGCGACGATCCCAACTGTTAAATCTACTTACCCTGTCGCTACCAATATGCCTAACTTTAAGGTCGAAAGTTGCCCAGCCATCGCTCAAAACGCTGACTCCTTCTAATCCTGTGGGGAAAACGTCTCTGTGCCAGATTCATTGGTTCGTATGTTATGATGTATGTTAATGCAATGCTATTTACGGGAAAAAAGACACAGGAATCGGAGAAGATTTAAGTGATGTGCTGTAAGTGTGTATTGCTGGAGTCTCAAACCCAACTGGCACGTGGACGAGATTCACAGGATCTTAATAAAGAGAAGTTTAAGTATTTTGTCTAAAATGAACATAATCAAAATACTTAATTAAATTTTAACACTCTGATAACTTATGTTGTGCATTTTCTTAAAGGAAAAGTAAACTTGTATAAGACATTGTGACCTGTGACGAAGAAATTTTTAATAATTAAAATGAATTTAATTATTCTTACATTTAAAAAATCTCACATGCTCTGCCCGGCCACATTCTTTTCTAGAATAACATCAATGTGAAGACGAGCGTAACAAAAAGCTAGTGGGTTACATGCGAATAGCGGGCTGCGTGTTTGAGAACCCTGGTGTAGTGCTTGTGTTCATACCTGGGTTTTTCCTTGGGGTCAGATCCGTCGTGGTGGGCCCGGGTGTTGTCGAGGGCGGTGCAGAAGCTGGTACAGAGAAAGAGAGAGAACAAAGAGATATGCAAGTGTAGGCTACAGCAGTAAGTGCTAGTGCTAGTGCAGCCGAAAATAAAATAAACAGCTCTCACATCGACTGCAAACGGATCATACAGGTAGATAAGAGAGCCCCTGTTCTGTAGATAATACACATATCGGTAAGGCCTGGACGTTAATGAAGTAATGAATACATTACCAGGGATTTTATCTCATCTTTTATACGGGTAGTCTGTGATTTTTTAAAAGTGAGCTGTGCTGCAGGTGAGGTGTTCTGGAATTTTATTTTGGTGTAATTAGGGATGATTTTCTTTGCGAGGGATTGCCTATTGAAATAGATATTTGCACAACATTTTTAAAAGCTTGGATCTTGTGTTCTTGTACCGATTAATGGAACTAGTCTGACCGACTATAAATTTGATGTTTTCCATCCCGAAGTGTTCTAACATATAAATACAACACGTCAGTCGTTTGAACAGGAATTTTATCTCATCTTTTATACGGGTAGTCTGTGCTTTTTTAGAAATGAGCTGTGCTGCAGGTGAGGTGTTCTGGAATTTTCAAATTCCAGAACAACTCACCTGCAGCACAGCTCACTTCTAAAATAACACAGACTACCCGTATAAAAGACGAGATAAAATTCCTGTTCAAATGACTGACGTGTTGTATTTTTATGTTAGAACACTTCGGTATGGAAAACATAAAAAAAGCATTATCATGGCCTTGCCAGTCACATAACCCCAAGTGTCACGTTGTGATAATTGTGCATGTGAATCCTTCGCACGTTTTAACTGTAAGTTTGTGTTTATTTATGCAACATTAATGCCTCAGGAACCGGACACATAAAAAATGTTGAGCCAAGTGTATCTGCAACTCAACTCCAAAAGTGTTATGAACGTGATGGTAACTGTCAATAGTTCTTATCTCTTGATTAATCACTTGACACATTACGTAGTGTCATAACACACAAAAGCACAACTTATATTTTACCTCACTGAAATCTTCCAATTTTAATAAAAGAGATGAGATTTTCAGTTTGGTGTGTTTCCGTTATCGAAATTCTGGGTTGTGATGCCGTCTATGCTGATCTTCAGGATAAAGATTTCCTCATCACTGAATATCGGCAGCATTTCCTGCCGAATTGTGTCTACCGGCAAACCTGCACGGTGTCACAACCCAGAAAACGAATATCTGGACCACATTTCAATAACTTTATCTTCATTTTTGTCAAATTTTGCACCATGTTGAGGTGAATGCATGTCGTTACGTTATTTAGAGTTTTGCTCATAGAGTGTCTATGTGACACTTTAAAGCACACAAATTACACACACACACACACACACACAAATATATATATATATATACATATGACGTTTTCCAACATAAAAATTTTAAGTGTTTTACACTATGTGTTACATTTGATTCCTAGAACAAAGAGCAATTATTCCCCAATTAGCACCAACAGAATAGGTTTACAATGGAGGGATTTTGTGCTTATTGTGAGGTAGTAACTGAATTTTTATATATGTTTGAACAATTTTCCTGTTAAAATGTAAACATTACCTCCTCTTTGCCTAGGACTGAAAGAATTAAATCAATAGTAGTATTTCAAGTGATTTCTTACCACAGAGAACACAATAATAACGTGTTTACATATTGGATATTTTTGTTAGACCAGTGCAATTATTTTAACCTGTCGAGGACAACTGTGTATGCAACAGACGGACATAAATGTAACTGAAGCTCTGTCGGTAGCAAACTACTGATAAATTTGCAAACAAAATTTTCTGTGCAGAATAATATTCCGAAATTTTATATACAATTTTAGGTAAGTTTTTTTTTAAATTTGTATTTGCAGAACCCGAATGGAAAACATTAGTTAGTAAACTTGGGCTTAGCATGGTCCTAATATTAAAATGGATTCTAAATACATAAAATATGAGTGTGACTGAATTGCTCGTGAGGATGACTGTTGCCTAATTTCTTAAAGACAACCACAAGAATTCGAGTTCATTAAAGGCGAGAGAATTTCTTGAAAGGTTGAGTGATCTTAACTTCTCTAGGAGCATTCTACTTTATGGAACTGTAATTTACATCAAACATAAATGCTACCTACTTAAGTTTCAGTCCACGGGAGAGGTTTCTCAATCATTAGTTGTTATTTGATTGATTCGTTACGCAAACGTCTGTTGTTATGGAACTCAGAGATTCATCTGTGTATTCTCTAAAGCCCTTTACTGAGACACTCCAGGGCAAGTTTAATGCAGTGCAAAATTTCTTATCTTGTCTATCAAAGATCTGAATACAAGCAAACGATCTGAGCTAAATTAGCAGTAATTTGGAAGCCAGTAAAACGTCACCACCAGCTTTACCATGTGTACCAGTTCTAAGTCTGCCAAGTCGAAGCAGTAGATTTCTATGGGTCTACCAAATGATCTGTTTACTTCAGGCTGGCCCAGGTGTTTGCATTTAGTTTCCATACTTGTAATAAAAATGCTATCCACGGCAGTTTCTTACATGCAAGGAGCCGCAGAAATATATGGAAGTAAATTTCATACATCTTTGTGGACACGAATATGGATTAAAACTCTTATTGCCTAAGACAACCCAACAATTTTCCAATTCTTGCAGCTGAGTGCTTAAAGTTTTACATAACCGACTGTATGTGGTTTCCTGAACTGTCTAAATTTTCAATTGCAATTTTTAATATTAAGCCAATTACGTCACTTAAATTTTAGGGATACGCAAATAATCAGTTCCAGCTTACCGTTTGTAACGTAATTGTTTACTGAAATTGTTAAAAATAATTTATGATAAACAATTCAAAGCCGAACAGTTGCGTAGACACAAACGACTATCTGCTAATTCGATGATGCTCTTGGATTTGTTCAATTATGGAATATTTGGAAATTCTCTAGGACATATTTACAAGCATGCCAGCTATAAATAAAATAACCAGCCCTTACTTATTAAAGTATAGTACCATACTTTTAATAAAATTGCTTGTTTATATATTAAAGATAGAAGTATGTATTCAAATTAATCACGTAAATGATGAGCTTTTAACAGGCTAAAATTTAAGCAAAATGAGTTGATCCCAAAAAGACAAAAACTTAAATGCCAGAAGGTAGCAGTCTGCAGCAACAACGTTATAGCGAGCTCAGATCTTGCGATTTCGCCATGGATTTTTTAGGCGGAGATGTGAACAATTCTTTTTAGAAAGGAACTAGATGAGCATATTAACCGTGGGAGATCCCGCGTGCTCAGACTTGGACGTACTGCAAAATGAAATCTAAGTGAATAACTTAGATATCATCTGTACAGAACGTGGCCCCTTGACTTGTTGAACCAACTACATAACCACAGAAACGAGGAGTTTCAGTGTCCGTTAAGTAGTCGAGTTCAGCGTTCACGAAATCCGACGTTGTGATGGTCTCGTTTGCAATTCCCAACTGCGAGCTCTTCCTTATTTGGCCAGTGGTTAAGGAAACCAGACGATAGTAATAGTGCACCATATAACACAAGAAAAATGTAAGAAAAATGATTTGACTGTCATAGGGCCGTGCATCTACAGCAAAATCAACCAGATGCACCAATGTATCAAATTTATTTTATTTTGGAATGACACTCTACATGTTTCGGACGGTCTTTTCGTGTATCATCAGGAGTTCAAGACTGTACATACAGCAACAGGCATACGTCAACAGATACTGCTGTCTGCTTGCTAACGGGTACCCGCTAGCAAGCAGACAGCAGTATCTGTTTGACATATGCCTGTTGCTGTATGTACAGTCTTGAACTCCTGATGATGGACGAAAAGATCGTCCGAAACATGTAGAGTGTCATTCCAAAATAAAATAAATTTGAAACATTAGTGTATCTGGTTGGTTTTACCATAGAAATAAGAAAAATAATGAAGTCCATTTCAGAAAAAAAGATTAAGCCGGAATTTTTAAAAATTACTTTTGGCTTCAGTACTAATGGTAAGGTACTGGAGAGTGTGAAATAGTATTTTTAGAAATTATCCCTTAACATTCGAAAAGGTCTAACCTAGTCTTCTGACAATTTCAAGGAAGTGACTCACGCTCCTTTCTGCAATAACGTAATTTCCTATTACTAGGGGCAACGTACATTGATTACTCATGATGATGATGATGATGATAATGATGATGAAAATAGTAATAATAATAATAATACAAAATGATCTTGGATATTATTTTCGGGGGTAAAGCGGCCGACGCGAGGCGTTAACCACTAACTTCCATTTAGCGTCGAGGATAAAGAAAGAGCAGGGCTATGCTTATACTCTCCCTCTGTGCCTTCATGTCAGTTTCAGGGCGAATTCTACCTTTATCTTTATCTCGAACATTCTTATATTTGTGTAAGATACAAATTGTCAATAAAATGAGGATATCTTAGCCTCTGAATTTGGCAGACTACACAGTACAAAATTATATAAAATTTAATGCAATAATAATAATAATAATAATATAATAACACAATATATATGATTACATTTACATTCAAAGCGTTTTTAATTTGAAAAATTCCATTTATGAAGGAAAGCTGAAATTCAAGACAGCCAGTGAAAATGATGACGGATATTCCTATAATATTTGAAACCATAATTTCCATTGAGTTTATTTTCTTTTGCATAGTGATAAAAATATGATTTAATAAAACTCATCTATTGAAAAAAGTGCACCTGAGAAAAACGATCTCTTTGTAAAGAAGTGATGTTGATGATGCGCAATACGGATAGCTAAGTAACCAAGTAACATGTACACTGACTGACTGCCTAATTCCATGGAGTAAAGTCATCATTGGGAAGGTAATATCCTCAGATATCCAAGAAATTCGTGAAATTTATGGAACAGAAATATTTCGGTGTTTGCCAGTTCCCGCCACTGCCCCCTGGACTGAGTCAAATGAATCAAGTTCACCACATGTAATCATTTTCCCTTAACATCCATTTTAATAGTATTCTAACTTAGGTTTTAGAAGGGAAATATTTCCTTCAGGTTTTCCAACCTGATTTTTAAATTTCTCTTTTTACCCCACTAAATTTCTGACTGAATTAGAAAATTCTATAATTTACGGGACAAAGATATTTAAATGCGGGTAAAATGAAAAACAGATTTATCCCTTGCTACCCATGAAGGCATGTGAGAGGAATGAGAGCAAATATTCTTCCATTCTTAACCTCCGCCTCAGACGGAAGTGGATTCTTGCTCGACGGCTGTGCTGTAAGCGAAAGAGGCTCATGTATCCCCTGGAATTATATGTAGGATGGTTTCCAACTGATATTTGATTTTTCATATAAAAACATACGTAAACTGTGACCATAAATTTTTTACTTTCCCCCATATTACGATGATTCTAAACGTTCTTAATATTAACTATCCACATGACTTTAATTTCAGGGCCTCTAAAACTAAACTCAGTTCCGTACGGCCCAAAATACAAATTTAAACTTACAGCTATATCCACTGAATGTTTGCCGGAAGTCCCTTGGTGAAGTGATAGTAACTATTCTTGATTTCAAACTTTCGCCTTGTTCCGAATGCTGTGTGCTTTCTTCTGGGTAATACCCCGGCGTCTGAATTTTATATGCCGACGTTTCGGAACACTGTCTGTTCCACCTTCAAAGGCAGTTAAGTATGAAGAATGATGAAGAATGACTAGGTTTGAGAAATGTTGGGGTATTTATACGGGAAAAGGTTTGCCTTGAGCCAAACCTTTTCCCGTATAAATACCCCAACTTCTCTCAATCCAGTCATTCTTCATACTTACCTGCCTATGAAGATGGAACAGTGTTCCGAAACTTCGCCATATAAAATTCAGGCCCCGGAGAATTACCCAGAAGAGAATATATAACAGTAACTACTTAACAAGCAACTTTAGTGTGTGTGTGTGTGTGTGTGTGGTGCAGAATTGTGTGACACAAGTGCAAGAAAAAGAACCCACAGACATGCACACATGCACTGAATGAATTGGTTGTGGTTAAAAACCTGGTGAAGTGAGCAACTGGATTTATTTACACAGTGTGAGGGTACTATATAAGTTACTGTTATCAGAAAGTGTGTTACTTTCAGAGTATTTACTGGCCGGTGTTACTTACACGTACGTCATACTTGAAGCATGAAGTGCGTCGTCTATTCAGGTTCACGAATGGAAAGAAATTTCTTCAGTTATGGCTGCTTTACATAATAATGGAGTGGACTGTCAGCAAAATATGAAGTTTCTCGTGCATTTCATAGTGATTCTAGACAAAAGCCGAGACAGCTTCCTTTAGTCATAATTGAAAACCAACACATAAGTTTTTTCATTTGTCAGTGCCCACGCCAGTGTTTCTCAAAACTTTGTTGCTGGCGGCACATGTCGGATATTCGTCTTCTTCCGGCAGGTAATGGGATTAGAATATAGGAGTAAATTTGTGATAAGGTTACGCGTATTTAAAATGGCAGCGTATAGGTTTGTGTATAAAAATAAAAATTTAGAGTAAAACAGAGGGATGGTAAAGTTGTGGTACATGTACCACTATACGAATCTGCAGTAAGCTCAGTGTTTAACACGCGTATAAATATAATGGTGAACCTCTCTAATTTGCGCAAAGAATTTAATTGGTCCACTTATTTTCTTAACTTTCTGTGTGTGTGTATATATATATATATACAGGGTGTCCCAGGAGGAATGTGTCAGACTTCGGGAGGGTGTTCCTTATGCTAAAATATACCGATATAACCCAAAACACCTATGTCCAAAGTGGAACGGCTACGGAGATAATGGCCAGATAAGTTCGAAAATTTGACAGCTGTTACTCACTTATTGATTACCAAATACATACTGAAACTGGCAGGAATATGTGGTTTCTGTAATGTCAATAGCTGTATGTAACATCAAAGTCACTTGTTAGTGACATAAAGCCATTAAATTGAACTACAAAAACACTCGCACACGTGTCATAGGTGTCCTTAGACTTCCAAGCACTATACATGACACAAGCATCCCGAGCCGTGACGTAACACGTCTGAGCGCGTTTCCCCTACAGATCTGTACTAAAATAATGCAACCCTTTGGTAGGCATGCCTT
>Ga0123357_10005510_pt1 | contig 15177 bp, 11 predicted proteins | sample TergutEmb28metaG_FD_89873 | JGI IMG/M metagenome (GOLD analysis project Ga0123357, IMG submission 89873) | Embiratermes neotenicus P4 segment gut microbial communities from Petit-Saut dam, French Guiana - Emb289 P4 | ecosystem: Host-associated > Arthropoda: Insects > Digestive system > Gut ... | reverse complement strand
CTGGTAGCGCCGGGGATCGAACCCGGGACCTCTGTATCTGTAGCCAGAAACTCTGACCACTAGACCACAGAGGCGGTCACTACATAATAATAATAATAATAATAATAATAATAATAATAATAATAATAATAGCAGCAACAACAACAATAATAATAATAATAAATTTCTTACCTAATAGCTAAGTGGACCAGTGTGTGACCAGAGTCGAATGCTGATGGGCGGTTAAGAAGTGTAACTTCACTAGGTGTGAGCTGACGAGCAGGATCACCACCGGATGATAGGTATGCCTCCACAGGATTTGGATCACCTTCCACAACACCCAGACAAGCATTCAGCCAGTTCCAGTCAGCTTCACGCATCCGCTGCCTGATCTGCTTCAAACGCCGCTCATATTCACAATTATTTGGAGAGTTTGCCGGAGTAGGCACGTCACTTGATGCCTGATTTCGATCTGAGCGCCGTGAATTTGGCCTGCTGGAAATCAAAATTAAAATTATGTTTTGTGCATACTTCACATCAAAAAATTTACGACACATAGTTTTCACAGTGACTGATCGTTGATGCTGATCTGTACCTGAGTGCAAGCATCATATGGGGGAAGGCTGTGTGCCAATACCTAGGTACAGTGTCCTATTCAATGGCTAACAGGGGAACTCCCCAATAAGCCATTATGGTATTATGTCTAATTAAGCACTGCAGTTCACATTTACCTGTACACAGCCCAGAACTCTTCACAGTATCTGAACTATCTACTTTAACATTTAACAACAAACTACGTCTCCTACACAGTGCACTTATAGAATTTGCTTGGTTCTCGTTGCCAGCAAACTAAACAAGTGCCCTTTCATGTCAATAATTTTCATACATACTACTTGTCCAGTAAGTCCACTGATTAAAAAAAAAATCCAACTTTCTATAAACAAGTTTCATCAAAGACCTAAGAAAAGATAAAATTTATTGTGGAGTATGGTCTGGTACCTGTCAGAGATACAAATATACTAAAAACTTAATTGCTATTACAAATTCATACCTCCTTACAGTAGAATTGTCATCTATCACAGCAACCTGACTCCCACCGCCTCGGGCAGTATTCAGGAGTGACACCTCTCGTTCAGGGGATGGAAGTATGCTGCCACTGCTAACTGCCTGACTGCGTAGAGAAGAAGCTGCATTGTTCTTTGGAGTGGAAGCTGCTGCATTAGTGCTTGCACATAGAGTATTACACATTATGCACTTCATGGCTTTTGGCCAGTTCTCATACGTACACACAGTGCACATCCATTTTATAGTCTGCTGTCTCGCAATGACAGCTTTCTCTACAATACGTCCCCTCAGATAATTTTCAGCATCTTTCAAATCATTTTTATCTGCAGACGGAGATGGAGTGATGCGCAAGGAACCACCTGAAGCTGTTGTTACAGTGGCAGCATCACTCTGCCGACCAATCCTAAGTGGCTGTAGATGTTCATGAAGATTAGTACCAGTAACAGTGGCAGGTCTTGACGTACGGCATTTTGCACACTGTGAGTCACGTGGCCAGTTCAGATATGTGCATGTTCGACATTCCCACTTCCCATTACTTCCAGACCTTGATGTATCATGTTGAGCAGGGCCTGATGCCAAACTAGGTCCACCAGAACCCGCTATTAGAGACGGAGGAGGTGATTCATCACATAATCTATAGATATCCTCACCAAGTAATGGTTTTGAACCTCGACACATTGTGCACTTTAGAGAAGATGGCCAGTTCTCATAGGTGCAATATTCACATGCCCATTTGGTGGCTGGTGGATCGCAACTCATAATTAAACGTAACAATGAATGTATTCTTAACTTGAAAGGTGATACAATACATAAATCGTATTCCTCCCCTTTCAGTTAGAACTATTTAACATATCACATACATAAATAATTTAACAAATAATAAATTTACAAAAATGGAAGATACTCTTAGGGCAGTACAATTGTCATAAGCACACCATTGTTTTCTTTATGTATTCCTACTTGTAGCCTGTTTCAATTAACGTAGACGTTAAAGATAAACAAACAGATATGACATAGCTCCATGAGGCACGAGTGTCACACTGTGACTTTCGTAAGGAAATTTGCGCCGATATTTATCACAGCATAATTATTCTTCCACACATCCCCTCTTTTTTTCCCATACAGTCCACAACCACGTACTATACTCCCAACCTGTTGAAAAACAAAACGCAGTTAATTCATCCAAACTCACTCAGCTGACGGCTTACAATTATAAAATTTCTTTGTTGAAAATAGGTCTACTTGTATGAGTTGGACTGTACAGACCAGACGCTATAATTTCACCCAATAATAATTCACCTAACCATGGAATCTTTAATTGATACGTACGAATGTTTCAAAATTCTAATTTAAGGGTTCGACTCACCTGGTTCACCTTCAACTTGAGGACAGTCAAAATTAACCTAGGGTTCAAAAATTAATAGCTTCCAAACAAAAAGCATACCCTTAGCGTACACAAGAATTTACGCATTACATCACCAATACGAAACAGTTATTCATTTGGGTTAATGGTAATTCATTCTGATTTATGTCTCAAAAAACGGCACTTTATCAGCTCACTCGCAAATCACGGAAGAAAAACATTACGTCACACAATCAGAACGACCATCTTGGGAAAGTGAATAATCGATTAACGTACTGTCGAACGGAACTATCGACACTCGATTCTGATATCTCGAAATCATCGAGAAGGACATGGATCAGAGTAGAGAAGGATGCCCAAAGTAAATAACACGCGACTACCTTTAAATACTAGTCCTAACATGTGTCTCTGAGCACCGTGGTAGTCCGTAGTCGAGTTACTATTCCAACTTACCTATGTCGTGAAATATATAAAATCGGATTTAAGAAGATATTAAGTAAAATGGGTGCCGAAGAATCCTGTCTACAAGGATGTTACGACATTAGTCTGGTATAAATTCACCAAAGTTTCAGAAAACTTTCTGTCTGCTAGTACAGAGACGAACATTCTGCCCGAGTGTTCAGGATCCGGAGAGTAGGCATAGTTGGTTCCTCCGAAACATCTGCAAATTTCTACAAGACCCAAAGATCCTGAAGGTGGAAGCATTAAGCCGTGACATGGTTTAAGTAGCTAGTCGTCGGCTGGCGTTTCACCGCAGCGACCCGGTTTCGAGCTCGGGCCAGTCCATGTGGGCTTTGTGGTGGACAAAGTGATACTGGGACATATTTCTCTGCGACTACTTTGTTTTATCCCTTTGAGAATCACTAATGCTCCCTACTCATCTTCATCTTCAAAGCTGCTCGTAACAGAGGAAAAACTTGCGGAGCCTGGAGACCTTCCCAGGAAAGTGCTGATCTTTCGGAAATTAAGGGGGATTATGAAATAAAAAAGTGGAAGTAGTAGGTTCCTCTAAAACGTCATTCAATTTGCACCAAATCGCATGTCTCACGCTCTAGGCGGAAGTATTTGTCATAGCGGGCACAGTGAGATACTCACAGTTCACGAAACGAGCGCCGTTTCTATCACTCTGAAAGCAATCGTGTGAATACCAAAAGTTGAAGAATTCTCTAAAAAATGTGCACCAGCAGGTATCTTATTAATGGATGGAAGGATTCAATCGAGCAATTACCTGACGACATATACAGTACGTTTCTTCTTATTCTTATTCAACTGCTTGGGCATTTAGGCTTTCAAAGACTGAGCCAACAACTCTCATCCATTAATCTTTACGGATGCCATCCCGCTGTGTTTCTTACTAAGCAAACCACTCTTATTCAGTCTAAAAAAAACCTGTGGCATATTAGGCTAAATAAGTGTATTGTGCGTCATCTACTATATATAGTTTCCAACTTTTTCTCTGATTACCTATATACAGTATATCGTGGGAGCTCAGACTGCAAAGTGTGTGGATCCCAGCTGAAGACAGTGGTTTGATTTCCGGTTGAGGCAAGGATTTTTGTTTATGCCGATAACAGCTCGCGAGTCCCTCATTCAAAGGGTACTTACTTTCAAGTCCCCACAGAGCATGGTGCAGTGATAATAGGTAAATTTCATACTAAAACAGGCCACGAAGGTCCATAGGGGGAGTAGAGGTTTAGTTCTACTCTTTCTTTAACCTCGGCTCTAGATAGGTTGGGTGGTCGTCACGTCCCGGCCGCTTTACCGCCTGGAATGACCCGGTACCCTTTGTTCAGGAGGCTGGGTGGGTTCCAGGGCCGGTCTGAACGGGTGTGGAAAATCTCGCTCCCACTGGGATTCGACCCCGCACCATCCAGCCAGTAGCGAGTTGCTATACAGACTAGACGTGGTGTTAATATGCAAGCGTAATTTTACCTTCATCTGGTCTTGAGACACGCTGACCTGTGGCACCTGTGACCCCAGCCAGAAGGACTGTAATTAGACATTTTGGAATATTTCCAGGATAGGTATTGCCGCTACATAAGCTCATGCAGAGTCGAGTGCTAGACTTTGACCTCTAGCATGTATTATTTCCATAAGTTGGCAACGGAACTTTCAATGAAAGTGGGTCAGTAAAATCTCACAACACTGTTGAACGGTACAAACATAAAGCATCATTTCGCCCACATGTTTATGTTCCTCCAAACAAAGTACCCAGACTTAGAATAAGTTTGCCTAATCTGGATTTTATTATCGCTGTCCATTAAATGGGTGTAATTATTTGCATATGTGTTATATTTCTTGATAATGTTGGTACTGTACCAAACCGAACCTGTTTGTTTCTTCGTTGCCAGTACAACCAAAATTTTACGTATCGGGATAAAGAACAGCACATTAAAACAATCAATGGGAACACGTATCACTTAATTCCAAGAAAACACAATATTAGGCAAAAAGACGCAATGTTGATTGTATCAGAAAAAATTCTGACTCGGTTTCCCTATCTTATGCTGCACTGAAGAGGTCTGGTGGGGGAGCATTGATTCACGAGAAGGTGGATTATCGAACCGAGCGAAGCCATTCTGTCGCAGAATATGGAGAGTAGCACATCAGTTCCTCGTCTGAAAGTAAATATCGACGCACCACGATGGGATCAGAGCACATACTGGGGACGTGCAAAGCATTTCTTTTCTATAACAAATCCATTAAACGTACTTGCTACAGAAAAGGAACTGGAGAAGGCGAAGAAGATTGTCCAAACGTACAGGTTTGTAAATGTAATGTTATACGTGAAAAGTGATAGGACTCAGCCGATAAATAATTCCCTACTGTCACGACACACAAAATTTCATTACCTATTCACAAAACTTCCCACTGTGTACTATCGAAGACCATATTTCTTGAAGAATCGTTTTAATATTATCTTCATATCAACCTCTAGGTATCCTAACTGATCCCGTGCCTTCAGATTTCGACCAAATTCTGTTTGAATTTCTCATTTCCAGTTCGTCCCACATGTTCTATCCCTCCCCCCGAATAATTGCCCTAACAGCGGCAAGTGAATCGAAATATTGTGGTTCATTTTAGTGCCTCAAAAACCCGCCACTGGACTCTAACCTAAGCCAGATGAAGCCAGATCTGACCCTCGTACGTTATTTCTTTCTTGTAGTTATTATTCCGTCTATGTCTAGATTTCCCAAGTGATGTCTTCCCCTCAGTTTGTCGGACTGAAGTTTATTATACAAGTCTCATCTCTCCTATGAGTGTCTCATGCCCCTAATTGTATCCTCCTTGATGGGATCACGCACTATTCGGTGACGTGTACAAATAATGCACCTTGCCCTGCTTCCTCTGTCTTATGTCCAAATAGATATACCAGTCTCTTTCAAAATTTTACTACATTATGTGCGACAAAGTTCTACTTCCGCACAGAAACAGACAAAGTTATAGCCCTGTATATTTTTAATACTTTGGTTTTTAGGAAATGGAAAATACAAGACTTTCAACTCAATAAAGGGAGGGAATTCTCCACTCGAATGTGTTCCTTATTTCTTTGCCATTGTACTTTCGATTAATTACCGTAAATTACTATAAAATATTAATGTTTTGAAGTAGGTTCAACGCAATAATAACACTGACTTGTGAGGAAATTATAAAGGTTTTAAACTCATAGGGTTTATTCCCTCGCAGGGCTCTTTTACACAAATCCAGTCTTGAGAAATACTAGTGCTTCACAATATCTGTCGCCTGTATAATAGTGGCTTATGTTAGATACGTTTAATTTTTGGAAGGTCACATTTAATTTCAATTACGTTTCAGCTTTATGGTCAAGGTCACCGAGTTTTACGGAACACGGCGCAAGGCCGCATGTCATAAAAATCAAAGTGTTTCTGAGAGGGAGCTGCAGTAGAACAGACCGAATATTTAAAACGTGTTGGATCTTTCAGGGTCAACAGACAGGTACTTATAAAGCGATTCATAAACATGTTACTTGCAAAATTTCAATAATAAGTGCCTTTTTCTGTTAAAATACTTTTACAGTAACGTGCAACTTACACTGTTGCAATACCATTACTGCAAATGGGGCAGTCATACTGATTTTTGGTGGGGAAGCATGAGGGAGGCAGACCACTTGGAAGACCCAGGCGGAGGTGGGAGGTCAACATTACAATGTCACTTCAGGAAGTGGGATGGAAAGGCATGAACTGGATTGATCTGGCTCAGGACAGGGACAGGTGGCAGGCGCTCGTGAATGCGGTAATGAACCGTCGGGTTCCATATGATGTGGGTAATTTCTGTTAAGATTCTCAAGCAGGACTCTGCACCACGTAGTTATACACAGCGCATTTCAAAAATGAAGTAAACAATATCAGACGTTCATGAAGTAGTAGACACGCAGCAAATTAGTCTGTAGGACTAATCATCATACTACGCACGGTACATACAATATTAAAAAGCGCAGTAAATTGTTGAGTGTGTAAAAATCAACAAGCAAACTGTGAATGTTTTTTTTTTTTAATCTCCGCTAAAATTGATGACGGGTGGTAGTATTTGTGCAAATCTTGTCGACAAGCATTCCTGAAATGTAAGGAATGAGCACTGAAACAGTGGCATCAGTTACAAAGATTTGGGAGGTAACTGGACAGATACACGAAATGGATATCTGCCTCGTGACTGGTGGGACTCACAGGAAATTTTCAGAGATCCTCTGTCGAATTGTGTGCATGCTCCTTAAATAAAAATTCCATTTCCATAAATTATTGGAAGTGTTTACTGCCTTTTGAATTGACTTTTACATGCTTCAGTCCGATTTCGGAGAGGGAAAGACTCGCTTCTTCATCGTCCTTCCCAAATAAATCCATAATATACGTGCTAATTCCCCTGAGAGACACGTAGAAACAGTATATATGGATTTCAGTTAAATTTGGTATGAGAGGTACTGTACAATAAAAAGCCTTAAGATAATTAAACGTTGTCTCTATCAGTCACTGTAAGTCGCAGTGCATTACACGTGACTTAAAGGTGACTACGATTTTTCTGAAACACTTGTCACTGTAGACCTGACACATAATAAGAAATACATTTTATATTTCACTGAACTCTTTAAATGTTACTGCACAATTCATGGCATCACGCGGGCCTATATTGGAGGAAACACAAGGAAAATATTTGAGATGCACGCTCTTCTGGGACATTGCGCAGCGTACAGTGGTAATATTTCTTGACCCTTGAAGATGGGACCGATAGGTTGCCCGAAACGTCGGCAAGGAACTACCGCTATATGCTGCGTATTATGCAAGAAGAGCGCAGATCTAATGGACTTCGCGACGATAGCCTGAAATCGTGCAGAAAAATATTTGATTACATTGCAGCACCATATCTATAGTGTACAGGACTCTCTCTCTCTCTCTCAAAGAACACATTTTTATCTACAATAAATAAACCTGAAATGCACGTCGTGGTACACAAGATCCCAAGGTACACTTTTGCAAAGTATAAGTATTATACAACATACACTAGTCCGTTCAGTTCTTCTTGGTTTAAAAAGGGATTTTCTAACTGGAAAGAAGTAAGCTTGTTTATTTATTTGTCTATTTTATGACCCCAAAGCGTTAAATGATTGCAGAAGCAAAAGCCTATTTGTTAAGTGCCATGGATTGAGTGACAAAACTTATTTATGTGCCCACTTTAGAGCCGCGAGGTCAGCACAAACAGAAAGCAAACTAACAAGAGAGAGAGAGAGAGAAAAAACAAGCAGTTACGAAACGAAGCCTCTACCACAAAACTCAATAATCCGATTAAAATTAAAGAGACAGACAATGTACGTCAGCCTATAACGTAACATTGAGGAGCGTTCGCGCAACTATTTTTGCCGTGGAAAAGCAATAAGTATTACATATTCTGAGTGTGTGTCTGCAGCCTTATTTATCCAGCATGCACTGCGCATAAGCCATATTGTCATCTGTGGCCTCTCTGGCTCTACTGTATTTTTTCACATCATGTCATCAACGGCACGATTTTCGAAAAACGTTATTGAATAGAAAATGTGTTCCGAAGTTCTCTACGACTGTTGTCTGAAACATTTCTCATTCTGAGAAGAACTGAGAGAGATATCATAAAAAAATATGTGTTGGTCTACATGTGAAGTTCCCGTTATTCTTGTCCGATTTTAATGCAACTTGAATTTTCTCGGCAGATTTTCGAAAAATACTCTAATATCAAATTTCATGAAAATCCTCCAGAGGGAGCCGAGTTGTTCCATGCGGGCAGACGGACAGACATGACGAAGCCGACAGTCACTTTTCGCATAATTTTCGAGCTCACCTAAAAAAAGTAATTTAGTAAAAACTGGTAACAGTGTTACTTGTTTCATTCGTAGGAAACGCGCATCCAGCAGAGTGACTCTTACTGCGGGGAGAGTTGAGTAGACAATCGGATATGTTCAGAGCAGGGATACAAATGTCGATTGTTTCGAGCGTGTATAAATAAATAAATAAATAAATAAATAAATAAATAAATATAAGATACATACATACATATACACACAATATGCAATATGCGTAACATATATATATATATAGGTGTGTGTGTGTGTGGTTGTGTGTGTGTGTGGTTGTGTGTGTAAATAATTCATCTAAGTTGTACTGCCTAGTGTTTGACGTCTGCAAGAACGCTGATAGATCCGTGTAAAAGTACTGAATAAAGAAAAGGGAATATGTTGTGACAAAGGCCTTCTAAATTTCTTTGTGTACTTTCGATTTTGTTGAGTCAGTAATGGCTCCAGAATTCCACGAAAGAATAAGATATTCAAAGCAACGTACAGCAAAATTAGACTGAACAAAGTGGATAACAAAATATTAATTCGAATCAAGACAAACATTTCCCATAAAATTTCGAGGTAATGCTCAGAAGAATGTTGACAGCCAATCTATAAACCTAAGTGTCGGACACAGCAGTTCAAATCGTAAGAAAATTGCGGGGAATATAATAATAAATCATCTTGTTAATTTTTCCCTGTAAAAAAAAATCATTCTCCTTTCAGTACAGCGAGTTTCGCATAAGCAACCAAACGCCAATGTTGGTACCGTTGAAGTAAAACCACAAAAACAATCACTCGAAGGTTGTCTAACAGGAGAAACGTTTGGAGTTTTACTTGTATCATACACATCACTAGTACAATATCTGGCAATCGTTCGCACTGACATTTGGAAAAGCGTGACAGTATGCAACAGGTGACAATAGCACATGCCGGAAGTTGTAGATATAGGTTTTTGTCTTTTCAAGTAACCTACTCTGCTGAAGTCAAAATAAATGCAACAACCAGTCACTGTCAGTAACAGAGCGGAGTAATGAAGCCAGGATATGTAACACGATTGATAGCAGTAGATTTATAGTTCAGAGAACTATACTGACAGGTATTCAATATGGACTTTAAATTGTTTGGAAAACGCTCATTGATGACGAATTCAGGTATACTGGAAGAAGTGTTGAAAAAAAGAAACTGGTCTGTAATTACTCAATGAATCATCGATTCCTTTTTTGAAAACAGGGCCAACGACAGCATGTTTTCGATTATGATAATAATAATAATAATAACAATAACAATAACAATTATAAAGTCCGACAAGTTCACATTTTCCAATCCGTGCATTACGGTTCAATTGCTAGAATTTAAACCAAGGAAGGCACAATTGTATTGTATTTAAATAATATTGCAAGAACCACTAACCCCTACATGTTTCGGGCCTCTACTGCCACCGGGTGACAACCCAACTGCAGTTAATAAATATTATTATTACTGTACTCCCTGATGATGAGCCAACAAGGCCCGAATCATGTAGCAGTTAGTGGTTTATATAATATCACTGTAAATCTAACACACTTATGTGCATTTTTTGGTTTAAATTACAGTAACTGAAGTCGGACAACTAAAAAATTTAACACATCCGAATCAAATAGGGCTGACAAGAATAGACGAGTATTAGTGGAACAATAATTGGCACATGAAACCCGAAATACAGGGTGAAATATCTACCCAACTGCTGCTTTTTCCACCTCAAATCTTACGTACGTAGAGTTCTTACGGAATGAACACGATTTTCCGTGTTTAGTGAGAAGATCAGTAACCACTTGGAGCTACGACATGGCCCTAGATGTTAGTTCATTTGAAAAGACGATGACATACAGCTCACAATACTCACGTATAAATACGTTCCCTCAATTTTGTGCTGCGCCTATAAATCCAGAGCAACAACCGTCTCACTATATTTACTCAACAGAGTTTCAAAATAAAATGTACCGGTATCATTTACAATATACCTTTTACTAGGTCTGGAGGTGACGTCGGCAAGCTGACGGTGGATGAGCTGTGGAAGGCGAAGGAGCTATACGATTCGGCGTATCACCCAGACACGGCTGAGAAGATGACGCTGATAGGCCGCATGTCAAGTCAAGTGCCCATGAACATGACCATCACAGGATTCATGATGACGTTCTACAGGTGAGTTCAGTCCAGCCTGGCCATAACGAACGTGTATTTAATTCAGTAGTTATTTTAAAAAAAAAACTCACCCACACAAACCATAGTCTTAGGGTCTGTCTTTTTTTCATGCTGCACAGCCCCTAGTGGGCCAGGGGATCCTCATTATCAAGACTTCGCTATCATACTCAGACACACAACACTCGGTTGTACTCCTCTGGACGAGTTATTAGCCCCACGTAGAGACCTCTACCTCACAACACCCAACCCTCACAACAGACAGACATCCATGCTCCCGGCGGGATTCGAAATCTCAGTCCCAGCCAGCGAGCGGTCGCAGACCCACGCCTTAGGCCGAAGTGCCACTGGAATCGATTTAGGTTCTGTTAATTGAGAAAATACCTAATGATAAAAAAACATAGGTTACCTAATGTTTGAAACGCTGTGCAAGAATTCACCTTTTATCTATTCAATAATATTAACACAGAGGGCTTTCTGCAAAGCTGTGTGAGTTATCGGGGCCTTTGTAAAAACCTCGTGACACCCAGGGGGTCCGCATCTCACAGGTTGAAAACCATTTGTGAAATTGAGACTACTTGGAAATCAAGGAATAAAATGAAAACAAAAATGAATGAAATGGACAAGGGACGACATTACTTACAGAAAAGATAAAGCTTTTACTGAAAGACCATGCCATCAAAACGTGTGGAAACATGAAGGTACAGCTCCGCACATTCTTAACGTCGGCACTATAGAGGTTAATGGTCAGCTTAACGCCCCTGCCAATTTACTACAAGGAAAGAGCCCTCGGTAGTCACGGAATAGGAGGATGGGTGGGCGCCAGAACTGATCGGGACGGGTTAGAGAGGAGAACACAACTCAAATCCTGCCAGTAACCCAACTCCAATTCCCGGCCATACAGCCCACTGTGTAGTCCAGGTATCGAATGGCTGAACGGATAAAATAAGAAGTGTTAATGTATAATATTATTAAGGGCTAAATAACTGGGTTAACTTATTAATTAATTAATTGGAGGAAGCCTGGTTAGCACAGACGGTATCGTATCTAAGCTACATGCTGGCCGACCAGGATTCGATTTCCGGCTAAAGCAAAATCTTTCTTATTTGTCCCCCTGCACAGACCGCGACTGAAGCCTAAAAAATTTCCTATACAATGGGTAACTGGGTAAAGCGGCCGGGGATCGATGCCAGTATACCTCCATTCTCCTTTATGGCGATTTTACCCTCACACTTATTAAAAACCAAATGGACGGAATGAATAAAGTAAATTTATGGTGAAATCAAATGAATAGGTAAACTGAATGAAAGAATGAGCGTAAAACGCTCCTTGATGTTGGCGATTGCTTTCAATACCCTTTACTACTACCACCACTACTACTACTACTACTACTACTACTACTACTACTACTACTACTAATAATAATAATAATAATAATAATAATAATAATAATAAAGAAAGGGTTAACAGAAACAGAAAGAAAGAAAGTTTCTGGAAGTCCGTTTGTTTAAATGAACCAGTACGGCGGTTATGCAATTCAAAGTCTTCCTTAAGACGATCTCCACACAAGTGTGGTTACATCCTTTATCTTCACGTCAGCGACAGTACGCAGTTGTGTGGGGGTCATGGAAATCATGCAATGTCAATTCTTATCTTCCTGCATTGATAAAACGCAAGAATGCTGCCCACATTGGAACACTGGCGTCATGGTTGTTATGAAGTGTAGACTGTAGTCTGGTGGTGGTCACTTGTCGCAACGTTCTAGTAACTGAAGTATTAGTAAGACATTGCAGTTTCAGGCAAATAAACATATTTCAAAACGTGCACATTTTCATGCTGTCACGCTTACAGTAAATAAACAAGTGTGGACTGGAAGACCGGGGAACAGAGCTTCGATTTCTGGCGGGAGACAACGGTTTTATTCTTTCCCACTGTGTCCAGACCGGTTCTGGAGCCCACGTAACCTCTCTTACGATGGGCAACGACGGCTACTTCAGCCTGAGCCTGAAGCTGACCACTGTCCTCTATCTAGGGTCGAAGTTAATATTTTTTGGAACGATACCTCTACTTCCTCATAAGCCTTAATCTTATGTTGCTGAATTAGGCATAGGCGCACAGCGGTGTACACTTGCATGTGATTCCTGCAGTTTCTACACGCGCTTTTTCCTGTTTGAATACCTCATTAGTCTGGAGGGTTATTGTCACACACGCATATGTCCTTTGCAAGGCTGATCATAATACGGAAGAATGACAGAATAATTAATTTTTATTTATGTGAATGTATTTTTTTCCTATGGCACAACAGTCATTAGTGGGCCAGGGCTTCCTCTTTATCCAGGATTCACGATCACACTCAGACATAACACACTCGATAGGATTCCTCTGCACGAGCGATCAGCCCGACGCAGAAATCTCTACCTGACAAAAAAACATGTACAAGAGACAATACATTTGAACCCGCAAACCCAGGAAGCGAGGGGCCGCAGGCCCACGCCTTAGACCGAGCGGCCACCAGGATCGACACTGAATTTAATCATAGACCTCAGCAACAACGAATATCTTTTTGAGGGGGGGATTCAGGTCCTAATCGCACAGGACTTATGTGTTATACCAATGTTGTTTGTTACATTAGTCGTGTCTGACTGAAATAATAAGAGTTTCACATAAGGCACAAGTTAACTTGACAGAAATTCGGACCTAATCATATTCGTCCGAAAAGTTTTAGTATAGATATAATAACAGGTTATTTCAAAATCTGTTCAATAATTTTATAAATTAAATTTGGTGAAGAACAAAGAAGACGTCCTCATTTTGCGTTCATTTTACGCACATTGTGTAAATGATTGGCATGGAAAGTGGCACTGCGAGTGCAAGAAGTATCCTAATGCTTGTTTCCAAAACAGACCGCCAATCACAACTACAGGTACTTGATAAAATTCATTACCAAATTACTCGCTCTTGATTTCCGTAAGTTTGAAAGGTGGAAAAGTGCGGGAAGTTTTGATTTTGACGTAATTTGTTTTAATATTCTTCTTAATATGTTGTTGCCTGAAACAGACATTCGCGTCACAATATGTATTTTTATGCTCGTATTTCTATACTGGTTGATGTAAAAGGCTCGGCTAGCAGAAGTGAATTTAGGTAGGGATATCCCGTTGCGAATCGTAATAACACCTATACAAAAGAGACAGTCGATCACAACTACATGCATTTGACAAAGTTTATTGCCACATAAGCCAAAACCACAAATCCCCCACACCCCAGCTTCCAAACATAGGGAAATCAATAATCGCGTAATTTGGCAATTAACTTAGTGAAATAACCGCAGTTGTGAACTATGATCTCTTCAGTTTACCTGGTGTTACGTAACACAACGGGATGTTCCTACCGAAATTAAATGTTTTGTTAATTCTTCAAACATTTCTGGTACTTACTTACTTATTCCATGGTGCAGAGTCCTTCTTGAGAAGCTAATTTGTCTGCAGCTAGTCAAGAAATTCCCCCCATTTCACAGAACCCGAAGGTTCATTACCGCACTCACAAGCGTCCGCCTCCTGTCCCTATCCTGGACCAGCCCAGCCCAGTCCATATACCCACATTCCACTCCCTGGAGATCCATCCTAATATTATCCACCCATCTACGCCCATGTCTCCCCAGTGGTCTCTTTCCCTCCGGTTTCCTAACCAAGACCCTATACACCCCCTCTCCCCACCCATACGCGCCACATGTCCAGCCCATCTCATTACACTTCTGGTACGCCTACGAAATAATGCCCTCCCTCTAGTCCAGAAGATAAATATCTGTTGTAATATGCACAATGGGTTAAGATGTTTACCTTCAGGATTGAACATGTGTAGCTGAAATAACTGATGACGTCTTTTGATTCGCCTTTTTTGAAGGACCACACCCGCAGTTGTTTTCTGGCAGTGGGTAAACCAGTCTTTCAACGCAGTAGTCAATTACACGAACAGAAGTGGAGATTCCCCTGTGACAAACAAGTAAGTCATCTGTTATAATTGTGCAAACACAGAAACAATTAGTTATGCACGTGTAACCTACATAAAACAAGTGTACTCGTAGGAGTAATGAAGTCATGCCTTATGTGCCACCGAGAGAACTTAACACTTATAAAAAGGTAAAGCATCCTTGTACCTATGTAGTGGGTCCCTGTCACCACGGCATGGCGCGTCCTCAGGTTGCGGATAGAGGAACGGCCTCCGATAAGGAGGGCAGCTGCGAATAAATTGAATAAGCAGTCGTGGACAGCCGACGAGG
>Ga0123357_10005509_pt1 | contig 15177 bp, 12 predicted proteins | sample TergutEmb28metaG_FD_89873 | JGI IMG/M metagenome (GOLD analysis project Ga0123357, IMG submission 89873) | Embiratermes neotenicus P4 segment gut microbial communities from Petit-Saut dam, French Guiana - Emb289 P4 | ecosystem: Host-associated > Arthropoda: Insects > Digestive system > Gut ... | reverse complement strand
AATTTTTTTTTTTTTTTTTTTTTTTTTAATGATATTGGTGAAAACTGTGGGACGGATTTGGATTCTCGAAAATCGGACAACTCTTTTACTGCCTTGCACAACTCCCATTTAATGGTAACCTTCCATTTGTGTTGGTTACACAACGTCTAGATGAGTGCCAGAACATAATGAATGTGGAATGACTAAGGATTTGAAAGAAGCTTCCAGGGCCTGATTGAAATTACAAACTGTATACTTACTAGGGTTACTGCGGGAAGTCAAACATCGGTGTGGCCGGTGGTAACCCGGTATTTGAAACAAACGACAGCTTAGTACTGATGGTCTGCGTGGACTGTTGGGAGGAACATTATTTAACTCCCAGCACTGGCCAGACGTAGCCTACTTCTCTTTCTAACACAACCAGATTGCCTCTGGACCACACCAAATGGATGCATTTAAAGGTACCAGTTTTTCTGCACATGCCATGAAAGCCTATTTGTCTGTGGAAATCCACCGTGACCAAAGTGGGAATTAGTTTTCAGTGAGTATCCATCTTCATGATGCGGCCGCTTTACGTCACAGGAAAGAAGAGCTGGTGTCCATTGAACAGGTGGCTAAGTTGCTTTGGAGAAGAGGAAAATCTTCTAATGATCGCGTTTTTCTGGGATTTGAGTCTACGAAAACCTGAAAATTAGTGAAACTTTTCATTGCGTCTGCCAATAATCGAAGTACTTTTCCTCAGCGCCCCAGCCCTTAATTCCAACGGTTTAGGGCGGCCCTTCAGCCGCGAGTGACATCTCCATTCACCAACATGTGTGTATGAAGTGCCTAAATTAAACTTGTGTTGGGTTTAGATCTCCACTCTTGCGTACGACTTTACCGAGCGGTCCTTAGCCAATGAATGGAATAGCTTTTGTTACCACCAAAATATGACTACTGCGTGTTACCTTTTTAGTACCTACTCGACCTTTACTGTCTGTCGTTTTGCAATATGTCTATTTATTAATGCCAAACAAATGCCGAGAAATCAATTTTGTTGCATCCGTATGGTTAATTACCCTTTATCTCTCAACGAAATCTAATGGAATTCTATCCATTGATCCCACTATATGACCTTAATCTGCATTATAGTCCTTGTTTACAATATATTAAATATAGGTTCGCAAACCCCCGACATCCTGGAGGGCCAGTGGGTTTCTTCTTAGTCTGGCTTCTCATCATCGTCCTCTCTGGCATGGGGGGCCCTGACAGTCGCTACGGTACTGCCGGCAATGCTCTCAGGATCATTCGAGCAACCTAACGATAGGAAAACAATACGATGAAACAGTATAGAAAGGTAGCAGGCAAAGAGGATAAAAAATGGCCTAAGCGCATAGATGGGAGAGCAAGGGGGCAAATTCTTCCCGCATTATTTTTCTACCCAAGAATTGTTATTTTTGGCTACTGAGTTGAAGAGGGGCAAATAAAAATCATTGGGCGTGAGAAGGGGAAAGACCTCGCTGAAGCTATCCATACTTCGACGCAGTGTTGGGGCTTCCATGGTCAAGGAATCCTGAGACATATGCCGCCAGTAGCACAGCTGCTGGTAAGACCTCCCATTTTGGACAGGTCAATGATGATGACCCAGATTAAAGGGATATCCTGGTCTTCCAGGTTGTGGGTTGGGCGTGGGGCTGTCGACCCCACTTCGTTAAAAATATTACTGTCACACAACCTCAAAGAGATAAACCCGGACAGTTTATTAGACAAAGACAAGGAAAGTGTAGTGGTAAACGTATGATAAAACGGACAAAGGATTTGTTTATCGGCACTTAAGCTTCTCGTTACTATTGCAGTGGCTCAAATTATTACTGGTATAATCGTACATTTCAGGTTCCACATTCACTGTATCTATATACATAAACTCTTGTATTCTAAATTATTTTCCGCTTCCTTTTGCACAACATTTCTGTCTGCGGGTATTGCCAAATCTATCAGTGTGCATGTTTTCTCTTTTTTGTTTTTAATTATTACATCTGGCCTATTATTATTATTATTATTATTATTATTATTATTCACAAAAGAGATAATCAAATGTAAAACTGTTACCTGACGCATCTTGGTCATTTGAACTGAAATTCCACTTTCACGCCTAGGCCGGCTGATGTGAATTTTTCAGTAACAAGATCATAGAAGTTGGGGATTTGCTACAGCTCAAAAACCACGTCCTACTATGTTGACAAGAGTACGAGATGGCTCAATTTCTCCTAACTCTGAACGGATTAATTCTCCGGAGGGCTGAAAAACTTCGTTCAAGTGAGGCTATAACGCCAGAAAGGTGAAAAATAAAATTTGTTAGTTTTAATATTTGTCTATCTGACAGGCAAAATGAAACGTTTCTGAATAATACTGAATAATACATTTTGGTAGTGGGGTGAAGAGATCACTGTGTTGTGTATTTGTTAAGTGATTGTGATCAATCATTGACATCAACAACATATATTTTCGGGCTGTCACTTCTACTTTGTTTGTCTATTATGATGCCCGGACATAGTCTGGGGCATCCAATGAACAATCTGCCATATTTCTTGACGTGTTTCAACAGGATACACAATGAGAGGCCATTTTCTGTACACTTTACAGTTATTTCTATTGTTCCAAATGTTATTGGTGTAATACCAAACAATTGCACGCATAACTTTTACATTCTTCATGTTTACGATAAGCAAAGTCGCCGACAGCGCGTTTGGGCCCCCAAGCAAGGGTGGGGCAGCTAAAAATCTTTACACTAAATCTGAAAGACTGACCCTGAGTTGCAGAGTGACTTAGGTTTGGTGTGTAAGGGTTCATTTGTAAAAGCCACAAATAATATACTATGGAGAAAGACAAAAATATATGCAACATATTCGGACCCTGGTAATTTGTACCGTCTCCTCCCCCCTCCCCGTCTCGTCAGCACTGGCCATGAACAAATTTACTAAAAAGCACACTATTTCTGAACATTGATAGACTGTATTAAGATCTTGGCTTATTTGTTTACAATGTTAAGTCCGACAAGTTGAAGCCTGTGCTTAATAACCATCCTCTTGGAAATCATTCATACATAAGCTATTTTGTCAGAAGGAAAAATTTTCTGAAATCTTTAATATATACAGCAATAAAAATTCACATTCTTACTTAAAATCACTAGTTGTCAATAAGTGATGCAATGAACAATTGAAATCCTACTGGTCTTGTTATCTATGCCATGTTCTTACGTATCCATTCAGCATAACGATGTACACTGGAATACACGCTAGGTACGCCAGCAGTTCCACATTTGTCAGAACCAAATGATACAATGCCCACCTAAAAGAAAACAGAACGGTAGATAATCATTTTCAGCTTCCTCCATTTTTTAATTCTTTAGATAATTTTTAAATTTTTTACCTTATTTCTTATAAGTTCTGCATTAAGTTACTGTCATATTGGTTATTACATCTCATTAAACGTTATTTATACAATTGTCATCAGGTTAACAACAACTCTCTTCCTTTCAAGATAGCTGTCCATCCCCACCATAGAAGGGAACTGGCGAACCCACAGCTATTAGAAAATGTAGCAAAATTTCCTGTTTGATGGCAGCATTATACATGCTGGTGCATGTTCAGACGGCATTCACGCACAGCTGAAAGTTTCATGTGTTAGAAGTCTGTATTTACAGCTGAACGTTACACATGTTTAAGCCTGCATTTTGTCAGGGAAAACTTCATGTAATATATAAGCAATTTGGTTCTGAAAATGGATATTTCATACATCTTTACATACTTTTTCTCAGTTATTTTAAGCATAATTTAGTTTTGTAAGTATGACATATTTTCTGAAGTGGTTACAGTCTTGTGGCATCAGGGAGTGTGCTGAGTTTTTACATTTGCATGTTGTCCTGCATCATTAACAGGTTAGTTAAACTGCAGTCAATTTTGAAATGACAGAATTTGTTCTCAACTAGATAAGGCTTTTTCTTTTTTCAGTGACATTATTTTAAAGGACATAACATGTATCAGATCAGTGAATGGAGTTGCCAAGTGACAAGAATACGTTGCTGATACAAATAATTATGTTGTTAGGGCAGTCAGATTCAAGCAGATCTGACAAAATTACAGTCCTCAAATTTTATTCCTCTAGGCATAACAAACCATCACTTGCTCACTCTGTCTGTATCCAGCAACAGATACTTGTGTGAAAGTTCATACACTCATGGCAGTGAATTTTAAGACTGCATTCTTCTTACATGTGATGCCAGGCATTCTGATAGATGGTTAGAATCATTGTAGAGTGAGTCTGTTCCTCTAAAACGTTGACAAGAATCTATCTGACTGCATGGTGTCTCCAAACTGTTAATAAATTCCTGAGTTTTCAATTTACATGCCTCCACCCCCAACCCCACCCACACACAAACAGACATGAAGAATGAAGATGAACTCTCTATGTCCCCAATTTCTATATGAGAACATAGGAATCTTCAGACTTATCGGTCTATGTTATGCAAGTGGAGAGGAAAGAAACAATTCTGAGCTGATCCAAATGTGGAAGAAAATTTCAAAGAATGAATTTTAGGAACTGAAATTACTACTTGAACATTATGTTCTGAAAACAAATTCAAGAGCAAACGTTTTTCAAGTGCTTCAGACATGTACAGAAAATGTACCTCATACCTGGTAGTACCTGCTATGAGTGTAATGATCCAGCAGTATTAGTGGTGCACCTCCAAATCCAGAGCAAGCATCTTTCCCAACTTCACCACCCACACATATCTGGTTTTGTGTGACAAGTGCCACTCCACCGTATACTTTAGTGCACTCATCAAGAGGCACTATAGGCAATTCCAGTAACTGTTCACGGCTTGGTGTTACTGCCAAAATAATAAGAATAATAATTTTTATTACTTAAAAGTCCACTATGGCATTTTATTAACATACCTTAATTTAAAAAAAAAATGTATAACTAGAAGAAACTAAAGCTGCTCAGGATAAAGAAAGATATGACAGATACACACACACACACACAACATTAGATTCTGAGATGTACAAACATGTGTCTTTAAATGATAAATACAATGCTATCATAGCAACCCACTGCATTATTAAAATGGATTGTCTGCAATGAAACTGCATTCTGGAAAATGTTAACTTATTGTCATGTCGCTTTATTTATTCTTTTCAAATCCCCTTAACTTGCAGCCAGAATAGTGTAATCATTATTGTGACTAGGCTACCAGCTGTAAAATCTGGATTTGAATACTGGCAGGGGTTAATCAAATATACTTCAGATTTATGAAATGATATATGAAAGCACTATGTATACATGATGATATCTCTTTGTGCACAGTACTTGAGATATGTTGTGGTATGATTAATAAATTAATGCATCATAAAATTAATTCAAAGATGAAAAATAAGTGTTTGAATTCCATCTCAACATTTTGGCACAGATGAACAATTTCCACTCTTCTGTCCCTGAAATGAAATAAGGGAAGATGAACAGGGCTGAAAAATTGTTACAAGTATCTTTCACATGGAGGTCATATGAAAAAAACTGAAATTTATAGAAACTTGGAACAGATGTCTTGGATAATAGGCCTGTCAAGCAAAATTTATATACAATATGATTATTGCACAGAATAGGTACAAAATGAAATTTCCTTTAGTAAAAGTTAAGGTAAGCTTACAAACCAATATTTAATCCAGGAATGTTATTCCAAAATCTTTTACCTATGATTCCACAAGAAACTCTTTATTTCCTAAGGAATGCAGAAAATAATTTTGTGTGTGTGTGTGTGTGTGTGTGTGTGTGCGTGCGTGTGTGTGTGTGTGTGTGTGCAGGGACTGAGGTTTCTCTTCAGTTTATGTGTATGTGATCTATATGTGCATTGTGTTTTAAAGTAACATATTCACTGTAAAACATCCAAAGACTAGCAGTATTATCTTGTTATGTCAGAGTATGCTGAGCACAGTCACTGTTTGCATTCATAAACACAGCTTCCAATTTTGTTTAAACCACAATATGATTTTATTACTGTTAAATTACCTAATGAAATTGGTGTTCCTACACTATAAAAACTAACATGGCATTATGGAGAAATGCATGTAATCATTCTGGTCTTAAATGAAAAAGAGAATATCCATACCTTCTTGTCCTGCAATCTTACCCCACCCCACAAGTGCAGCTCTTCGACCAACCAAAGGAACATTGGAGTTTTCTAGAAGACAGATGGGTAGGGCAGCCACTGTGAGAGAAATTATGAAAACATATTATGTGGTTAAGTAAGAAATTATAAAGTTAAATATGCATGTGCTCTGATCTAAAGACCAAAGTTTCTGACTACAGTATATGTGTTAACGCTCATTAACAGGAGGGACCAAATTAACACTCTTAATTTATTTTATTAAAATAGCTCAGATATTCTGTGACATGAACAATGTTTTATGGTTTTCTCATTAAATAAACACCAGTAAACTAACTCCGTGAGTAAAATATTTCATAAGAAACTATTCGTCTTCAAGCTGCTAAACCAACTCCACGCTTTTATGAAAATTAAGGTTTCAGTGCTATGTTCAAAAATTTCGCTAATAGACCCTATATGTGGCCTCATAAATACAGCTCATTCCATCTCACATTACTCGTTGAAAGTTAATTTTATCTTCCCACATATATTTAATTTTTCTGAATGGCCTTGACCCTTCAGGTTTTCCAAACTGAACTTTCAGTATCTGTACTTTCCAGTGAATATTTTGTACACCAGCCATCACATGCTCCTTGCTTTGCTATTCCTAATAATGTTTGTTTAAGAGTGTGAATCACGAAGTTTCCTCATCATTCATTTTCCTCAAGTCTCCAGTTACTTCCTGCCTCTTAAGAACAAACCGTTCTCAAACTTCTTCAGTCTACATATATACGTTCACATTACCAAGTTACACACTTATAACAAGAAAAGCAATGTGTAATTTCAGGCTTCCACCACAAAGTGCATAAAAACTTCACTCTTCAGTGCAGTTTCTTATTTTGACTCCATTACAAATGTAGTCAAAGAGTTACTTATGTAATTTTAGCTTACCTGAGAAGTTCATGGGTGCCTTAAGTACCAACAAAGCTATATCATGTTTGTAGACCTTGCGTTCAAATCCTGGGTGCACAATTACATGACTAACAGGAATATCTTGAACAGGATGGGCACAAAATGTTGTAGTGCAGTCGGGATCCCCCTTACCATCATATTCACCAACTCGTACAGATGTCCTGCAGAAGAACTTTGATCTGTAGATAGTTATGGTGTGAAATTTCTGCTTAAATATGTAGTTATTAGGGTGACATACCATATTTAGGGTAAACATGATTAATCCCAGAAAAGTGTACTATGCGTGATTTCAGGCTTCCACCACAAAATAGATGAGAACTGTGCTCTTCTGGGTCATTACACAGTGATTAGTGATAATTCCTTAACGACATTTTGAGACACACTCTTGGTTCCATCTAGAAGGGTCAAGAATGTTTTTGAGTTCCTGACTCCTGAAAATGGGACCAATAGTTTGTTCCAAAATGTTGGCAAGGAATTATCACTACTTGCTGCATAATAACCCAAAAGAACGCAGTTCTCATGATTAATCCATTTCACACTCTTAATGGAAGTAGGATAATATAGTCAGTATCATGGTCAAGCTACAAGTTGTGCAACCAAATAAATATAGTTTGATTCCTGGCATAAGCAAGAGCATCTAGACTATCTTGGGGTCCAATGCAGCCTGTAAATCAGCGGTTACCAGGGGTGCTTCTTCCCTGAGGACAAACTGGATGGAACATGAAACTGACCACTTATCACACCTAGTTCCACAATTAATAAATGGCGCTCTCCACTCCTCATATAGCTTCATGGTACGCATGAGGAAAGTTCTACCTGTACCTTCACCTCATTTATTGTGATTCTGACGCGACATATTTTACGCCAAGAAAATATTAAAAAATAATTACTTCATAATCACAAAACAAGTTAAAGCAATTTATATAAAGCACTTCATGTAGTAAATGACAAAGTACAAATCACACAGCAGCAGTTAGCTGCAGTATGTTATTTCAATAAACAGAGTCTCTTGCTGTTAAATTTTAAATGAGTTTAGTGCTGGTAATGGTGGCATTGTTCCTAACCAAAAATCTAAGTTTCCAAGAGGAGCTTGTGATGCCTAATTTTATACAAATGCTTTTCTATGTTCACAGAGATCAGATAGAAATATAAATTACAATTGATACGTGTATAACTAAGTGACTACACTTGTATTAAGTTACAGGTGATAAAAAGATCAAATATCAGATATTATCATAATAAATTCAGAGTTTTGTTTCATTATCATGTTTCTAATTTTAGCATGTAGTTAAGATGTTTCATGCAATAGTTTTCATATGATCTTGACTTAACATCAACAAAGATCAAGAACTGTATATAACACTGATCTTAATGAAGTTTCGAGCTTTTAAATGTTTAAATGCATATGAAGTTTCAGGCTTTGCAATGAAATATGCTATACAGCTGCTGCACTGCAGCCTATCACATCTCCTTCATGCTGATGAAAGGGATTGAACACTTAGCATGCTAATTATACTTTCATGTACACATCAAATATGTACATTACACTAAAATAAATAATGTACTCAGATTCTTACAGTTTGTAGTTATCTGTATTTCCAAGGGCACAGTGAGCAGCTGTTAGAATAGTTTTATCAGAGATAATGGATCCACAGCAAGGATATGACATATGGCCTGTCTTTGTATCTAGAAAACGGAAAGATACAAACTGAAATATTGAAAGAGAGGAATTAATTCTTATTTTACTACACCATAAAAACATCTAATTGTTAATTTTGTAGGAGCTATACGATGCATGGAAATGTTGTATAAACCATAAGTGTAGGAATGGGAAATAGAAACTCTAGTCTGTTTCCCCAGCAATATGTTTATGGGAACATCAAAATTGTAAATTTTAAAATGGAAGAGGAAATTGAATCAGACTGAACTACTGAATTCTAACATTAACCACAAGAAATGTAGAATATTTCTACATGACCTTTATTTCAATATTAATGTGTGAAAAAATACTTAAGAAAAAGGGATGAATATATTTTGAGAAAGAAACTGGAATTTTTAAAATTAAATGCAGGTTCACTAATAATGGGAGCGATTTCATTGTTCATTATATGAGAAGGTGTTGCCTAACAAGAAATAAATAAGACATAATAAGCAAAACACTATTTTCAACAGAAATGGCAGGAAGAATTTTGTCTGGGATGTTTACAGATATTCAACACACTAAACCAAAATGTTATTGTACCATACTTTGTACCAGTAGAAAAGTACATACACATTTCTTGCTTTAGAGCACTTTGGTCCTGTCTTTCTACTACATAACAATTGAAACCTAAAAGTGTACATAGAGGCAACATATTTCATAGATCAGTAACGGCAGATGCATAAAAACGGCAATGTTTCCAAAATTATTTTACAAGTTATGTCATTCCAAACATTTACGTAACAAAAGTGTATTGTCAACTGGTGGTAAACAATGGTGTGAGACTATCAGTTGTAGCCTCCCGAATACAAATTCACTTAGAATTAGCATAGCACTACCATTACAGCACTGCCATATTTACTTACTCCATGGAGCAGAGTCCTTCTTGAGAAGCTAACTGGTTCTCAACTAGCAAAGAAATTCACCTCATTTAAAGGAACCAGAAACTTTATTACCGCATTTACAAGTGCCCGCCACATGTCCCTATCCTGAGCCAGATCATCCATGATCCTCCATCCCACTTCCTGAAGATCTATCTTAATATTATCCTCCCATTTAGTCTGGGTCTTCCAAGTGGTCTTTTTCCCCCATTTTTCTCAACCAAATCACTGTATACACCTCTCCCATACATGCTACATGCCCCGCCCATCTCATTCTTCATGATTTGATCACCTGAACATTATTTGGTGAGTACAGATCATTAAACTCCTCATTATGTAGTTTTCTCCACTCCCATGTTTCCTCATCCCTCTTAGCCCCAGTATTCTCCTCAGCACCCTGTTCTCAAACATCCTCAGCCTCCCTTCCTCCCTCATTGTGAGTGAACATGTTTCACACCAACACAATACAGCAAGCAAAATCATATTTCTCTGTATCGTAATTTTTATATTTTTGGATAGCAAACAGGTACACTAAATGATAGTAAGCATTCCCTGACTTCAATATTAACATGTACTTAGTTTTATCAACATTTGCTTCTAGTCCAGTCTCCTTACTAGCAACACTGCACTGCCATATTTGTTTGAAACTTTTGTGCACTTCTGACTGTAACTGCTATAAAGGCACCATTTGTGGTGGAAGAACTATGCTGGAAAAGCAAGCTTATTAACATCTCTGAAGGAAAGAACACATTGTACTCAGCATATGTATATATAGAGGGAAAGTCTGTGATTGGCACTGAATATAACTTGTCAAAGCAATGTGCTTTAATAAGAATCCTTATTTCAACCATTTTTTTGATGTATGGAACCACAGACTTCTATTGTCTCTGCAAATATGGGTATAATATACATAATACAGTGCTTTCCAACTTAACTCTCATAACCACAAAAATACTTAATACTAAAATTTGTGCCTTGAGGCTTTCACTGCCATGTTAATGGAGATTAAAGTCTTCTGGCATAAGATATAATGTTGACTATTAACTAATTAATAATAAACACAGTATCATATTCCAGAAAGTTTCAACTCTCAACGGGCTAATTATCTACAAATTACATTAGATAACAACTGAGTTCCTTACTTTTATAACCAATGCGTGCAACCCATGGATGTGATCCAAGACCACCACTTCTTCCTCGTTTCATAATGTTGAATAAGGGCTGCCCACAATTTATCCTCTTCTGTGACAGCGAAGATCCTTGAGTACTGGTGTAATGGTGTGTCAGAGGACTCTCAAATCCTCCTTGAGGGCAGCAAACTAGAATTTCATCTCCCTGGTAACCACATGTTAATTCTCCCAACCTTTAAGTACAAATGGAAAGATTAAAGTAAATGACAACACAGCTTCTAATTTTCCTGGACTCGAAATATAATAGACTTTAAAAAAGTAATATAAACACTCTGATGCTGAGAACTTGATTCTGGCTTTGTTTTGTACAGAGCACATTGATGCTGAATGGTATACATCAGACAACCATATAGTCATGAATGGTATTGAAGCATTTATCTCACTGAGTAACCAAGGTTTGTATCACAGGAGAACACTAAGCTTAGAGAATTTGAGAAAGTGTTTCTACTTCGGAAAACAAGAGCTGTTTTAATTTTATACAAGACATCCTATCGTCTTTAAACTATAAAATTTTAATTATTTAATTAAGCACCATCCATCATAACTTTATATTTTTTTGTAAAAATATGCCATGTATTCCTGTCCTACCTGATCCTAATCAGGTTAAATATAAAAAATTAAAATGAAGGAAAAATATATACGTTACATATATAAATCTTGTGAGATCTCACGTATGATTTAGAATTGTAAATTTCATGTCTATGCTTTTTTTACTAGCTTGAATTATAGAAGTTGTGTTTATCACTACACAATAAATATGGAGTTGTGTTTGATGATGGTTTACTAATTAATTAATAAATCATTTAATTAAGAACTACAGTAATGCTTAAAGTTGTGGATTAATGGATCACCAGTACATTTATTAGGTCTAGTTCAATCCTCAAATGAAACAAACGTGTCTTTCATGCTTTCTGAAATATATTTCACAAATCTACACCTGAGTGATAGGCCTGAAGAACTCTTCCAGTATCTAGTTCAGGAACTTCTCTTTCTTTGATTTTGATAGTACTGTAATAGATTAACATTGTACAATATTGTTTTGTGGTTAGATTTTTTTTTTTGGTATCATATACCTTCGTTTATCTTCTTGTTGCCAAACCTTGAGACTTTGCATCAAGCATATAGCTAGGGAGGTGCAAGTGGGTGCAATGAACCCACTAGGAATTTGCAAAATACCAAAGACTAACAAGCTGATCAGTCTGTTAAACCAGTGCAACATCCTACCATGTCCACATATTGCCTCAGTTGAACTGTCATGACTGGTAACAACTCATTTTCAAAAAATGTACAACCAAAGTGTTTTGTGGAATATTACAGTGTGCTTCATGAAATTAAAGTGTGGATTTTGCAGTCCTGACAAAGGCACCTTTTATGCTTATGCATATATAATATAAACACATTATGTGCATAATATAGCATTTTGTATGTATGTAAATGTATGTACATATAAGCCCCCACATTGAAAGTCGCTGCACACACTGTGTTCATGGGTTTGGCTAAGGGCCTGCTATGCATTCTCTTCTTTTCGGTCCCTGTCTGTTGTGAAATCCCACAAATCCAACTTCATGGGAATTTTATCACTAAAGTGTAGTGTTTGTTTGTCAATAGTCATTCCATCTCCTCTAAGGTTTGCAGTCAATGCCCCTTCTTCCAAAAATGACGATATGCCCCATACACACAATCACCAACACAATTATTACATGCAACGGTTTCATAAATGTAATTATAAACAGAAGTTCCCAAAATATTATTGAAATTAAACCATCCATAGCACTATTAGTACTCTGACTTTTGGTAGTAGGTTTATTTAGTTTGATTCTTGACGTCAAACCTAAAATTCATTACCATTCACCTCCGCATTACACATAAAATTATTTTACTCTGCATGCAGTCACATTTCTCCACCTACTCCTTGAATCTCTTCATGAAAAAGAAAATATATTCTCTATTTCAAGGACTCAAAATCACTTCATGAAACAAAGAAATTTAAACAGCATATATTATTGGTATCCAAAAATCTGTCAACATCCATACGCATGAAGTTGACCAAGTTTCCTCAAATTGCAATTAAACATTATTTTGATAAATGCAGTTGACTAGTGTTCAGTACTTTAATTCGTATACTGCTATCAATTTTTTGACAGGGCATGTACTCGAATGAAGTTCAGGGCAAAGAAGTATTTTGGTGAATTTGGAACACTCACCACAAAGTGCTTCTCTCTGTCTCTGAAGGAATATTTTAATACATACTTAGTGTTGATATCACTTTCAATTTCATTATTATCTAGGCTTATTTTAATTATAATACTCATAATTCCTAGTAAAACTAAACTATGATGCTACAATGAGGCACTGTTTTTACTGAATGCACACTTGCTTCTTATTATGCTATATGTATACATGACTATTTCCGCCCCCGTATAAGCTTAATGGAATGTGGAAATAAATGAATGAATGAATGAATGTAAATAATAAGTAATCAGTTTCACCAGAAATTTAAAAGAGTGCAGTTCTTTGATATCGCAAAAGAGGTAAAGGTAAAGCAATCCCATTACAGGCCTGGACAGGCCCGGAGGGTTCCAGGAGGTTGAGGCTCCCATATTTCAAGACAATCGGCACATGAAGGTGGTAAGGTTGTCAGTCCTACGCACTGGCCGCCTTTACCCCCAGGAAATATTCCTGGTACTCATTTCTGTTAGAGGCTGAGTCAACCCCAGGGCCACAGTGCGGCCGGAAGGATTATGTCAATGAAAAATTCCAAAGACACCATCGGGAATCGAACCCGCGACCTTCCGGTCGTAAAAGAGGTAGCTTATAAAATTATTATTATTATTATTATTATTATTATTATTATTCCCATTGGTAATATTTAAAGACACAACGCTTACCAAAACTACAAGCCACATCAAAGCATTGAATTGGGTTGAGAGAGGAAGCGCTATAATTTCAATAAAACAGTGTCCCTCAAAAACTGCTTTTTCACATAAATGGAATCAGTTCTAGCCATTCATCCCTCATTTTTAATTTTTGTATTTACATTTGTATTTTCTTGTTCATGTAAATTTATGAAAGTCTGTTCAGAATTTGTGTCATCCTTGCCAGCCGCCGTATTTACCTCGCAGGTAGCGCCAACCCTGTTTATCTACCAAAATATGTTGTGTCGAGTCGTCCAAGACCATCACTTTAATATTCACAGCCTTGGGAAATCGAATCACAGTATGCAGTTTGTTACACCTCACCGTTTCTGAATGCAAATGCAGGGGTTGGCAAGTCTTACCAAAGAATACAATCTAAGCTTCTTGACTTCTGGCATGTCAAAATAGGCTTCTTACTTTTCAGTTGCAAGACAACTTTGCTCCATCAGGTCTTGCAACAATGTGCAGCTTTTAATGGGGGTGCAAACGGAGTGAATACCACACAGACTGTCATCTGACTTCTCGTGAGATAATGAAGGCGTTCCGTCAAACTCATGATCTTCTTCATCTACCATAAAAGCAACTGCGAAACAGAAATTATTCATGTCATTGTAAATTAAACCCTTAATAGAACTATGAAACTTAAAATTCCAGTGTCGCCACACATCCTCGATGGAGCTGGGATACTGTAATCAGTACAGTAACTGGCCAATGGGCTGGGCATCCGAGGAAAGTTTGTTATTACTCCGGCTCGCAGACCGGCTCAGGCGCACACCCAGTCTGCTACCAATGGGTACGGGGAGCTTTTCCCTTTCGGATAAAGTGGCCGTGACATGAAGTTGACCATTCATTTCCGACCAGTGTCGAAGTCAAGAATGATTTCAGTTATAATTCTATTCTCGCATATGTCTGGAAGGCGTGCACAGGAACAACTTTTCACGATTTTTACTAAAACCGATTTTCAAACCCCATATACAGAGAATATCTTTATCAATTTTAAGTTTTTCTTTTCCTCGGCTTGAAGATAGAACCGCCTTTGGAGACAAGGTTATTCCTGTTTTTAATGAAGTACTAGGCCAAGAAATAGATCCGTGTGTTTAATTCAACGACGCACCAAGAAGACACATTGTTAGGTATAATTCAATTAAGAATTATGCAATAAAGAAACTTATACTCTTATGCTACGTAAAGAATAACTCCCTTCTTCTGTCTATAAATTTGTTAGCATTTTTATAAAACGGAAACCCGTGCAATATGGTATGTATTCCGGGTCCTGCGGCATTCTGCCTGGAATAGATTTTGCTGTTTATTTACTGACCGTAGACACAATTTTCAATCATTTGGGAACGTCATAAATGTGTGTGTGTTGGGGGGGGGGGGGGGGGGGGGGGGGTTACCGCAGAGTTCCGGGGAAACTGTT
>Ga0123357_10005507_pt1 | contig 15180 bp, 9 predicted proteins | sample TergutEmb28metaG_FD_89873 | JGI IMG/M metagenome (GOLD analysis project Ga0123357, IMG submission 89873) | Embiratermes neotenicus P4 segment gut microbial communities from Petit-Saut dam, French Guiana - Emb289 P4 | ecosystem: Host-associated > Arthropoda: Insects > Digestive system > Gut ... | reverse complement strand
ATAAGCTAGTATGATCCAGTTTAAACCTGAGTTTGTCGAGTCATATAGAACATTCTCGAAGCGTCTAAACTATCATGTGAGGTGACATCATGCTCTCACCCCCTTGAGACGCCAAGCTGGCGGCAGACCATTGCATCAGGTGATGCAACTCTTTGTTCAACTATAAAACTTGAAAAATAACCAAATTTTAACCCTTGCATGAACACTAACAATAAATATTATAAAGAAGAGCATAGAGTATTAGATGTCAGTAAGGAGACTGTTTTAGAAGCAAATGCAGAGGAAAGTGAAGACTATGTTTCCATGTGTATAATACATTTTCCCCATCAAAAATACCTATAAAGACTGCAGTGCATAATATGCAATGACATTTAAGAAAAATATGTATTTCTCCTTTCTATACAATTATACATCTTACACATTGGGTAATGTGCTATACACTCATGTATTATCACCAGAATGAACAGAACTGTAATATAATCATAGTTCCTCTATCTTTCAGTGTGGCAAAGCTCAGATATGTACTTGAGAACCAGCAAGAAAAAGCAGGACACATTAAATTAATGGAATGCTTTTTACCATCCAGTTTAGAATATTTTGTTGTCTCCCTTGTCTGGACTGAAGGTAATGGAAAGTGCTAAGGAGAATATCTGGACATAAGATATAGTAGTGGGAAGGTGGAAAAACTGCATAATAACGTTTTGTAATTTGTAGTTTTACCAAATAAATATGAACTAGTGTGACAGACTCGATGAGATGGATGGGATATACAGCATAAAAAGTTTTTGTTGGAAAAGTCAAAGGAAAAAATATACTACTTAGGAGTAGTACACTACAATGGATTTTATGTTTCCTTTACCATGCATTGTGATAATTATGTAATTTTAACCAACAAAATGCACTTTTTAAATTAATGTTTTAATTCATTTCTTCTTGTCTTCTACATGTTTTGAACATCTTACGTTCATTTTCAGGAAGACTATATTATACATGCAGCCTTATGTGGTATGTTTTCCATGCATTTATGCAAGCAGTCTACTAGGTTGAAGGATGTGCTCGATACTTTTATATAGTTATACCTTATCACTGCATTAGTTTTGTTCAATTACACTGGATCTTAAGGAAATAGGGTATAAGGATGTAGAGTGCATTCATGTGATTCAATAGTGGGCTCCTGTTAACATGACAGTGAAACATATAGGTAACAAGTTGTTCCTGTTCAAGCTATACAGGTACATAGGGAGAGCAGAAGTATAGCTCCAGTCATTCTTAACCTCAGCAGCAGATGCAGGTTAGTTATCAACTTCATGCACCAGCCACTTTATCTACAGGAAAGAACCCTGGTGCCCATTGAAAGGAGGCTGGGTGGGCCCCATAGCTGGGCCAGTATTTGAAACCCAGATCACCCAGTCCATATCCTAGTCACTACACTGACTATGCTATCCTGGCTCTGACAGTGAATTATGTGGTTACATAAAAGGCAGGAGATATGATAAGGTGACTGGGTGTTGGATTTTCAAGGAGGACTCTGCCTCATGGTGTTTGTTACATATTTGTCCAACAAGAGAAAGGAAAAGTAATAAATGCTAGTGGTCTGTTACACTTTGCTGCAAATATAAATATATTGTGAGCAGGTATTCATAGTACCTAGTCACACATTACCACCACCATCATCATCAGTAGCACTACAGCCCACAATAAGCCTTGGCTTCCCAAGGACATTACCATATTTTAAATCAGACTTCATACAGTGTACATTTTTTGCACAATAAACAATCATTGAAGTTTGTTCTAGCTCTGTATTGAAATGTACCTGCCACTTTTATTTTAGACCCCAGTAAAAAAAAATTTAATTCGCCTGTATTTAATTCCCTCTAAGTTGAAACTGTAGATATGCACACATACATGACACTCCCTTATCCCCACATATTTCAGGCAGAAGGAGCATATAGACTGATAATGAACAGTGTTTTCCTCCTGCTTGTTGACATGTAATAATTTGGTATCCCATACAGAAAGCATCTTATGTATCATACAAGAATAGATGGCTCCTCCTGTAAAATACATGAGTGGCTATTCGTCATTTGATTACATGTATTCAAACTATGCTTTGGTATTCTATACAGATATATGTTACAAAACATGATGAAGATGACTATACTTCTGCTGTCATCACACTGTGATATAGCCATTAAGTGATAATTTGTTAGGGAATGTTGGGTGTGAATTTCAAAGAGGTACCAGTTAGATGGCTAATTATGAAATTAGACCATTCTGAGTTACAGCCTCTTGTAGTTCAGTATTTCAGTTGAGAAACATTTCAGAGGAATCTGCTGTGTCCATTCACTCTTGTACCACGAAGGTGCAGAACAAAGGTTCCTCTAAAGCCATGAGATTTATCTACTGCAGTAGGTGTAATACTGAACTTACAGTTCCCTAGACGTGGGCAGTTGGCATTTCACAGATGTGGTGAACATTAGATAAGGCATAACAACGCAACAGATAGAAGGAAATACATGAACCAAACAACAGATTTAGTACTTTGGGCAGGATTATATGACACTCTTGTGATGGGCAGGCACACTGACAAGTAAAAAATATGTATCAACATAAATGTGTTCTATTTATTCATACTGACAGAAATGTACCATAACTTGGAGTTAACAGTTTGTCATATCTAATCCTACCTACATTGAACGTTTCCTTAGTACCTCATTGTACTCCTCCAATGTTAATAGTTCTTCTCGTTGTTGATTACTGTTGCTAATGCTAGGCAATACTATAGCTATGTAACCTTCAGAATAAGGCTTTTCAATCAGTAATTTTGGGTTTTCTATCAAGGCATTATTAATTTCAACAAGTTTTCCTTTTACACAGCTGTGTATTGTGTACTTTGAACTGTCCGCACATTCAATGTAACAAAGTGGAGAATTTGGCTGCAGAAACTGTGCTCCATGCTTTCCTTTCCCAGAAACCTTGTTCTTCAGTCTGTCAATATTAGCAGAAACTTGAAAGTCAATTTTGCTTATTTCTTTCTTCTCTCTAACTATTGGGTGGGAAAATGCTAATGTTACCAAACATATCCTGTTGGAGTGAAAAAGAATACAGTGATCTTCTCCCTTTTCTCCTCCTCCATCAACGCAGAATCTTGGAGTACAGTACCGCTGTGTCACAGACTGGAAAACATGGAACTCTTCTATGCTGTCTTCAATGGGAACAATGTTCATGTATGCATTTTCTGCCATGTTTGTATAGTGAAGATGTGTTACTTGGCATATGAAGACCTGATTTTCTCCTGCATGAATTTAGCCTTCTGGTTATTTGCTTTTCTCTTTTGTTCTCTCTGAAATACAATGTGTGACAACTGAAGAATTTAAATTATTGCAAGCTTACTGTTTTTAAACATGCAGCAGACTTTGAAAACTTGATGTGAGACTTTTTTTAATAGCCTGTAACATGTACAATAGCTATTATCTGTTTACTGTTTTTGCCAAAAAAAATGCAATGGAATTATGGTTGCAGTTCTGTAATTTGATAGTTAATATTCTTCCTTAATTTTAAAGACCCTTACAATACCAATTAGTTCAGTAATGAAGAACATACAAAAAGAAACACAATATTTACAATAGTAATTTGAAGGCAAATTTTTAAACTGAAAACTGCATGGACATGTGAATCACCTCGGAATTACAGTTACATTAAAAAAATCACATGCATATATAGGCCTGTCCTGAATATAGCAATTTTTTAAAGTGAAGCTGCACAGATATTTGTATCACCTCAGAATTACAGTTACATTCAAAAGCCAGGCATGCCACACATACAGGCTCGTGCCGAATATTGCAAATTTTTCAGTTACATATTTAGCAATACCTTTTATACTGCATATCGCTTTATCATCCACCGTGAAGAGATGGAGAAAGCTACCATATTTCACAAAAAAAGTAAACTACATCAGCAGATCAGCCTCTACCACGCAAATTTATATTATAGACGATATGTAACAGATTGAACTTCTGCTGGCATCATTTTGTCCAGCTGGGGTCTGAAAATAGGAATAAAACCTGTAACCCTATTCTAGAGTATGAAAATTTCTCACCTCTTTCCGCAAACACTTTATAACTTCCCTGTCGGCATCATTGCAATAGCCAAGGAATCTTCCAAAGGAATGCTAGAAAAAACATTCGTCGCTAATCAACACGTATTAAGGTATACATATGGGTTATGTATTTCCGTTGGGAAATAAAGTACCTCTTTATGACAATCTTGAAGCAAAGCTATCAACTTATTACATTCTTCAGTGTGTAAATGCGGTGATAAATCGCTGTGCATCATAAAATTCAACTATTCCAAACAATAAAGGGGATAATACACTATCGTATTTACCACAAGTTCATAACTTACTTCTCGTCACAGATCGTACCCCCTGTTGGTATTACTGCATTTACCATGACCACCAACCATACGTACGAAAGGAGAAAACAACTGTTCCCTGACAAGCATGGTGTATCCACGATTCCAGCCCGTCGTTTATTGTCCCGTATGGTTGGTGTGCCTGATACGCGATCCGAATTTTGCAGAAGGTTTTGGCATGTGTTTCGTATGCTGTTGCGATCACGGATTAGAGCTGTTGAAGCACAGAAATTTTTGATAGTGCGGTGTTCGAAGGTTTTATATTCGTGGAGCGTTAGAAGTGTTTTGGAAATATAACTTTGTAGAGGGTATTATAAGTTCTGTTATATTCTGCTATCTAGTAAGTAAATTTAATGTACTGTTAAAGAAACGGTCCTTAGTAGACATGCAAACAAAAGTTGAGAATCATCATGCTTATTGCTTGGGTCATTGTAATGGTTTCATAGCCTCACTTTTACGCTCAAGGCCTTGTTTGTATCGGGCACAATACAACCAAATTTATTATACCAAATATAACAGTTTTCGTTTCCACTGGATTAACAATTCTGAATAGTTCATTTCATTCGAGTTTGGACTTCAGGTTAGTCTGTATTATTGTTATTAAGCAGTGTATTAATTTCAACTTGCATTTCGCGTAGGTACACCATGTCGAAATTACCATTTAGCGCAGCACATCTCTCTCAGCTTAAAGGCTTCATAGACTTTTGCAGAAGTGATCCTAAAATCCTACGAAGTCCAGAACTTGCGTTTTTCAAGAATTATATTGAATCTCTGGGTGGTACAATACCCGAAACTGTATCGGAGACAAATTCTGAGTCACCAAACACGGACGAACCCGAGGCCAGAAAGGAGAAAGAGCCAGAGACTAAGCAAGAACCTGAAGTGGAAAGTGAAGAGAGTGACATTGAACTGGATAGTTCAGGAATAATTGGTAGGTGTTTTGATCGGTTGGACAGCTGTGGTTAGTAGTGAGCATGGGTTATCATACATGTACATGTAAATAAGACACATTTTCGGCCCAGAAATGTTATTGTTGTTGTGTTTTCCTACAGGCCTTTGTCTCATCCAGTTTGTGACTTCTTTTGTTTATTTCTTTCATTAAGAATTTGCTTTGCTGTGTGTAATTTTGCTTCAGATATCTTGTTGTTAGATTGAAGATTGTTTCTAGATTTGAAGGAAGTTACAGTCTTAATTTGGTATGGGTGTCTGTACATTTGTTATATGTAAAAAAAAATGGAATATGAAGTATATAGACTAGGCCACTGCACAACTGCAAGACAACATTTTGATACAAATATGTACTTGATATCTAATATTTAAAAATTTTATTTGGAGGTTTAAATGGTTTATCACATTCAGTAACTATAATTGTTATATGGCACTTACAAAATACCACATTTAATTTAATTTTGACCGGTTAATATTTTCTCATTGTCACAAACATTACAACTAAGTGGCCCTTCTCCCAGGGTATTTTGAATTTGTTTTGTGTAGTAAATGCACACCAACTCCAAATTGAGCAGTGTGGGCTTGTGTGGGTTATATAAGTTACATAGTTGTTTGACTGTAAAAAAATCCAAATTTATAAATTTTTGTAAGTTCTCAGTGGATTGTGAAGCTTTGTCACTTCTTGTTCATTTTAGTTGCTGTCACATAAAGGTAGTAAATATCTTATGAAATTACCATTCACTATTTGTACGAGATCTGGCAAAAGTGAAAAAAGCCTGAACATTTTGCTTACCTAATGCCCCTTCCACAGTCTTACTAAACAGTTACTGAACATGGCCTTTTTTGGTTCTAAGAAGTGCCTGCACATCCAAATAGGACACACGGTGTTTGTATTATGCCCTTTTTGAAAGATGTGTTTTATCACCCTTGCCAGAAAGTGTGGTACAAATTTAGAGTGAGGGCATTGCTTTCATATTTGTAACCAGATCCAACAAAAGTGCAAATAATACTGTATGGTGACGCATGTTTATGGTGAAAAAATGTTTGGTGCTTGGGTATGTGAATGGTGAGAAGTTTTTTGGATAGTTTAGGAGGTATGCATGATGATCTGAAATCTAGTCAACCTAAAACTAATGCAGACACAGAAGTTGAATTTTTGTGCACAGTGATTGTCATTTATTTATTTTATTGATGGCTGTGATGCTGAACATGAATAAATTGATTTGCGAGATCTTTGTTGAGGATTTGAGCATGAGACAACCAGAATGTTAAAAGAGTCGGAAAATGTGCTGACCTGTTCAAGTGGCCCAGGAAAGATCTAGAATTCTGAACATTTTTGTCACTGATGACTAGTCTTGGGTGTTCCAGAATGATGATGCAACTGGAAGGGGGAAAAAAAAAAAAAAAAGCTTCCATCGACAAAGTTTGTTTCTGCGACTAAAGAAGGCAAGCTTTCATGCTGAGAAGTGAATACAGTGTTATGTTTTCCGACATTTTAGGTGTTGTTCACCATGAATATCTTCCAGTGGGGCAGACAGTCAACCAGTAATTTTACAAAGATGTCCTGGAGCATTTAAGAGAAAAAGTATTTTGTAAAGAACTGGACCAGTAGCTCCACAAAGTGGTTCTTCATCACAGCAATATTCCTCAATCAGAATTATCAGTGATGCAATTTTTGGCTCAAAAGCAAATCATGCCATTGGAACATCCATCTTGTTCACCAGATCTTGCATCTTGTGACATTTGATGTTCCCAGATCTAAAATGTTTTAAGAAAGGATTCCAGTTCGGTGATGTGGAGCACATACAGGAATATGAAAGAGCAACTGAACAGCATTCATGAAAAGGTCTCTGAACAATGTTTGAAATGTGAAAGAATAGAATGGAGGAATGATTTAGGGCCAACAGAGACTACCATGAGGGGAACAAGCTTTGCATTGTGTAATTTTTTAAGACTAAAATTGTCAGTGATGTGTTCTTTTTTCTTTTTTGCAAGATGTTGTATGTATGGGGATGACCATTAGATATAATGAGATGGTTTTTTCATAGAGGAAAAATCACATGAAGTGCTGTCTGTAGTGGTGATGTACATATGTGATGTGTGCTTAATGAGGGGGAAGTGTGACATCTGGAAACCAGGGGAGAGGTAGATGTCATGTGAATTTAGAGTTCTGCAGGGGACTTCCTTTCATGAGTGTTCTATTGCAGGCATGTTTTTTACACCAATAATGATATTGTGTTTTAATGTTTTGTGGCATTGTTAATGAGGATACTATGGTGAAGTGGCCAAATGTGTGACATAAGAGCAGGCTTTGCCTCGAGTTTCAGTAAAGTAGTTCGGACTAAGACTAATTTGTGTATAAAATGAAGGAGAAAATGTTTCTAACTGGTTTTGTGTTAGATACAGAATGATGCAGAAGGCCACAGAAATGTTCAGATTTCTGGATTGTGGGAACCTCCACAAAACATGTGATGTTGAGGGCAGACTGCCATAAATAATGGCCCACATTATTCAGTGCATTTAAGTGACAGTGGCTTGGACATGTGGTAGCAGGCATGTGCATTGCATTACTGTGTGCACTACTTTGTTGAATCCCTTCCTGACTGAAGCATCCCATAATGTTGCTTTTCCTATGTGCATTGCTGCTAACTGTAGTTGATCTTTTGTGTATTGTGTTATTATCTTGTGTGTATCTTGATTATTGTCACCTGAGATGTGATGCCATGTTGTCTGGTAAATAGTCTGAATGTTGTGGAGGAACCTGCTGCTCCATTCTTGAGATGCATGGTGTTGTATCTCTAGAGACTATGATCTTGATAACCACCACCATGAGAACCTCCAGGCATATACTTGGATATTTCCTTTAATTAGGTCATGTTTTATGATTTGTTATTCACTTAGCACTCTACCATTTCATGGTATTTTGTCTGATAGTGTTGTTAGACAGATCAACTAATAGTACTTGCATATCAAATGTTAAAAGTTTTATTAGAGTGAATATTTGCTGACGTGTGTGATGAAGTTATTACCATAGTTTATTCATGTACTCATTACATTGGAACATAATTTTAGAGTGCTGTAATACTTTTAGGTAAAATGTTATTAACAAATAAGAGTGATATGCCTATTTCAGAACCAGATTCTGATGAACCACAGGCAATGGGTGATAGTGACAAAGACGTTACAGAGGAAGATATTGAAAAATCAGATGAGAAGAAACGGGAAGCAATAGAAGCCTTTGGTGAAGGCGACTTTGCAAAGACAGTAACTCTGTACACTGAAGCCATTATATTGAATCCAGGTATGATTGAGAAGACAATCCATTTGACTGTTCTTCTGTTAAAATGTTTACATGTTTGTGCGCATGTGTGTTTGTATTTACCTTTTTCCTCATGAATGAACACACTTTTAGACATTGCCAAGTTGTTTGAAGCATTATAGCTCATACACTTAATTTATGCACTGCCTGGATAGTCAAGAGTTTTAAAGAATGTAGTTAGTGCTTTTGTGTTCTTATAAAGACTTTCTGTATACTGTATACAAAGGAAGAGCTGACACCCTCTTTTTATGGGACACCCAACAAATTTATCATGGTATGTACAATATTAACCGTTAATATAATCATATTTTGTGGAATATGGTGCTTTGCAGTTTGGTAGATATGTGGTTACCCATGTTTTGGAGCAGTAGTTTTCAAGCTGTCCACAGCCGAAAATTGTAAGTTACACTGACCATTGACTTAAGCCTTCTGGCTGCACTATGGCCCTGGAGTTGACGCATTGCCTACCATAAATGGATACCACGGGTATCTCTTGAGGGATTGAGGTGGCTGGTGCAAAGGTCTGACAATCTTGGCTCCTTCATGTGCTGGTTGTCTAGTAGTCTTGGAGCCTTAAGAGCCTGTCTGGGCCTGCTGTCCTATAATCGAAATAGTGTATGCACATACTCAACACCCCCAGCAAATTATTTTTGTACCTTTGTGTACCATCATAAGTTTTTCATGACCTATGCTTGGTTTGTGTTCCAGCATTTGAGAATTCTGTTTTAGAGGAGCTGGCTTCCTCCATCTTCAGGTAAAAGAGTAAATTGTACAGAAAAAATGGTGTATGATATAGGGAAGGGAGTACATGAATGGTGGCTGTGAGGGTGCCAGTGTGAGAACTGGTGGTGCTGAAAAGAGCTATGAAAGTTTATAGCCTTTTTCATTGGTGTAGTTCATATGTCTTGTGTTCTGGAATGCGGCACCATGTTAGTGGGTGATTCCAGCCTGACATTTTGAGACAGTGTAATGGCCTCATCTTCAAGGCTTGAAATGTCCAAGAATACTAGACCAGATAAATGTTTGAATGTATAGGGCCAGTGTAAGCAGTGATTGACTGGAAAAGTGTATGAGGCCAGAGCATAATGTATATATGAGAAAATGGAACATGGCAAAATTGAGGTAGATTGAGGACTTACCTCCACCACTCACCCACAGGTGAGCTGGTGTTAACAACAGTCACACAGGGACATGGAGAAATGATTGGAGGTGACATGGGGCAGCTTCCCTACCAGACTGAGCACATCCAAACAACTGGCTATATCATTGACTGTGTAGTGTTGATATTGTCAGCCTCATGGTGAGCCACCTGGTAGCAGAACCACCCTTCTATGTAATTATAGGGGTCCTGCAAAGACACCTCTTGTCCTTTCCAGTGCCTTGGTAGCTGCTGTGTAGTGCCCAACAGCCCTTTCCCTCCACCTCCCCTCACTGCACCTGAATCCAGTTCCAGAACTTGTTAGACTGGTGCACCATCTGCCTTAATTAAAAGTCATTGTTGATGTCATGATTCATTATCATGACTTCATCATTTGGCTTGACAACTGTCCATGAGTGCCGTGTTGTTTTCTGGGTGACAGCTGTTCCCTATAGGTTATCAGATCCCCTGAGTTCGGGATGGTACAAGGAGTATCATAGGGATTGTAGATTCTCACAGTTTACAGATCAAGGCCGAAGTGAGAAGTAGGTCTTTGTTATATGTTATCTTTTTTGTTTCATAAAAATTCAAATTTTACATAAAGGGCGCATGAAAATTTACATGTCCAAATTTGTCACCGAAAGATTATTTCAGGCTTCCTGTCAGCCTTATTCTGACCGTGTAAAAGAGTGGAAGGTCTTCGCTGTTACAGGATATTAAATCCTCCATTAATTACTTGTATTTAATATGGCTAATTAATCTCTGTATTTCAGACAATATACATACACACAAATATGCACACTTGCATACATGCCTACACATACACACATGAATGCAAAAGCTGATTGTGGAAGTTAGCATTGCCATCACCAGTAAATCATATGACATTCTATTAGCATGAGAGACAGTAAGAAAGGGTTAGTAGCACATTGCTGGAGGACCCACTGAATACAACTCAACACTGTGGGCATCTATCTTGTACTAGTGGAGCTGGTAAGATACATGTTTGCTGACGTAGGAGCTGCCAAACAGTTGAATGAACAAAGCATTCTGCAGCCCTGATCCTACTCTCGCTGGTTTGAGGATGTTGAGCAGTGTCATCCAGGTTTCTGCATTTCATCTCTAGTTTGTAGGTTATATGTACATGTGTTTGCAACATTGCGAAAAGTGAATACTGGCTTGATCGTGTCTGTCTGTCTATCCACATGGAACAACTCTGCTCCCACTGGACGGATTTTTATGACATATGATATTCAAGTTTTTTTTAAAAAAATCTGTCAAGAAAATTCAAGTTTAATTAAAATTGGACAAGAATAATGGGTATTTTACATGCAGACCAATATACATTTTGTATATTGTGCTTTGTTCTTAGAATGAGAAATATTTCAGATAGAAGTTGTAGAGAATATTAAAACGCACATTTTATGTTCAGTAACATTTTTTTTGGCACTCGTGCCATTTATGGGATAATGTGGAATAATATTGTAGAGCCAGACATGCTGCAGATAATAATATGGCACATGCACATTGCATGCTGGATAACTAAGTGTACAAATACATGCTCAGAATATGTAATACTGATTTTCTGCTGCAACAATGGTTATACCAATTCGCCTCACTGTGATGTTACGTGTACATTGCCTGTTTTGTTTGTATTTTTATTCTACTGCTGTGAACATAAATATCCCTTTATGCTAGTGTCAGCACATTATGTGCATATTGGCCATCTCTGCAGATGTGTATTCATTGACCATGTTCAGCACAGAACAATGATTAGACTTGCAAAGCAGCACGCTAACATCACATTGCATATTGAATACCATGTTTAGGCATGAAGGGGGAGGGTTGCTGTGCAGGTGTAGTCTATTTTCTCTTGGTTCTTCTTATTCTGAATGGGCAGATCTCAAAAATGATCATCCAAGGACACATATTTATTTTGTGCACTGTTTTATGTATTGACATGCCTGTACAATGGTGTCACATGTCATAAACATTCTTTAGTTTGTGCTAGAGAAAGATTGATATGAAGCTTTTAGCAGTGTGTGTGTGTGTGTGTGTGTGTGTGCGCGCGTGTTTACGTGCTTGTGCATACATATGTGCTCATTACAGAGTGCAAATAATTTGATTTGGTATGGATCAAAATAATGTAATATTAATGTTTCTTTCTCACAGGTTCAGCTTTGCTCTATGCTAAACGGGGACAGTGCTTTTTAAAATTAAACAAACCAAATGCTTGCATTCGTGATTGCTCACGAGCCCTTCAGATCAACCCTGATAATGCAGCAGCATACAAGTTTCGTGGGCGAGCTCATCGTCTGCTGGGACATTGGGAGGAAGCAGCACAAGACCTGAGGAATGCATGCAAAATTGACTTCGATGAGCAGGCTGATGAATGGCTGAGAGAGGTGACACCAAATGTAAGTATTTTAAATTTCCACGTTCCTCTGAATTTAAGAAATTCCAAATACCATCAGTTAATTCTGTGATTAAATCCAAGGCCATCCTATGTGATGTGTAGATGTGTCATCTTAGAAAACACAAAATACAAAAAACGTAGTTTACAGTTACCCAGTTATGTACTGCCCCTTTGGAAGTGAAGATATGTGGGAGTGGAAGTGTGTTATAAACATTGAGGCATTTGAACTGATGATAGTATGGTTACAGCCTTCAATTGATAATGGAAGTAACTACTCACTAAAAAGTTGCAAAACCTCCAGTTAGCATGAAATACTCTAATGTATGTGATCCCTAGTAATTTTAACCATTTTTAAACATTATACAACTAACTACTTGTACATCCTAGCTCAATATGTGTTTAGAAACCTTTGTAAACCTGAGGATGGCCTAGCCTAGGCCAAAATATGTCATATTAAACAAAGAGAATATAGATGTGTTTAAATTGATGTCAGCTTTTTATATTGAATGTGGAACTTGTTTCAAATATGTGATACATTGTTGCCAGTGCAAATAATTTTTGCAGTTTTGTAATTTTCAGTCCATTATTTCTTATGTACAAAACTTGTTATCCGCTTGCAAGACAAGACACAGACGAAAGTTGATTATCAGCATTTCCTGTGCTTGTTTCAAGCAGTGGCAGATTTCTGAATGGTCTGTTGTATTCAGATATTGAGAGTGTTTTTCCCACCCGGAAACCATAGAACGATAGTAAAAGCAATCCCTGTACATGCCTGGACAGGTCCTGAGGGCTTCAGCAGGTTGAGGCTGACAGATTTCAGGACATCACAGTGTCCCACTTGCTTGGAGATATGTAATTTTCAAATTGTCATTTTGAATGGACCTCAGTGGTGTCTGCATTGGGCTCATATTAAAAAAAAAAATTGGGGTTTCACTGTTGTTAGTATGCAGATTTCTGAGCATATTTCTGGTGTTCCAAAAAAAATTACATTCACCAGTATTTTTCTGAGTCTTGTTTTGATATGGACTTCCTCATAAATGTTACTGAAACCAGTTCATTTTAAGGTCAATTTTACTCAAGTGTCAAAATGAATTTATGAGTAGCCCTGCAGTCCTTATAACGCACTTCCATGCAATTTTGATGTCATGCTTTTCTTCTGTGCATTCATTTGAATGTGAAAACTGAACCATCTATTCTGTTATCAGACTCTCTTATTCATTCCTGCTAGTTTTATTACAGTGCATTTAGTTACAATATGATTCATTGGAAAGCTCTAACACAATCCAGTTTCGTAGCTGGGTGCAGCAAATGTAACCTATTTTTGTAGTTCTTGAATATGAAGTGTAGTGTAACATGGGAGGGTGGGTGGTAGTGTGACATAAATTTTTGCTTTTGTTCATGTGGGAAGCAGAGTGTAATACAGAGGGTTTTTACTGTAGAAACCTATGTGAGAAAGAAACCTTATACAAATCATGGCAAATTTAGCAGTCAGCTTCCTTTCGTGCATGAATGTGAAACACGGTGTAATATAGAGGTTTCCAACTGTAGAAACCTATGTAAGGAAGAAATCCTATGAAAAGTGTTATGGCATTTGGCAGTCAGTGTTCTGCTGTTTCCACCACTTCAAAATCAACAATATAGTGACTGGTGAATGACCAGCTTTAGAATAACAGGTTTGTTGTTAAAGAAAAAGCAGAAGTGAACATCACATATTCTTTCAGAAGGAACATCGATGATGTTGAAGTAAGATTTTAACCACCTTTATGCAAACCATGAAGATAGTTATCCCAGGAAACCAGTGTATCTAAGTCATCTGTACATACAGCTACAAAATTGTGTTGTTTGAAACAGTACAAATTTACAGTTATATGAAAACTCCAGGATAGAGACTCCTTTACAAGAGAGTGATTTTGTAACTTAGTTCTATGATACTGTGGCATGGTGTTACATACATGGCCATGTAAATATTCAGAGTAACAGGTACTGATGGGCAGATAATCCATACACAGAAGAGGATGAACTTAAAGAAATTATCAGCCATGCAGTATAAGCAGTTTCTAGACAAGAACTTCAAACGGTTTGGTCTCCAGATGTGAGGCATGTCTGAGAGTTGATGGAGCCTATGTCAATCACCAGCTGCAACAGGCTATACATTACATGTCACAGATAGTTAACCCTCTGACGCCTAACGACCCCTATAGTGATCGTACCGCACCGTTAACCTCTAAACATTGCATTTTATATATTTATTCAACAAATACAGGTACTGAATATTTTAAACATGGTATATACTCTCCGTTTTTTCCTCTTCAAAATGCAGTTTGTTTCGTAATTCTAACACATTTGGTTCCTGTTTTATTCACGTTTTATATACAGGATGTGCTAAAATTTAAAAAAAAAATAATTCGAGCGCCAAAAGATTAATATAGATTCTGTGCACAGGTTTGTGCATTTAGTGAGCTTCCTGTGTTTTACATTGAATACTCTCTATGTGAGTTTTATTCACCACAAGTCATTTTAACACCAAAACTAGTGCAATGTGAGAATATGTTCGCTAAGAGTGATTGAGACTTGATTGTCAAAAAATTCTGAAATGATGTTGAAGAAGAAAGAGTGGTGCTCTTCCAATATGTGATCTACTGTGTCAGAGATTTCGGATTTCTGCATAACACTTCCACACTTCTCACAATTCACCACAGCGTCTTTGGGATCATCCAAAAGATTGCATTAGCGTAGATTTTGTACAGCCATTTCCTCGCTACATATAACTAATATAAAATTTATTCGCTACATATAAGTAATATAAAATGTATTCAACGATACACACTTTTTACATCATTAAGGAAACCAATTAACAAGTTCGGTGATTGTTTCCTCATCACTCGGTAGCAGTATTCGTCAAGGTGGGACTGCAGCAACCCTTCAGTTGTCCCTCTCATCTTTCTT
>Ga0123357_10005506_pt1 | contig 15183 bp, 14 predicted proteins | sample TergutEmb28metaG_FD_89873 | JGI IMG/M metagenome (GOLD analysis project Ga0123357, IMG submission 89873) | Embiratermes neotenicus P4 segment gut microbial communities from Petit-Saut dam, French Guiana - Emb289 P4 | ecosystem: Host-associated > Arthropoda: Insects > Digestive system > Gut ... | reverse complement strand
TTATTGAGAAATTATGCAAAAGATGTGAGTGGATTTTTTACACGCGTTTTGTCAAAAATCACAGCGGTTACGGCTTTACAATACTTAACAACAGACCTATTGGTAAAATTAAATATGCACTTATGTAATTCTGCCAACGGGTTACACAAATTAAAAAGAAAAGAAACTAACACAACAACCAAAAAAAATATTAACTTTGCAAAAAATTAAATTTTAATATAAAATAATTAATAAAATATTAATAATCAAAAAAATAGGATTAAAATGAAAAGTTTAAAAGGAACAGAGACAGAACAGAATCTTTTGAAATCGTTTGCAGGAGAAAGTCAGGCGCGTATGCGTTACACTATGTTTTCCAAACAGGCGCAAAAAGATGGATTTGAACAAATTGCAGCAATTTTTCTTGAAACTGCCGAGCAAGAGGCAGAGCATGCGAAGAAATTTTTTTCGTATTTAGAAGGAGGTATGGTTGAAATTACCGCCGGTTATCCGGCAGGTAAAGTTGGTACAACAGCCGAAAATCTGCTTGCATCTGCCCAGGGCGAACACGACGAATGGGAAGATGTTTATCCTCATTTTGCTGAGGTGGCAGATAAAGAAGGATTTGACAATATCGCAGCCACTTTCCGAAAAATTGCAAATGTTGAGGCCGCACACGAAAAACGTTATCGCCGTCTTTTAGAACGCGTTGAAAAGCAGCAGGTTTTTGCTCGAGACGAAGAAATTACATGGCAATGCCGAAAATGCGGATATGTTTTTCATGGGAAGGAAGCCCCGAAAGCATGTCCGGTTTGTGCGCATCCGCAGGCGTATTTCGAGGCTGAAAAACAGAATTATTAATAATTCTGCCAGACACAGAACAACCGCAAACCAATATCGGTTTGTGGGTTGTTTTTTGTTAATTTTCAAAACATTTATTGTTGATTGAACCCGCTTTTATTCCATAGAAATATATTTTATCAAAACGAGAATAATTGAAAGTCAAATGGAGAGTGGGAAATGAAAAATGAGTAAAGAATTGTACAATAATATCACAGGCGCCTTGCGTAACAATAAAGAAGTAATTGAAAATTACTTCTTTATGACTGTATTACAAATTTTTAATTCATTTTTTTATTTGATAATATATCCATATCTGATACGTACACTGGGTACAAAAGGTTATGGTTTGTATGTGTTTGCAATTTCAATAGTTACATTTTTTATTTATTTTATTAATTTCGGATTTGACATGACAGGAGTTAAAGCGATTGCAAACAATGTGAACGACAGGCAAAAAAAAGAAGACGTTTTGTCGTGTATTTTTACTTTCAAAATGTATTTGGAGTTGATATCTGTGTTAGTTTTTACTCTCATAGTGTTTTCTGTATCATCTCTACGAGCCAATTACGTAATTTTTTTGATTTGTTTTGTCCAAACATTCACCAATATTTTATTTCCACAGTGGTATTTTCAGGGAATACAACGAATGAAGACAGTAACTTTTGTTCAAATTGGGTTTAAACTTTTTTCACTTCCTTTTATTTTTTTGCTGATAAGAAAGCCAGCGGACATTTGGTTATTTGCAGTAATTCTTTCTCTGACAAATATTTTTGGTGGAATTGTTTCAATGTTTATCATCAGATTTTATGATAAATTAAAGATTCATTGGGTAGCAGTTTCGGACTTAAAGGTATGGTACCATGATTCTGTTCCGTTTTTTTTATCAAATTTTGCTGGTACTTTGAAAGAGCAGAGTGTTATTGTGTTAATTGGGTCGTTTTTGGGAATGAGTGATGTTGCAATTTATGACCTTGCCAATAAAATTATTCTTGTTCCACGTACAATTTTTGCAAGTATAAACGGAGCAATATTTCCAAAAATTATTACAAATATTAAAAAAGAGACAGTGAAAAAAATTATTAAGTATGAGGTGCTGTTAAGTTTATGCGCAATTGGCTGTGTTATTTTGTTTGGAAGATGGGCAGTAATTTTGCTTGGTGGAATAGAAATGGTTAGTGCCTATCCTGTGGCTATTATTTTAAGCATTACAATATTAAGTTGGCTGGTTGTTGGTGCATATATTTATTTTATTTTTGTGCCAAAAAATAAATATTTCTTTGTAACAAAAAATCAGTTGTGGGCTTTGGCAAGTTTTCTTGTTTTTTCGGTGGTAGGGCTGTTTTTTGTACGTAGCGCTTATGTGCTTGCAAGTGCATTGATGTTTTCGGGAATTTTTGAGATTGTTTATTGTAATATTTTGATTAAAAAAAATCGTTTATATGAAATATAAAGTATGTATCATAATTCCAATTTATAATGTTGCACAATACATAGAACGTTGTGTCAGGTCAATTTTTTTGCAAAGTTTTAACAATATTCAATACATTTTTGTTAATGATTGTACAAATGACAATTCTATGGAAATATTAGGCAAAATTATAGAAGAGTTTGCCAGCAGGAAAAAAGATGTTACAATTATTAATCATGAGAAAAACAGAGGATTGGCTGCTGCAAGAATGACAGGACTTGCACAAGTCGATGCTGAATATGTGTTGAATATAGACAGCGACGATTTTGTTGAGCAAAATATGGTGGAGTTGATGTACAATAAAGCAGTTGAAACAAATGCAGATATTACAATTTGCGATTTTGTTATGGACTGGGGAAAAGTAAAAAAAATAGCGCCTCAAATTTATTCATCTAATAATGAAGAGTATACAAAACTGCTTTTAGCGGGAAATGTTTTGCCTGGTGTGTGTAATAAACTAATTCGCTGCAGTTTATACAAAGACCATAATATTTATCCTGTTGAGGGTATTAATATGGCTGAAGATTATGCTACAACTCCCCGTTTGGCATATTATTCAAAAAAAAATGCAAAAGTTGATTTGCCGCTTTATCATTATGTGAGAACAAATATCAATTCTTATACAGTGTCATTTTCGGAAAAATCATCAATGAATATTGTAGATGCCATAAATGTTTTGAACGATTTTTTTACAAAAATCCCAGATGCAGCATATTATAACAAAAGTTTGCTGGAAGGTAAACTCCGAAAAAAAATATCTCTTTTGATGGAATCGGAATCAAAAATAAGAAGAAATTTTGCAAATTTGTTTCCGGAAACACATAATATATATTCAGAGGTAAATTTGAAAATAGAAGAACAGATTTCATTATTTTTAGCAGATAAAAAATTATTTAATACACTGAATCTTTATATATATATATATTGGAATTTACTCGAATTTATACAAATAATCAAAGGAAGAAGGAGACAATGAAACAATTATTTATTAACATAATATTTTGTGCAATAGCAACGGTCATTTTACTTGTTGCTCCCGATTATTATTCTTTCAGATTCTGTTCGACTATTTTGGGTTTGTATATCATTCAGAATTTTTTATTTTGGGTAACAAAGCCCGACAAAAATTTTGTGTGTTTTGAGTTCTTTTTTATGATTTCTTTCGGACTTACAAATTTTATTTATCCTGTGGTTTATTATCAAATAAATCCTGTTTTTTCCTTATTTGAGTTTTCTTTTAACGAAAATCTTATTTCAAAATGCACCGCTATTGCTTTTTTTGCTTACACTTTTTATATTCTTGGAGTTACACAAATAAAAAAAGTAGAAACAGAATCATCTGAAGTTTTTTTTAAGTTCGGGGAAAAACAAATTTCAATTCTTTTTTTTCTTACTGTTGGAAGTTTTATTTTGTTTGTAATAGTAGGGGGACTGACACACTTGCAAAATGTATATTCAGATGGCGGTGATATTCAGGAGGTGGGTATTTATTCTTATTTCAACAATCTTTTTGTTGTGTTTTGTTATTTGATTCTAATGTTCGTTTTCCGTCAAAAAAGTAAGATAAAAATGTTGATTTTCTCTGCTATTGTTTTAATATTTATAATTTTATTGCTTATGACAGGCAGTCGAACTCAACCATTAGCCTTTGGGTTGATACTGATAACTGCGTTTGGTATAAATATTCGAAAATTACGAACTTATGAATTTTTAATTATATTAGCGGTTGGAATATCGGTTATGTCATTTGTTGTACTTGCGCGAACAAGCAATATTTCAAAAAATAGTTGGATGGAAGTGGCAAAAGATAATATTGATTTTACATCGTATTTTGATGTTTTTTCTGATTTGATAATTAATAATAGAAATTTATATGTACTTGTCGATTATGCAGATAATGTTCAGCATACATATTTTACCGGTTTTATTTCTGATATTACTTCACCCGTTCCCGGACTCACGCGTTTTATTATTGAAAATTCAAATTCGCCGCCGGAATTAATGACAAGCACTAATTTACCTACTTACTGGGAATTTGGCGCTGATTCACAATGGGGATTAGGCACTAATATGGTTGGAGATGCTTATTTGGCTTTTGGACTGCCCGGAGTGATATTTTTCTTTTTCTTTTTGGGAATAATTATTAGAAAATCAAGAGCAATGATGAATTACAATATATATGCTTATGTTATTTACTTTCTCTTTGTTTCTCATTCTGTTTTTTATTCTCGCGCAGGTATTTTATTTAATCCGCGTTATTTAGTGTGGAGTTTATTGATTATTTTTGCATTTCAATTTTTTAGTAGATACAAATATAAATTAAACTATACAGAATAGTCCACATTATGAAACTTATATACTTTATTCAGGCATTATACAATTCGGGAGGAATGGAAAGAGTCCTTTGCGAAAAAATGAATTATTTAGTATGTAATTATGATTACGAAATAATAGTTGTAACAGTTGAACAGATGGGTAGACCTGTGTTCTTTCCGTTAAATAAAAAAATAAAACAAATTCATATAGACATTGATTTTGACGCTCATTATGATTATAATTTATTAAAAAAATACTATTTTCATAAAAAGAAGCAGAAGCAATATAGAAAAGAAGTACAAAAAATAATAGATATTAATAAACCTGATATTTGCATTTCTACAGGCGGCAAAGAAATCGAATTTTTGACAAATATAAAAAACTGTAACTGCAAAATTGTCGAAATGCATTTTTCCATAAATATGCGTGCGCTTTCGATGGCTGAAAAAAACTATTGGTCGCTGCTTGGAAAAATACGAAATTGGCAATTAAGAAAACAAACAAAGCATTTAGATAAATTAGTTGTTTTGACTGATAACGATGCGCAATTGCTGAAAAGAACACATTCTAACTTAATTGTTATTCCGAATCCATCTTTTTTAAAACCAAAAGTTACAGAATATAATAGCGAAAGTAAAATAGCAGTTTCTGTTGGTCGATTATATTATCAAAAAGGGTATGATATGTTGCTTCAAGCCTGGGAAAAGGTAAGTTTGATGTTTCCTGATTGGCAACTTCATATATATGGACAGGGAAAAGAAGAAGAAAATCTAAAAAAAATTATTTCAGAAAATAATTTGCAAAAAAGTGTAATGCTCAAAGGACTTTCCAACGACATTGCCGACGTGTATGCTGACAGTTCTTTTTTGGTGTTGAGTTCGCGCTATGAAGGTTTTCCGCTTGTAATTATTGAGGCAATGACCTGTGGCTTGCCTGTTGTGGCTTTCGATTGTGAATTTGGTCCATCTTCAATAATTACAAATTACAAAAACGGTATTCTTGTTCCACCTGAAAATATCAATTGTTTGGCAGAAAAAATTATTGAATTAATTGAAAATGAACAGTTACGAAAAAAAATGTCGATTGCTGCAAAAGAGAATTCAAAAAAATACGAGTTAGGTATAATTATGCAACAGTGGGATAATTTGTTTTCATCATTAATAAAATAATAATCCAATGAAAATTATCATTGATAATATAATTTTTTCACTGCAAAAAGGAGGCGGAGTATCCGTTGTGTGGAAAGAGATTATTTTACGAATTTTAAAATCCGATTTTTCTATTTTTTTTGTTGAATATAAGGGTGCAGAAAAAAATATTTTCCGAAAAATGATTGACATTGATAACGAGAAAATCATTAAGAAGAGTTCATTTTTATTATTTATTAAACGTTATTTCAATTTACACTCGAAAGAAAAATTCCCTTTTATTTTTCATTCCTCATATTATCGCTATTCCAAAGATAAACAGGCGATTAACATTACTACAGTTCATGATTTTACTTATGAATATTATTACAGAGGATTTCAAAAATGGTTACATTGCCGTCAAAAATATGCAGCAATCAAAAATTCCGACTGCATAATATGTGTTTCACAAAGTACTAAAAATGATTTATTAAAATTTTTGCCCAAAACCGATCCAGCCAAAATTCATGTGATTTATAATGGTGTTTCGGACGAATATTATGATATATCAAAAGAAGAAGCGGACGAAAGTGTTAGTATTTATGGAAATTACGCACTTTTTGTTGGTTTTCGCAGTGGCTACAAAAATTTTGAAAACGCTGTTTTGTCGGTGAAAAATACAAATCTGAATCTTGTAATTGTCGGAGGAGAATTGACCAAAAATGAGAAGGCTTTTTTGGAAAAAGAACTCGGTGAAAATCGTTTTTTTGCACTTACACGTATTCCAAGCAGCGAATTGAACAAATTGTATGCAGGTGCATATTGTTTGTTGTATCTTTCTCTATACGAGGGTTTTGGTATCCCTGTTTTGGAGGCGCAAAAGTCCGGTTGCCCGATTATTACCTTAAATGCGTCTTCGGTGGTTGAAATTATTGGTAATCAACAACTTGTTGTTAAGAAAAATACTGTTGATGAGATTGTTGAAAAAATCAACTTGTTGAAAAACAGCCAATTGCGACATCATATTATTGAGGCAGGTTTTCAGAATGCAAAAAAATACACTTGGGATAATATGTATCGGCAAGTTAGTAAACTTTATGAAAATATTATTTTAGAAAACAGAAAAAATGAAAATTAGCATAATAACAGTTTCTTTAAATAACGCTGACACAATTGGAGAAACAATCGATTCTATACTTCGGCAAACTTATAAAGACATCGAATATATTATTGTTGATGGAAAATCGACAGATGAAACGGTTGAAATAATAAAAAATTATGAATTACAAATTACTAAATATTTTTCAAACATTAATTTTCATTGGATTTCAGAAAAAGATAAGGGTTTGTATGATGCTATGAATAAAGGATTTACAATGGCAACTGGCAATGTGGTAGGTATTTTGAACGCAGATGACTTGTTTTGCGACAATCGTGCGATTGAAAAAATAATGAAAATTTTTGCTGAAAATTCATCGCTTGATGCTGTGTATGCCGATTTGTTTTATGTTGCACACGATGATACCGAAAAAATTGTGAGAAAATGGATTACCGGTACAAAACGCCCTTTTAAGAATGGCTGGCATCCAGCACACCCGACTTTTTATGTTAGACAAAAAATTTACAAACGCTTAGGCTTATTCAACTTGAATTATAGACTTGCTGCTGATTTTGAAATAATGTTACGACTGATTGAAAAATACGGAATATCTACTCATTACCTTAACGAGGCAATTGTAAAAATGCGTTTGGGAGGCACAACTAACAAAAATCTCAAAAATATTTTTATGCAAAACATCGAATGTATCAGAGCCTTTGACGAAAATGATGTCAGTGTCAATCGCTTGTTTTATCCTTTTTTACGAATTTTGCCAAAATTAAAACAATATAAATGAAAAACTTATTATTTACAGGCGCAAATGGATTTGTAGGAAAAAATGTAATTGCTCTACTTAAAAATGATTTTGAAATTACTACACTGGACATTTCAAATGCTGAAATTATTGTGAATTTGGCAAATGAGATTCCTGTTTTTAATAAAAAAATAGATATAGTTTTTCATGCGGCAGGCAAAGCCCATGTCAATCCGAAAACAGAAGCCGAAAAACAAAGTTTTTATGACATAAATTATTGTGGGACGGTAAATTTATGTCGTGCCTTTGAGGTACATGGAAATTTTCCGAAAGTTTTTATTTTTCTCAGTACTGTTGCTGTCTATGGCTGCGTTTTTGGTGAAAATATAACCGAAAACCATGCACTCAATGGAACAACATCTTATGCTTTAAGCAAAATTCAGGCAGAAAAATTTTTGAGGCAATGGGCTAACAAACACAATGTTATCCTTGCTATTATTCGCCCTTCACTATTGGCTGGCAAAAATCCGACAGGAAATCTTGGTGAAATGATTTGCGGTATTCAAAAAGGCAGATATTTGAGAATTGGAGACGGAAAAGTGCGAAAAAGTGTACTGATGGTACAGGACTTGGCAAAACTCATTCCGTTGCTTGCCCAAGCAGGTGGAACATATAATGTTTGCAGTGATGAGCAACCGAGTTTTAATGAGTTAGAAAGGTTGATTATTAAGCAATTGCATAAATCAAAGGTTTGGGAAATGCCAATGTGTGTGGCAAAATTTTGTGCAAAAGTTGGTGATTTCCTCCATATTAATATTTTTAATTCCGACAAACTAATAAAAATTACTTCCAATCTCACATTTTCTAATGAAAAGGCAAAGCGGGAATTGGGTTGGCAACCTATGAATATTTTGGAAAATTTTAAAATTAATTGACAACAAATAATGAACATTATTTTATTTTACATTATTATTTTCGCTATCCTCTTGGGGTTGGAATTTGTTTATTTTCGAATCGCTGATAAATTTAACATTATTGACCAACCTAACGACCGAAGTTCTCATCAGGCAATTACACTGCGCGGTGGAGGTATTATTTTTTATGTTTCAATAATTATATTCTTTATTATCAGTAATTTAACCTATCCTTATTTTTTTGTTGGACTTACTATGATTTCATTAATAAGTTTTGCCGATGACTTGAAACCACAATCAAGGCTTGTGCGCCTACTTGTACATTTAACCGCAATAGTGCTGTTGTTTGTTCAATGGAATTGTATTCAATGGCAGTGGTATTATATTCTTTTTGCTCTTGTTTTTTGTGCAGGAATTATTAATGCTTACAACTTTATGGATGGAATTAATGGAATTACCGGTTTTTACAGTATTGTAATGCTGTCTGCATTGTGGTATGTGAATAATTTTGTAACAGTTAATTTTGTTCAAAATTCTCTTATCTACTGCCTGATGCTGTCAATTGCAGTATTCGGAATTTTCAATTTTCGCAAAAATGCTAAATGTTTTGCCGGTGATATCGGCTCAATTTCTATGGCTTTTATTCTGATTTTTTTACTCGGATTGTTAATTGTTAAAACACATAATATCAGTTATATAATGCTACTTTCAATATATGGAGTTGATGCAATTTTAACAATAATTCACAGAATTATTTTGAAAGAAAATATTTTTAAACCACACCGCCTCCACATTTATCAGATGCTTACCAACGAAAAAAAAATACCACATTTATTGGTATCAACAATATATGCAGTGTTACAGTCAATAATTATTTTCGGGCTACTGTTTTTTTCCAATTATGCACTGATTTATTCTGTAATAGTAATTATTTTATTATCAATTACTTATTATATATTAATAAAAATAATGTGGCGAATGTAATTTTTTCACCGTAACTCAAATTCAATCGATGCAAGTTCTCAGAAAAATATATGTCATTAATTTATTCATCAACCGGAATATTGGCGTGGGTGTTGATTATAAAGGCAAAAAAGCAGGCAACTTGGCTGATATTTCAGTATTTTCATTTCACGCAGTGAAAAAATTTGACTACTGCCGAAGGTGGAGCAATTGAAAAGGTTGTTGAAACGGTTGTCAATGCAGTTGCTGATACTGTTGTTTAGAAAATTTCCTTTCGGTTACACTGAAACAAATAATGCAATCGCTTTGGTTATCATCTTTTGAAATATTTCTAAAATAAAAGTACTATTTTTGCATCATTGTAATTTCATATTGAGAAAAATAAAAGTTTTAGTGTAGAAAAAATTACCAAAAAATATTATTTTAATAAATTTCACAATGGTTAAAATACGAAAAATTCCAAAAAAAATCGTTGATGGCAGTTATTTGAAAAAATTTACTGTCCGCGACTATACTTATATGACCTTTGGGCTGATAATTTACACCTTCGGACTGGTTGGTTTTATTAAACCCGTTGAGGTGGTAACAGGCGGGTTGATGGGCATAGGGCTTGCCATAGAATATGCCACCAATGGTGTTATTCACGTGCAAGCGATTTATTTTGCCGTCAATGTGCTGCTGTGTATTATTGCTTTTAAAATTTTGGGGATAAAATTTTTGACAAAAACGATTTATAGCGTTGTATTACTTACAATACTGCTCTCTGTTGCCGAAAAAATTATTACCAAACCAATTATTGCCGACGAGCCTTTGATGTCTGCACTTATCGGGGCAATGATGTGTGGCGCAGGAATGGGCTTAATTTTTAATGCCAATGGCAGCGCAGGAGGAACTGATATTATTGTTGCTATCATTAACAAATACAAAAATATGGCATTTGGACGTGTAATGTTAATGAGCGATTTTATTATTATTGTTTCTTCGTATATTGTTTTGCATGACTGGATTAAGGTTATTCACGGATTGTTGGTAATGGGGGTAATGACTTACGCTGTTGATTTGGTAGTTAACGGGATGCGTCAAAGCGTACAAATCTTTATTATTTCAACAAAATATGACGTGATAGCAGATGCTATTATTCGCGAACTGCATCGCGGCTGCACAGTGCTTGACGGCATGGGCTGGTATTCAAAACATGAATCAAAAGTACTTATGGTGTTGGCAAAACGCACCGAATCGCTTCAAATATTTCGTCTGATAAAAGCCATTGACCCCAAAGCATTTATCTCGCAAAGTATGGTTAGAGGTGTTTATGGACAGGGGTTCGACCCGCTTGTAGTGAAAAAGTAGATACTGAAAGGCATTTTTAATATTATTTAACAAATACATATTTTTGAATGAATAATAGATTAATTCTATTGACCGATAGTTTCCCTTATGAAGTTGGAGAAACGTTTTTATCAAACGAGATGCCGTATCTTTCTACCGGATTTAATTACGTCCATATTTTTGCTTTGTACGGGAAAGGGGTGCCACGCCAACAGGCAGAAAATGTGACCGTTCATAAGCCGTTTTTAAATATTCATCCGAAGCAGCAAAAGTTGAAATTGCTGGTTGTTGGACTTTTTAACCTGAGTCCGTGTTGGTTTGCCGTTGAAGATTTTTTTGCAAGAAAAGTATATAAACGTCTGTCTCATTTGCGGATGTGGCTTGCGGCGACATTGATTTTCCGTGCAGCATATTCTAATAAAAAACAATTTAAGATGTTGAGTTCATTATCGGCTGATAATCAAACTGTTGTATATTCATATTGGGGCGATAAACTTGCTTTTTTGATTCCTTTTTTGAAAAAAAATAATCCTTCGGTAAAGTCAATAGCCCGATTCCATGGAGGCGATTTATACGAAACGCGGCGGAACGGTTATATCCCTTTTAGAAAATTCCTTTTGCCAAAATTAGATTGTTTGGCGCCTGTTTCACTGGATGGGAAACAATATTTAATTGATACTTATTCATTTATAATAAAAAATAAAATACAAATTCATCGTTTGGGAGTTTTTGATAATGGATTAAATCCGCAATGGAAAACAGATAATTTTTTTCATCTGTTAAGTTGTTCAAATATGATACCTCTAAAACGAATACATTTAATAGTTAAAGCGTTGCAATTCATTGATTTTGATATAAAATGGACACATATCGGAGGTGGGATTTTGTATGATACAATACAAAATGAAACGAAAAATTTACCGAAAAATATTGCCGTCAATTTAACGGGTACGTTGTCAAATAATGAGGTATTAAATTTTTATCGGCACAATCACATTGATTTATTTATTAACGTCAGTATTAGTGAGGGAGTGCCAGTGTCCATTATGGAAGCGCTTTCGTTTGGCGTTCCGGTGGTTGCCACCGATGTAGGAGGCAGCCGAGAAATTGTGGACAACAGCGCAGGTAAATTGCTTGATGTCAATGTTTCGGCGCAAGATATTGCAGAAATTATCAAGTTTTTTAGCAATTGTAGAATATTAGAATTTCGGACTAATGCGCGTAATAGATGGGCAGAGCGTTGCGATGCAGAAAAGGAATACAGCAAATTTGTGGAGTTTCTAAATAGATTTTAACTGTTTGTAAAGTATTTTCAAAACTCAACTTTTTCCATTGAAAGATAAAACTAATTGCTACTCCAGAAAACGCGAAAAGATTATTAATCATGTGTAAAAATATGCTATAAATAAATTTAACTTTTAATCGTATAAAAGAAAAATATAATGCTAAAACAAATTCAGGAAAAACAAATACAGGCAACCAAAGCCAGTTTATACCTCTTAACAGCAATATAAAATGTCCGATGCAAAATAATAGCAAATATATATACTATGATAATTAAATATTTATTCCAAAATTTTAAACCTATTTCAGGACGAGTCATATTAAAAAATAAATAATTACTTTTGCACTTGTTTATAAAATATTAATTAGTACAAAATTCATAAAATGAAAAATTTAGTTATTATTTTTTTTGTAATCTGTCTTACGGCGTGTCAAAGCGGCGCTTTGCTCAATAGTGAAGCCGATATTATTGAGGTAACGCTACCCGAAGATATTAGGCAGTTTACAGGCGAACCGCTGATAACCAATAATGCTGTCTCTATCCCTGAAACAGCGATTTCGGATAGCGACAGGGAGATATTAAGCGAGCATTTGCATTCGCTTGCTTTGCAATTTAAATTAACGCCCGGAGCAACAATATCAGATGTTGATACACCTCGCGATTTTACAATTCCACAGCAATATACAGTTGTTTCACAAGATAAGAAGTGGACGAAAACCTATACCATCTCTTTTTTTACTGCAAATTTTAATATGAACTATTTTGAATTTTCAAATTATGAACTTGTAGATTCCAAATATTATCAGTTCTACGAAATTTTGGACAACATAAGACATAATGTTTGGGCGAGCGGCAATCCGGGTTTTGCCATTACTGCTGCCACTGCCACTGCCGACGACTATCCTACTTCGGTTACACAAAATGGCAAGTCGGGAACAGCGGCAAAACTTGTAACCCGTTCGACAGGAGCCTGGGGAGAGATAATGAAAATGCCCATTGCAGCAGGAAATTTATTTTTGGGAAATTTTATCCTTGCAAATGTTACAACAAAACCGCTTGAAGCAACGCAATTTGGAGTGCAAACCACGCAGAACATGCCTGTTAAACTCGGTTTTTGGTGTAAATACAAGCCTGGCGCAGAATATAAGAATGCAGACGGTAATATTTTGCAGCAGGAAGATTCTCCAAGTATATATGCAGTTCTTTATGAAGCGGCAACCGATACTAACGGCAATCCTGTTAAATTGGACGGTACAAATGTTCAAACCGATCCTTCTATTGTTTGTATTGCAATAATGAGCGATGAGCAGGCGGCAGCTGTCAAGGTAAACAATATTGACACAGATGATTATATTTATGTGGAAGTGCCGTTTGTAGAACGTAACTCTTTTGATACGGGCAAACAGGCGGCAGGGAAATATTATTTTACAATAGTTTTTTCGTCGAGTACGCACGGTGACTTGTTCGAAGGAGCAATCGGCAGTACTCTATTGATTGATGATGTGCAAATTTTTTCTAATTAATAAAAAAAATTTTTTATGAAAAAAATAACCGTTATAATTTTAATAATAATGCTTTTTTCTGTTTTTCAAATAAATTTATTTGCACAAACAAAAGATGAAACGATTAAGGATTATACACCCGGCATTTTGCGTTCGCTGGCAGTTGGTGTGGAATATCGCGTAAAGGCGGGATTTCTTATTGGTGGCATGTCGCCAATTCCCATTCCACTTGAAATCCAGAAAATCGAAAATTATAATCCGCTGTTCAATTTAATGTTAGAAGGAGAAATTCAAAAAAGTTTTAATCCCAATTGGGCTTTGAGTTTTGGGCTGCGAATGGAGCAAAAAGGGATGAAAACTTTGGCGCAAGTTAAAAATTATGAAATGGTACTGATTCAAGACAACGAGTCGATTTCAGGAGTATGGACAGGAAGCGTACAAACAACAGTTAAAAATTCGTATCTTACTTTACCTGTTTTGGTTGTATTTAAGCCATATAAACGTTGGAGCATTAAGTTAGGTCCGTATCTTTCGTGCCTTTTAGACGGCTCCTTTTGGGGGTATGCCAGCGATGGTTATTTGCGCGTAGGAGATCCTACGGGAGAAAAAATTGAAATTTCAAATGCTCCTTACGATTTTTCGGACAAACTTGCACATTGGAACTATGGATTACAGTTAGATGCTGATTTCCAAGCATTTCCTCACCTTTTTGCAGGGTTGAATTTTACTTATGGTATAAATTCTATTTTTCCAAAAAATTTTAACACAATGAGTTTTGCGATGCACCCGATTTATTTTGGTTTAAATTTCGGATACAAATTTTAAAACCAAGGATAAACAAACGCCGTTGCATTACTGCAATGGCGTTTGTTCTCTATTTTGTTTTACAAAAATTATATTTTATTATTCTGGTTGCTGTAATTTAGCACCTGTGAAAGTAACAACTCCCGGCAACCCTTGTCCGGAAATAGTCATATTAATTACCCCTAACCCTGCAATTGTTCCGGAAATGGTAACAGGAAATTCACCTCCTAAAGCTTCAATGGATACTGTTGTTTCACCGCTAAAACTATATGTATCGCTCAATTTGGTAACCGATGCAGGACAACTAATGTTTAATTGACCAATAATTGGAAATTCTTGATTTACAGTTATCATTACATTGCTGTTGTCCTTGCGCTCAATGTTTAATGTCGCATCGGGTACTACAACTTCTCCATTCATAGAAAATTTACCAACATAACTACCTGTTATTTCTTCGGCATAGTTTGGTGTCGGTCCGTCATTGTTGTCTTTTTTGCATCCTGCAAAAATCACTGCTGCTAAAAGCATTACATTTGAAATCTTTACTAATTTCTTCATTTTCTTTACTTAAAATTATAGATTAATATTTAAAAATTTTGGTTACAAAATTACTGAATATTTTTTTTAAAACAAAAAATTTATAACAATATATTTGAATAATACTTTTATAAAAAAATACACTACTGCCCGATAAAATTTCATTTATATTTTTATATTTTTGTTGTTCAATGTTTTAGAGTTCAAAATTAGCCTTTTTCAAAAAGTTACCCCTTGTTTTTCATCCGTCAAAAAGTGACATT
>Ga0123357_10005505_pt1 | contig 15189 bp, 10 predicted proteins | sample TergutEmb28metaG_FD_89873 | JGI IMG/M metagenome (GOLD analysis project Ga0123357, IMG submission 89873) | Embiratermes neotenicus P4 segment gut microbial communities from Petit-Saut dam, French Guiana - Emb289 P4 | ecosystem: Host-associated > Arthropoda: Insects > Digestive system > Gut ... | reverse complement strand
TTTAAAAAAAAAAAAAAAAAAAAAAAAAGAACCTAGTGGTCACCTCAAACTTCTAGGCGCCAGAATTTTGGCGACATGAAGAAAGTTCTATGCTGAGTACAGATAACATTACGCGCAACAGTAAAATAAAATTCATTCGCCACATTTCACTGGCTCCCGTGATTGGTGCGTCCCAGCAACCAAAATTTCCAGTTCTTCCTTCCAAGCCCCCCCGTCCGCGAGCAGTGTGACTCCATGTAGCCACAGACTACGATTGCCTTGACAGGGTCGCATTTGTCAACACAAAATCATACCTCATGTTGTTTACGTCTTGTGGTAAAATAAAAAAAAATATTTCCCATCAGATTATCACAGCTGCCGTGGACATCCGACTAACGACATTTTACAGCAAATAATAGCGGCTCGTAATTCTTAATCACAAGAAATCATTCTCCTCTGAAGAGTAGGCGTCCTGGTCAACATTACACAACAGCAAATATTTGGCGGATAAACAGATACAGCATCCTGTGAAGCCACTTTAATGTACACGATCATTAATGCTGAAGTAATCACTTCGTTTCTAGACAATACAAAGGCATTTGTAAACAATGTATACTAAATCCAAAGTTTAACCTTTACCTGTCACTTATTCATAATTGAATTAAATGTAGATACACAAGGAAGTAATATTAACGTATGTATGTATTTTGTTATCAGAAAGGAAAAGTAACTCAGACTAAAATTTTCGCCATACTGTTCCAAAACTACTTTGCCGTCCAGAATCAAATGTTTTAATGAAACAAAGGGTCTCCTAATTCTGAAATGTACAAGCGAACAAGCGTGTACGTCACAACAGCTTAAGCCTAATGGAACTGTCGCACTTTAAGAAATGTAGTATTGATCCAACACGTAAGAGCTACTTTGTCGGTAATCACACGAAATGTCTTTGAGATTTATGGTAGAGATATGACGTCACCAAGCGGTAACTTGTTTTGCTTCGTAACACAACAATCTACATTTATATGACATGTAGCTCATCTTGAGGGACTATTTCCGCTGTCAGCGTTTCCCACAATAGCCCTAATAACATTACAGACCCTGCTCCTATATCAGATTTCAGGTCTGGTTTCTGAAACATTTAAACGCAGGAGACCAACAAGGTACGTGACGTAATAAGGACCGTTAATGTCTGACGGTACAAGCTACTTGTATTACGCACAATATGAATGCTTACACTGGCGAGGAAAATGTCTTAAAATTGTTTAACCGAATAAACTGTGTTTTATTGACAGGTCAGCGTCGCTGAAATGGAGAAATAAAACTCTGGAAATTCTATAACATAAAATTTTGAAAGAAAGTTCATATTGTGTCACAATACCACACCCAATACGTACGAATCTCGTGGAAACTAGTTACATTAAACACAAACAGTATAATGCAAACAAGTAAAGCACGCATTACAGCCTAACGTAACGCCGCCAGAGCACATAAGGGACCGTGTATTGGAAATAGCATTGTGGTGGGTCGTGAGTTTGGCAGTTCTTTATTCTGAAGCGATTCCTCGTAGGAAGATGGAAACTGTGGAAAATTCCCTAGTCGAAAACTTTAAGACAACATGTTTTGGGTACTAAAGTGAACATAAGTTGTCACTCTGTTCAACCGAACACCGCGCAATGGAAGGATATGGAGAATTATTTGTATACTGTTGAGTGTGGTCAGTTTTGCACTATGACCACGTTAGTGCAGGGACAATAGATTCTGAAATTTGTGGGGAAAATGTCAGGTGGCTACTGGAGCGAGTGTGAATGACTTGGAGATGAGAACAATCCCTTACCTTCTCAGAATTTTAACCACGTCTCTTTGGTCGTCGTTTTCGTGTTCCGATTCCTATACCTACTGATTATAATTTTTGTACGTTTACTTTTCCTTTCCTTCATGTTTTTCGCGCAGATATTGATGAAAAAAGCACGACTATTACAATAAGTTTCTGTTTATGTGTTTTGACGTCCTGACACAACAGCCCCATGGCAAATTACAAAATCGGTGCTAACATGCAAATACAACATAAATATATACATACACACATATATACACATACATACATACAAAAATATCTACAAATACAAAAGGGAAAAAACACATGATGATGATGATGATGATGACGATAACGATGATGCAGGTGGGGCTGATGGTAATGATACTTGGCAAAGACGACCCAAACCTTTGAAAAACATAATTGAAACAAATAAATAACGTGGGGGTCAGCCTGCATAGAAACCTTAGTCTCGGAACTAAGTGGACTAGAAAGACCCTGCTCACAATCCACCGTTATGATAAGGACAAAATGATGACACAGAAACAACAAAAAGTAAATATTATTTTTGTCCGGTCGTTAAATTTATCACTCTCAAAAGTTTAACTGTAACTTAAAAATCTTTTAGTTTACCGATTTCTTATATGTTTTATCACTTATTCATTTGAAACACACGTTTCGGCCCCAAAATATCGAACATTTTCGATGTCTGCTTAAAATACTGTGATCGCAGATTTCCCAGAAAGCTTGTTTCGAACGCAGGACTATTACTTTCATAGGAATACGTAATTTAGATTGAGAATGCGCTCACTCAGGCTGTGGTCCGAATCCAACAGCAAGTTGTGAGACCACAGGGAGGACCCTTATCAAAGGACAGAAAGAGTGACGTAGGTGGACATTTGCTTGCTCGCACTTTCTGATGTTTTTACACCAACACTCCACTGATTAAACTTTCACGCTTGGAAAACTTTCGAAATTAAATCTGACGATTTGAAACACTCTTATATTTCAAGAGGACGGACTCAGTTGTCCGCCAACACTAAACATTCCAACATTCCCTGAAGCAAACATATTGCTTAGACAACAAAAATCCTGGAACCAAAGATTTGTTTGATATGATATCCAAAAACAAATGTAAATATCCTTCATCCCTAACATTTTTATTTTGCCTGGAAAACAACCCAAATTAGTTACTCTTTTTAAAAAAGTAGTATGTTTGACTCGAGAGAACGTGAGAACAAGTGCACAAAAATTAATTGAAGTCCATACAGTTCCTACATCCACTTGGATGTTTTTTCCTGACTAACTGCAGGGAACAGTCTGTAAGAAAACATCTATTTGCTTTTGTTGAAACATTACAATTGCAAAGGATTTAAAAATAACAACATTTTTGGAAACATTACTGGAATACAAGAGAAGCTGGATACATCATGTAAATAGAATGCCTCGAAATAGATTACCCAGGGTAATGAAATACTACTTCTCCACTGGCAGAACGAATCATGGTAGACCTTTGAAGAGACTTCTGGATACGTGAGACCGGAACGGGTCAACAGGTGGCCAAACTCCATGAAAGATATATGATGATGATGATGATGATAATGATGATGAAACATTATGACTTACTTATAGCATACAAATTTATTTACGGTGTAAAATTGAGCTCTCATGCACATTCCGTTAAAAGAATCATCCTGAAGTAATATTTAAAGTTACTGGACTCTGAAAAGTTACGGGTAACGTTAGTGACGCATATATCTGGGCACAAATTGCGAAGTGACCCTGTAAACGTAAGAAATTAACCCTTTAAAGACGAAAAGAAATCTGCTTTATATAAGGAATGAGTCTGTACCGCACTTTAAATACTTTCAACCACGGTTACATAATCAATCAGTTAATGGTGTATAAAGCAAAAGTCGCTGTCTTTTCTGAGATCCGCACAAAACACTCAAAGCAGTGTGAGCACAAAGCAGAATGTTTGAATGTTAAACCTGGTGGCACGTAAAGAAACCGCTGGGCTTTAAAAGGGTAAAGATATCAGCAACGAAACTTTTAACACCGGTCAGTGTGTTTATTCCTTTATTTATTCAAACAAACCATTATCTGAAGAATAAAAAAACCAACTAGATGCCACTTGATATTTTATTGTAATTCTTAGAGGCTCAACATGTTTCAAGCATTACTACGCCCATCATCAGGAGCTCGCGACTATTATGTTGTTTACCACATTGGTCGTTTCATTCTTGGTTTGTTGTATGTTGGAGGTGAGGTGCAGTATTGGTTGTGCTTGAGCCTGCAACCCGGACACTATTCCAGCCTAACCGCACCTCACCTCCAACATACAGCAAACCAAGAACGACACGACCAATGTGATAATAAACATCATAGATGCGAGCTCCTGATGATGGGCACAGTAATGCTTGAAACATGTTGAGCCTCTAGGAACTACAATAAAATATCAAGTGGCATCTAGTTGGTTTTTTTATTCTTCAGCTATCGCAATGGTGCAAAGTCCAATAAACATCAAATATATATCGTTTTAATGACTGTATCCCTGTGATCCGGAAAGAGAGACATTCACGACAAAGACCTCGACATAGAAAAAAAATCTGAAGAACGAAAGAGTCTTACATATGGCTCGACTGTGTTGTTGTTTCTATAGTATTACCACATTAACTTATTGTCTGTGAAGGCCATAGGTGCATAACTTGAAATTAAGGAGTTGAAACACCGGACAGAAATTTCACTTACGAAGAAAATTTAATTATAAATGAAAGCTAACAAAACACAATTAAAATATATTAATAATAATATTGTACATTCTCAGCCTCTATCAATAAAATCCTTCGTATTATTCATAACGCATTTATACATTCATTCATTTACTTGTTATATACGTCATTACAGTTCAGATTCCTTACCTATTTATTACAAGTTGTATTATGTTTCCTGAAGACGCTGTTTCAACTACTCATATTCACTATCGAAAAATAATAATTTACTACGCCTTGATGGAAATTACTCTTTATGTTAATTGAGCCTTAGAGTTACAAAGACATACACAGGGAGTATCTCAAATGCTTGGACAAATTTCAATATTCAGTTCCTCATACGAAAACAAAGAAAAGACTCCATTCAAACATTCAAACGTATATACGAGTGTTTTTTTATTGTAGATAAAATACGACATTCAACAACAAATACATCAATTTTATAATATTTTACTTACAACTGACATAATGAATTTACAAAGCAATTTTCCAATTTCATTACTATTGAGTAAATTAGTTTATCATGTCACAGATCACAAGAAATACTCAAAATTTCATCCACCTAAATGAATGTAGGAATGTACATATCCAATGATTGACTGTTGCACCATTGTATAGGTCCCGAAGGAGGCAGTTAAAAGAATGCGTTGCTGAAGTCTCTTCTTTGTCAATTGGAGCCAAATACTCGTACATTAGGGTTCTGTAGTATCCCAGAGGATTGAGTTCGACAGGTTGTGAACTGTACCACAAAACATACGCATTGGCTAATATACATTAATGTATATATTAATTTTTTCCCCTTGTTTTGGTGTGGGGATCACACGCGTTGCAATTCGTCCAGGTATTTTTGATACATTCTATAAATAGCTACAAGAACATCCTAATACACGTCAGCCAGCTTGAAAAAACTAAGCAGTGAAAGAAATATTGACCTAAGTGTCGAAGTACGTACGTCAAATAAATAAATGAAAGAACTGAACAGGATTTTGATCGATTTAGTGAACCTATCCGGTCAGTTTACGTTCCTTACTTTTAGTAATTCAAGCAAATACGGTAAGCCTAAGCATGTATAAAGAACATGCTGTAGCAGTGATCAGGTCTGTTAATGCGTCTGTATCATTCAATTTATTTTACTTACTAACTAACAAAATCCATGGAACAGAGTCCTTCTTGAGAAGGTAACCGGTTCTCAGCTAGTCAAGAAATTCTCCGCATTTAATGGAACCCGAAGCTTCATTAACGCATTCACAAGAGCCTGCCATCTGTCCCCATCCTGAGCCAAATCAATCTATTCCATGCCGCCCAACTCACTTCCTGAAGATCCATTTCAATATTATCATCCCAACTACGTCTGCGTCTTTCAGGCGGTTCTTTCTGTCAGGTTGCTCCACCAACACAATTTACGCACCTCTCCTCTACCCCCATATGTGCTACATGCCCCGCCCATCTCATTTTTCTCGACTCTATCACTCGAAGAATATTTAGTGGGGAGTACAGATCATTAAGCCCTTCATTATGTAGTTTTCTCCACCCCTAAGTAACATCGTCCCTGTTAGGCCCAAATATTCTTCTCGGCACCCTCTTCTTAAACACCCTTACCCTACGTTCCTTCCTCAGTGTAACAATGTTTCACATTCAGATAACTTATTTACTACCTCCAGTTATGTCCGTGTTTCGTATGTCTGACTTGGATTTCAGAAATTTCCGGTTCCAAAAAATAATTAGACGCAACATCTCGTACGCCAAATTTGCCAATATGAGTAACTCTTAACACAAGTTGCAGACGCTGTTTAACCACTTTGGTCGAAACAGCGCTGATAAACAATCCATCAATAAGTCCAAAATCATTAATTGATACATGTAATCCTTCAAAATGAAAAATCATTTTATTGGTTCGCAGAAGTAAACTGTGTTAACATAGATCGATCTGTTAAGAGAGAGAAAAGAATAGAGTACATAGAGCTACCATCGGCAGTTGGAAGCGGTCTAATGATGGCTCAGATGCCCGATATCCACCGAATTCAAGTTCATTTGATGCGTCCGTTAATTCCTCTCCCTGTTTCTGTCCGTCAGATTGCGGTCAGGACAGAACACTCAGGAACGCTGCTGTTGGCCGATGTTTGGAACCAAGATTTTTTTTCCCCCACATGCACACTCTGTCTATGAAAAGCTTGGGGTGGGGGGGTTGGGAGGAGAAGAAATTCAATTTTCAGAGCATCGTAACGAACTAGTAGACAAGCGGCGTATTTGGATGACAAGGAAGATGGGGTGTGGCGGTGGGAGACAGTTTTAACTCGAGCTGGTTCAAAACGACTCTGCTTACTTTGGCCTTTTATTCTCTCCGGTTAGCGGAGCACGTTTCATGGGCTGGCAGCATTACCGCCGGAACACAAGCCACCAGTTCGGTCCGCCGGCCTTGTCTCTCGCGCCTTATTGCTTTTCATATCGACACGAACGCAGCGCCAACATGTATATTGACAAAACTGATCACAAGAACAAAGCGCACTACGAAGCCGACAGCTTCCGCACTTCGTGTTCAGTTTTCATTTCCTTTCAGATCACCATAAAAACCGGATTGCTGTCGTGCTGTATTACGCAGTATTAAATTCCAGCTATTATCCTGTGGTTTATTGCTGCTTCTGAGATAAAATTAATGGGGATAAGATGGAAGGGTGATAAAGTACGTGAGAAATGTCATAGACAAGTAAAAGACTGTAACCCTAAACCCTTAATGGAAGTGAAAATTTGGAAGAACTAGTAAAATGTGCAAGTATAATATTAAAGTGCATTATATAAAATTAGTTTGTGAATAGTTGGACTGAGCTCAATTCAGTTGTAGAGCATGCAAGGCATTGGGGAACAGCGAACATTTCTGTTTCAGTGCAAGAAGGAAATTTACTGGGCAAGGGAATAGTTTACATACGCAAACAGGACCTTGAATTATACAGTTACTTTATGAAAGCTTGGCGAAAATGCAAACATAGTGTATTTTGAGACAGTAAAGGTAGGATGAAACTCATCCTGCGCCCAGAACCGCGCTAGGAAATGGCAGACCCAATAAGGTATAAGCATGATACACAGAATATTCTTAAGGGCAACACCATGTAGAAGTGTGTTACCTTATCATTTCACCTTCCGGGAAAACTGCCCTGGTACCCGGTAGGTAGGAGGCTGGTGTTTTTACTGCAAGTGTCTGCAGGCATATGTAGACCGTGGGGAAGAGAGTTTGGTTGCCATGGGTGTCAACAGATTATTGTCAGCAGGTTTTGACGACAGCGATACGTTTTTGAGGATTCAATAACATGAACTGCGAATTAAATAATAATAATAATAATAATAATAAGAAGAAGAAGAAGAAGAAGAAGAAGAAGAAGAAGAAGAAGAAGAAAATGTTAAAACCAATACAGTGTAAGACTTCTTTTATTATATAATACACTTACCAAATACATTTCTGTTCAGTTAATGGGTAGTCACCAAGAGCACCTTCTATTTACTAGTGGGTGATCGAACCAAAAACGATTACACAACATTTTCACACTTCAGTCAAGGAAACATGCTCTATACGTCATTAAATTCAGTAATAATTTTCCAACCTGATTCGAACTTCTATGTCGCAAAAAGGCTTAACTGCTATTACATAATGTTAATGAATTCCAAAACTACACCATTAACATTGAACTGGTTACATCAGAACTGTTAACAGTGCAGCTTGTAACATTAAAAGTATGTAGATGTTTATCAAAATGAAAGGTGTATACACAAGGATAGAGGAGCTGGTACATTTGTATGAGGTCTATCTATGATTAAAAAAGTCGTATATATATGTATACATATCGCAGATGATGATTTTAGGCGCGTTCGCAAAACTGCCAAAAGCGACCATTAGGTTCGGCATGACTGTCTCTCTCTCTCCGCCCCTCTGTCCATCCGTCCGCATTCAATACCTCGGCTAACCACAGGACAGATTTTAATGAATTTGACGTTTGGTTGACCGTACATCGTTGATATAATAATATAAACAGCCGACTAGATGCAACAATGATAATTTTATTAACAATTTCAATCAGCTCAACATGTTTCAGGCGATAATTTCGCCCATCCTCAGGAGCACTAGACTGTGTTTACAGCCTGTGGTATAAAGCACCGACGATGCTGCCTGCCTGCAGGCAGCATCGTCGGTGCTTTATACCACAGGCTGTCAACACAGTCTAGTGCTCCTGAGGATGGGCGAAATTATCGCCTGAAACATGTTGAGCTGATTGAAATTGTTAATAAAATTATCATTGTTGCATCTAGTCGGCTGTTTGTATTATTATATTTCAATGAAATTTCACATTCTAGGGTTTTTCTAAACTCTAACGAGAAAAATTCAAGTTTCATTACAATCTGACAAGAAAAATGTGTCCTTTACAAGAAGAACTATGTAAATTCATAATAATACCACGTTCAGTTCTTCTGAGAATAAGAAATGTTTCAGACAAAAGTTGCAGAAGAAATCAAAACACAATTTTATGTAAGTTTAAAAAAAAAAATCGTGCCCTGAAAATCGTGAGAAAATGTGGAAAAAATATGGCAGATCTGGACAGGCCACAGGCGACAAAGTAAAACGGCGCGTGCGCATTGCATGCTGGGCGACTTAGGCTACAGACACACTCAGAATACGTAATAATTTTTACTTTTCCGCGGCAAAAACTGTTACCCGAACTCTCCTGTGTGTTACGTTATGTGTTCTTTGCCTGTATTTTTAATTACTGCAAACAGTCATTCATGTTTATTGTAAACATGCTTTATGAAGTTTGTTGCCGTACCTAAGTTGGCACTACAGAAGCTGTTAAAGATTACAGGATACCTCACCGAGTGTAAAGTAAGTAATGGGCTGTCAGGAATAAACTCGTTGAACGTCTCGTGCACAAGACGGCCACCTATAGGTGTGATGATATCAGAGGTTGTGTAATGCAATTTTGACCTCCCGATGATGAGCACATGTGCTCGAAACATGTCGGCAGTGCTCTCAATACAAATATCGATGTTTCCCGTGACCTGTCGTCTCTTGCACACTATGCTATTCTGAGCGTGGTGGCGGATGTGAAGAAACACTAGAGTCTGGAAAGAACCCCAGGTTATTTCCCTGAAAGTAACTACTTTACTTAACTGAACGCACGATACACAGACACCACAATTTACTAGACCACTCCTAGTAATTAACCAACTTGATGCACAAAATCTTGTTTTATAATAATTTATTAAATGCCTCTACATGTTTCGAGCACTATGTGCTCATCATCAGGAGGTCAAAATTGTATTATACAGCGTCTGGTATCATATTCTGTAGGTGGCCGTCCGGTGCACCTGTGCACCGGACGGCCACCTATAGGTGTGACGATACCAGACGCTGTATAATACAATTTTGACGTCCTGATTATGAGCACACAGTGCTCGAAACATGTAGAGGCATGAAATAAAACTTATTATAAAACAAGATTTTGTGCATTAAGTTGGTTAAGTACTAGGATTATACTGAGATGCACGGTCAGGAAAACATCAAAAAATAAAATACTAGACCACTGTAGTGCACCTACCTGTACAATATCTGCAACCAATTACCGACGTCTTCAGATAAAATTACATATCACTTTGGAAGATAAGACGGTACAGTGGGGGAGTAGATTTATAACTCAGCTCGTTCCTAAACCCTGCACTAGGCAAAGGACAGTAACGAGCTTCACACTCTGGCCGCTTCACCCCAGGGAAAGAATTTGTGTTGTCTATTCAATACGAGGATGCGTTAACCCTGTAGACGGTGTGGACCTCGAGAAGAATAGAAAATCTTTTACCTCTGCTGGGAACTGAACCCCAGAACATCCAGCGCGTAGGGTACTCACTGTATAGGCCGAGCTATCTCTGCTAGGTCAGCTTCCTGTGACATCCATATCAGAAACCGGGTGCGACCCAGAACCGTTCTAGAGGCAAGCGTTGTGGAAAAAAAAACCCATGTCCCCGCCGGGAACCGAACGTCAATTTGTAATTTTAATAACTTACCCACCGCCTCGCCATGGCTTTTGTTAACCAAAATACTTCACTTCTACATACTCTCTTGTTTGTCACGCTGCAGACTTGTTAGCATACCGCGATGAATCTGCTTCCTTTCCCGAGGAACGAAATTCGCAAATGCACGGAAAGAAGAGTTAAATTAAAACCTGTTTGAAATTCAAACTTACACATCCTCAGAAAGGCAAAATGAAATTTACATTGTCGTAAGTGCGCTGCTAGCAACACGTATTGAAGTCCGTACCCACAGCGCCACCAGATATACTTTATGGTTTACTTAGGGACGCTTCCTGCAGCTTAGACTTTTTATTTGGACTGCTATGTAACTATGCCCTCAGTTACTAAGTTCATTAGCGTGGATATTACATTACTAAAATACGAGGATGGAGTACCACGGAATTATATAAAGACAGCAGTGTCGAATTACCCGGTGTAAACGGTTCGTTTGTCGCCAAAATTCGCAAATGGTTGCCCTGGAATAGAATCCTGCCTGTAGTATAAAATTTTAGAATAATGTCTGATAAATAAATTGCAAATGTTGCTGAGTTAAACAATGGTGTCCTTATCAATTACCCTATTCGACATCTGCAGTTATTAAGGAACGCCAGACCAAACTCAGTAAGTTTTGTTACTCAAACAGTGTGTAATTTTACATTCAATATATCAACCAACAAATGCATTTAATATGATTCAATAAAATAAAAATCACAAAATTCCATTCATGACAAGAATCAAACTGCTACATGTTCCGGCACAGTAGTGCTTTTCTCAGGGCTTCTTCTATAAGAAAGGGAAACAAACCTAACACCCTAATCTAGGTACTGCTCGTAATCAATCAGCACCTAGATTAGCGTGACTTTTGTTCCATTGTTCTAGAAGACTCCCTGAAAATGAGAGAACATGCCAGAACATGTAGGCGTTCGATTCTTGTCATGAACTGTACTTTGTGTTTTGAATTTTATTGTACTTAATTAAATTAACTATTTAGTTGCTGTATTGCATTCGGTCAGCATGTCTTATTCTAGCCCGAAAACCAACAGGCCAATTTTCGCACCAACTCTGAATTACCACCTCCCAAGTGTGCTTGTTCGGTTTCAACTAGTGGTGAAGCTTCTTTTGGTACGAGTAGCAAACAGAGAACATTACCATCTATTGTGTTGACAACCACAGCAAAAAGAAACCAAGCAGTAGGAAAGAAAATTCGTTTTCTACCCATCTGTCGTCATTTGCTGATTTACAGTTTCCAAGTTCATCTGTTTTTTATTCACCCACTCCCCACGTTGACGTCTCACCAAGCTTAATGTTGTAGCTAGCGGTGGTTTCCTACAATTGTATTTTCGGCGTCTCTCTTTACAGTTTCGATTAAGTCACCTGTTATACTGACTGGGGAGTGTCGCAGTTCTCCATAGTACCTCCTGGTAACTTAAACGTACGAGGCTTATTCAGAAAGTAAGTACCGTTTCGCTGTAAAAAAAAATCGAGTAAGGTTTCGTATAAAATTTTATTGTTATCAGATTCTACATTCTTCAAATTATTTTTCCACATATTCGCCGCCATTATTGAGGAATTTATCGTAGCGGGGCACGAGCTTTGTATACCCTCCTCACAGAATGCAGCCGCCGATAGCCCAAATGACTATTGACAATGTCGTACAGTAGACTCCTTGAAATCTGAGGAAAGTGCAGGGACTGATCAGAAATTGTGAAACGTCTGTCGTCACGCATTCTTTCGTTGACTTTACACATCATTCACCAAAGATGGACGCCCACTTCGCGCCTCATCGTGCACGTATCGTCACCATACACTTGACAGATCTGGTGATGAATCTCGCTTGGTAGCACAATCCTAGCTTTCAAAAAAAACGAATTACAGACCGCATTTCACAGTCGGCGGCCCCTCCAATTGCCTTAAACATATTTAACATACAGGAACAAACATAAACATAACACGAATTTCACGAAATGGCGTCTGTGGCTTCTCAATTGACGGAGGAAGTGACTGCACTTGCGCAAAGTGACAGTCTCGAGGATGCGCGGGAGATATGCACAGACGGTACTTACTTTCCGAATAACCTACGTAGATATTTTAAATGCACCGTAAGTGTTGATTCCTTACAGGTCACCTCTAATGCTTATCTTCCCACTCACACAAACCAAACAGTGAAAACATCTTCGTTTCACAAACAGTAACTATTCAATAATTATTTACTTACTGCATGGAGCAGACTGCTTCTTGCGAAGCTAACCGATTCTCAGCTAGTCAAGAAATTTCCCGCATTTTATGGAACCAGAAGGTCCATTACCGCATTCACAAGTGCTCGCCACATGTCCATATACTGAGTCAGATCGATCCAGTCCATGCCACCACATCCCACATTTCCTCCACTAGCCTGTTACCTCGTCCTTCTGAGACCCAAATATTCTCATCACCTTATTCTCAAACACCCTCAGCCTACGTTCCTCCCTCAATGTGAGCGACCAAGTTTCACACCCGTACAAAACAGCAGGCAAAATTTTAGTTCTGCATTCCTTACCCTTTATATTTTGGATTGCAAACTGGAAGACAAAAGATTTTGTACCGAATGATAGCAAGAATTCCCTGATTTCAATCTTCTCTTAATTTCTTCCCGAATAGAATTTTGATCTTTAAGGTTGTTCCAAAATATTTGAAATCTGCCACCCTCTCAAAGGATCTATTATCAGTCTTTGTATCGTGAATTCATCATGCATTCTGACCTCGAAACATAACCATGCACTTGAATTATCAGCATTTACTTATGGTCCAGTCTCCTTACTAGCGACTACTGTAGCTTCTATGTTTTTGTTTATAGCATGTACTCTTCCGCCCGATATATTAACATCGTCAGCATAAACCAGAAGCTGAAGTGTACAATTTAATTTCAAGCCATCCTGGTTTACCTGAACCCTCCTAATGGCATACTCTACAGCAAAGTTGAAAAGCAATGACGATATGGCATCTCCTTGTTTCAAACAATTGCTAATAGGAAAATGAGACAAATACTTGCCTACCCGAACTCTGCTATACGTTTCAGTCAGACACATTTTTTTTATGTTTGTTGGACAGTGCATCATTGTGATAACTGAAGAATAAAAAACAACTAGATGCCACTTATTATTTTATTGTACTTCTTGTAGGCTCAACATGTATCGGGCACTACTATGTTCATCATCAGTAGCTCGCGACTATAATGCTGATTACCACATTGGTCGTTTCGTTCTTAGTATGCTGTATGTTGGAGGCTAGGTGCGGTTAGGCGGGAGTAGTGTCCGGACTGCAGGCTGCACGTGCTTTAGCCTGCACACCGGACACCACTCCAGCCTAACCGCACCTAACCTCAAACCTACAGCAAACCAAGAACTAAACGACCAATGTGGTAATCAACATTATAGTTGCGAACTCCTGATGATGGGCATAGTAGTGCCCGAAACATGTTGAGCCTATAAGAAGTAGAGTGAAAACGGAATGTGATAGCACAGGCGCAGAAACCAGATTCGGTCTTCCAGCGAAACGGACGAGTCCATTTATATCGGCGGGGTAGTAACACTGGATGGACTATGTTCCGAGTCAAGCTGAAGACTGCTGGCTACCCACTCCATTCGTCTCTTTCCTCTTCACTTCTCCTCCCGTGCGTCGCTGTGTGCCACCAGATTCCGTTTCCACTCTACAGTAAAATAATAAGTGGCATCTAATTGCTTTGTATTCTTCATACACATTTTTATTAGCCTTGCCACTTTCATGGCGACACCAAACTCAGTCAGAACATTATACTAAACCTCACTCTTAATCGAATCCAAAGCTTTCTTGAATTCTATAAACACCTGATGCACTGCTTTGTTGTATTTCCATTTCTTTTTCAAGTATTTTTCGAATGCAGAATATATAATGAGAGGATGTTGGATAAACTTTTGTAGGTAGTTGGCAAAATAATATGCCCCTATAATTACTACAATATGTTTTATCCCCATTCTTATAGACAGGTACTACGATCCACTCCTTCCACTCCTCAGGCAATTCCTCCTTTTTCCAAATAGCAATAATATGTTTATGGATCTCATAGCGAATTATTCTACCCCCTGCCTTAAACAATTCTGTTGGGATTCGATAAATACTCGGTGATTTGTGACTTTTTAGCTTTTCAATGGCCAAATCAAACTCGACAGCACTTGGCTCCGGCACTAGAGGTTCTGCTGTGTGTATTTCTGTCTGCCTAACATCACTAAACCCATGTTCACTGAACAGCTGAGGGAAATGTTTTCTCCACCTAGCCAAACTACTCTGGCAGTCTGCAACCAAATCATCCTTTATTATATTAGTTCTAGGCTGTTAAACCTAATTAAAATCCATGATGCCCCTATAAAAGTTTAGTAATTTTTATATACATGGGTCTGTGCATCGTGAATCCAATTTAATAATTGTTTTCCAACAAGATGCGACTTATTCAGTTTATTACTTTTCTGTAGGCAGCTCTACATGTTTCGGGTGTTGACACCCATCATCAGGAGCTCGTACAACTGTAATTACAGCTTCTGGTATTGATTAACCGGATCTACTACCATC
>Ga0123357_10005504_pt1 | contig 15189 bp, 18 predicted proteins | sample TergutEmb28metaG_FD_89873 | JGI IMG/M metagenome (GOLD analysis project Ga0123357, IMG submission 89873) | Embiratermes neotenicus P4 segment gut microbial communities from Petit-Saut dam, French Guiana - Emb289 P4 | ecosystem: Host-associated > Arthropoda: Insects > Digestive system > Gut ... | reverse complement strand
CATTGCTGTGTGTACAGTGAAAAACTCCTGATGATGGACAGAGGAACTGTCCAAAACATGTAGAGTTTTATTCCAAAAATAAATTTGAGAAATCAGTGCATCTAGTTGGTTTTATTATAAGAACATCTTCGGAGCATTTTTTCACTAAGTGTACAACTTCTGTATTTAAAAACTTCAAAACACTGTAAAAGGTAAAGGTCTCCCAGTAAAATGCTGTACAGGCAATTAGGGGGATAGATGCATAGCCCTTCTTATTCTTAACCTCAGTGCAGTGAGTGTTCAATGTCATGCCCTGGCTACTTTACTCCCAGAAAAGAGCCTTGGTACACATTTTACAGGAAGATGTGTGGGCCCCAGGGCTGATCCGTGAAGAAGTGAAAATCTCTTGCCCTCACCAGGTTTTTCAGAAAACTGCAGATATTTAAAATGTATCTATATGATGTAGCAAGGTACTAGGTTGTTTATCTCTCTAACATTGATCATATAGGAGATGCAGAAAACGTTGCTGTCTGACTGCCAGTTATACAGTAACATGAGACATTCTGCAAGGTATTAACCTTGTAGAATATTAAACTTTAAATGGCAAAATTTTAGAATTTATTTATGACTGAATAAAAATATGAAGTTGTTTACTTACTCTTTGACAATATTGAAATATTCTCGGCTCCATGGTTCTAGAGCCATAGCTCTAGCCGCAGGAAGTTCATCCATGTCAGTATCAAAGTCAAAATATGGTAAGGACGTAGTAAATTTTATACGTAGTACCACATCATACATCTTATTTGGATCACCTTGCAACCTGCATAAAAGTACTTATTTTTGTTTAGTCAGCAATAGAAACCTGAAGTATTAACATTTGTACAGTTGGGCTACTTAGGGGCACACACTGCTTACAATCTTCCATAACTGAAGGAGATACTGTTTAAGGTAGATATCTTGGTGGAATAAATACAATAAATGTTTGTACTTTAACATTAATACATGCTATCTAAACAAAGACATGAAACAGAGAAGTAAAAATAAAATACAAGCAGCAGACATTCTTGTAAGAAGAATTATACAGAAAGTGAAAAAAAATTCAGAACAGCACAAATATGATCTGTTTCCAGTTATGCATTTTCCTGTGGTAATAGAGTGCAACCTTTCTGGATGCACATTTTACATGGTGCTCAGAGTGGGAGAGGTTTGTCTTACAGACCTGAAATCATTTATACTATTTGAACTATTTGTAACATACAAGCCTATACCATTCTGTATTTTGTTACTTAAAAGTATGATACTGCTTGTACTCACTTACTTCATTTTCCCATCATAATTTATATCCCATGACTTCATAGGATCCACAGGTTTGAGCTTAATACCTTCTGCACCATAGTAATCCCCATCCTCTTCTGTGCGAAATGTCATTGTATCTGGGACTTTGGGTGTCACAATTATTCCAATATCTGGAATCTGTTACAAATGAAGTAAATCATGTTACATGATAAAGTTTCAACACAGATTCTGTAACTGAAATTGTATATTTAGTTTTATCATTCAGTAATTCCCGAACACAGAAGTGAAAAGGCAGTCTCCTTATCAGTCCTCAAAGGTCTTTGTGTTTTGTTTATTTATCTTATGAAGATATATTCACCCTAGCATTTTTACTCCAGTGTCCACTAACTGATTATATGTGATATGAATAAGGAAATAACTATGTGAAAAAACTATATGGTATACTGGTACCAAACCTCTCCAGTGTTCATCAAAATTAAGCAACAAATTTAAGCACAAAATTGTACTTTACGAGGCTCAATTTATTATTGAGAAACTTTCCTTTCCCTCCTGACATATTGGACTATGATTTTGTATAATAAACATATATTAAAAAGGTAAAGTGATCCCATTACAGGCTCGGCGTGGCCCAGAGGGTGGGTAGAGGTATAGCTCTACTCTTCCATGACTGCGGCACTAGAAGGGGGTGAGTGGTCGGCAGCACGCCCTGGCCACACTTTACCTGTGGGAAAGACCTGGTACCTATTTTACAGGAGGCTGGGTGGGCCCCAGGGTCGGTCTGGACGGGTGGAAAATCTCATCCCCACCGGGATTCGACCCTGGACCATCCAGCCTGTAGCTCAGTCGCTATACCGACTGAGCTACCCGGCCCACAATATACATATATTATACTTGAATAATTTAATATGCATTCTCAGTTTTTACCTAGGTTTGGCTTACAAAAGTGCTATTTTTGCGAGGTTGAGCTCTCAGAAATTGCAAGGAATATCAGTGACACTATTTTAAATAAACGCCACATCACACACAATCTGTGGACACTGTGATGAGCTCGTCCACTGTAAAAGTACAGGAAGCTGTCAATGTGCATGCCATGAAAGTGTATGGGGGACTGTACGTACAGCTCCATCCACTATCCTGGACACTAGATGGATGTAAGTGGTAAAGCTTGATGCCCCAGCAACTTTACACCTGGTGGACAGTGCCTCAAGTACCTACTGTTTAGGAGGCTAGGTAGGCTCCACAGCTGGTCTGGATGCCTTGGAGAAAAGAAAAAATCTTTGTCCCTATTGGGAAACCAATGATGATCTAGTCCTCTGGGCAGAAATAAGATTTAGCTTAAGAATTCTTGAACAGATTACCATTATGGAACAAATATTTACTGTCATTATTTGTACTTCTGTTCTATACTCAGGAGTTTATACGTTACACTCCTGCCCCGCTAAAAATAAATGTTGCCATGAACAGACGATTGTTGAAAAGTGCTACATTGAGGACTATGTACAGTTGATAGTGTAACTCATGCATTTTGAGGAGCAGGGGACAGTTATGCCCTCTATTCTCTGGGACTCAGCTCTGTGACCCTAGAAAATGGGGAAATGAAGACTTCTGCAACTTCCTGGACAGTGAAAAGTATAAAAAAAACCGCACTGAAGTTGCACTGAAAACAATCAGCATTTTTGGAAGCACAAATGTGATAAAACATTCTCCACCACGAACATGAACAAAAAGATGCAATGTTCTTCTCTGACTAACGGCCATTTGGAAGACATTTTGAAAACACCCACTTCATATATGACCCCCAAATATGACAACAAGATGCAATATGTCAGGTGAAGAGAGAGAAACCAATAAGATGCAACTAATCTGATGTTTATTATCAAACTTCTATCTCAACATGTTTCGGGCATCATTATGCCCATCATCAGGAGAATAAGACCGTGTACTACCGCATATGGCGTTCTGCACTGTAACAAGAGGGGGGGAAAACCATAAGATGTAAGAGCTGTAGTGTCTTTGTGCGGAGTAATGAGTAGTAAACACAGTTGGGATTTCGTGTGTATATGTGTATGCCGTGGTGCTTGATTGGTATCTAATTGGTATGTCTGTCAGATCAGGTGTATTAGGTGTGGGTGTTGTGATGCATGTGTTGCACCTACTTGATGAGAGGTGTGTGGTGTAGGTGTTATTAGGTGCTTCCAGGGGGGAGTGTGCAGGTGATGGGTGGGGTGAGTACAGGTTGTGTTGTAACATCTACACCACACACCTCTCATCAAGTAGCCGCAACACATGCATCAAAACACCCATACCTAATACACCTGATCTGACAGACATACCAATTAGATACCAATTAAACACCACGACATACACATATACACATGAAATCCCAACTGTGTTTACAACTCATTACTCTGCACAAAGACACTTCGGCTCTTACATCTTATGGTTTTTCCCCGCTCTTGTTACAGTGCAGAACACCACATGCAGTAGTACACGGTCTTGTTCTCCTGATGATGGGCATAATGATGCCAGAAACATGTTGAGATAGAAGTTTGATAATAAACATTTGATTAGTTGCATCTTGTTAGTTTCTCTCTCTTCACCCTACATTCATGATGCACGGTCACAAGAACCTAAAATTTAAAAAAACATAATGTGTCATTCAGCTTGCAAGGTAATCAGAAAAAATGCAAGTGTTTCATTTCAATGGAATACTTTTTTAGTGTTCCCATGATTCATAATTAAAAATAAAAACAATTAAAATTATTTCCTTCATTTAATTAGGAAACTATTAATAATGTAACCCCCCTCCCCTTCAGAAAGTACCCCTGTGACCCACTGCTATTGCTTTTGGAGCAGTACAGCCATCACTACATTCTGGATGTGCAAGCCTGTAAGTCTGATCTATCTGTAGCTAATACAGAGATGTAACCTTGAAACAGGCTTGGAATGCTTCTTTTCAAATCCATTATTATTCATCACTCACAATCATCCATCAGTTTCAGATTACATCCAATACATTATACTGCTTGTAAGGATATCACAGAAAAAGTACCTTGAGAAAAAAATGTTATAAATTTACTTAAACTTTACTCACCCTTACGATCATGAAGCCGTTGACAACCCCATGTGGTCGACGGGCAGTGCCTACAATCATATTGTATCCATCACGGCTTGCTGCATTGAAGTACACAGCATCAATTGCCTATTGATGGATGTTAACATGAAATAAAATTACTTATGTTTTATGTCATATACAGCAAAGTGAGAATTCCAAATACCACATTCTTCAATTTTACACTATTATTAAAAGGTAAAGCAGTCCCATTACAGGCCTGGACAGGCCCAGAGGGTTCCAGGAAGTTAAGGTTCCCACATTTTATGACAATGGCACAGGATGGTGGTAGGTTGTCAGCCTTACGCACTGGCCGCCTTTACCCCCAGGAAATACTCCTGGTACTAATATCTGTTAGAGGCTGAGTCGACCCCAGGGCCATAGTGCGATCGGAAGGATTTTATGTCAATGAAAAATCCACTGACATCAGCTGGGATCGAACCAGCGACCTTCTGATTTGTAGCACAGCACCTTAACCACTGTGCCACCGCATACACTATTATTACTTTCACTTAAATTTTAGCGTTGTATGTAAGTAGACTTCTGGGCAGACCTCATAAAACCCACTTTCTGTCTAGCCTAAATATTGGTTGGCATTATTATTGATGTTTAATTTTACTTATATCTGTTGGATATAGTGCCACATTACTTCATATGTTGCCATGATTGTAGTTTCCAGCCTGCAACCTTTTCATTCAAAGAGAGAATTTCGTTTGACATTCAGAGGACCATGCATTGTGATAATTCCTATAGTAAAACCAACTAGATGCACTAATTTCTCAAATTTGTTTTTGGAATAGAACTCTACATGTTTCGGACAGTTCCTCTGTCCATCATCAGGAGTCTCGTACTGTACACACAGCAATAGGTATATGTCATACAGGTTATGCTGACTGCTTGCTATAATGGACAGAAAACCTGTCCAAAACATGTAGAGATCTATTCCAAAAATAAATTTGAGAAATTAGTGCATTTCATTGGTTTTATTATAAGAGAGAATTTCATTGCAGTCTACTGTCACCATCCACAACAAAGTTACTTAGGTCTTCATGTAAATTGCACGATTTAACCAAATGTGGATGTTCTTGACAGATTTTCATAAAAGTGTGCAGAATCAGATTTCACAGAATCCATCCAGTGGCAGCCACACAGGTATACGTGGATGACTATGCTAATAATTGCTTTTTTATATCTATGCGAATGGGCCTAAAAATTGATGAGTCACTTAGGAACCAGATCACAGATGGAGAAAACTGAATTAAATTTAAACTGAATTTTTTTTACTTTATGTAGTGGGCTTCACTGAAGCAGTTGAAGCAACTTCCAGATTTCTATTCCATGTGATTTCTAATGTACCTATAAATATTCCCCATTCACCTTTGGATGGTCAGACAAAGGCTGCTGCCTATCCATATCCTCTGGTGAAGCACGAGACTTGAATCCATAGCCTACTTCAGCTGAAGTCCAGAACCGTTTCTGTCGCAGTCTCCATTGATTTATGACCTGGAATCAAATCAATAAGATGTCTTACATCTTAACTGTTTTCCATACTGTACAAAGAGCATGTTGCTGCAAGACTCGGTTTACAATGCAAATCTCCCTATGATTGAAGTTAATTTCCAAATCTAGAAGTCTGTATATTCTATAGACAAAGCATACCTGTAGTTGCATCTGTGCCAAAGTATCACACAACAGTGACAGATAGAGCACATAGGTATCCCTGTTACACTCTGAGCAGTTTATTTCCTGGTGAGTTGCTCCCACCATTCTGGGAATGTCGAGAAAAATCCTTCTTCTACCAGGCAATGATGTTGGTCATAAACTGAGCCGCTTACTTGGCTAATTAAGGCCTGTCTTTTGTGTGGTACATTATTGCCATACATATCTTAGATGAAATGTGGTAACACAGAGTTCACCAGGAGAACTTAACTTTACAAATGGATACTTACACGCAAAAGAAAAAAATGGCATGACCTGACAAGCACAGGTCTACATTATCCCCCACACAAACCACAGACACGACTCAAATCACCAGACTGAAACTAATATTCTACAAAAAACTGTAATTCCAAAGGTTGCTCCTGTAAGACATAAATCCCCTAGCCACCTAAAGCAGAATGTATATGCTTTCTACTCTCCAGAGTTATGTGTATCCCAGATTCCTCTATTGACACAAAATCATGCACAAGTAAAACAAAAAACATATTCTTTATATGAAACATTACCTTTCTTGCCTTTATCAGTAGGAAGATTAACGATAGTTTCAAGAAATACCATTTCCCAGGTTTTTGGTATATTCCAAAAGTGGCTGGCTCTTTTTGTTTCTGAAAGAATCTGATCACCACAATTGTAAAAATAGCAAGGCTTATGCACACAAACATGCTTGAACTGTGCTCTGCATCAACAACAACCTTGCGTCTCCAATCACATAACCATACTGACTTATCTGTGAGCTTCGGTCACAATGATAAGATAAAGGAAGCCGCTTTAAATGCTTGCTGATTTTTTTATCTGCTTATTACACGAGCAAGGAAACCTTGGCTTTGAGGGTCCAATAATCTTTCATTTCAATAGGTGATAAGGGCTACTTGAAGCCAGGATAGCACAGCTGCTATAATGACTAAGCAATAAGCTGAAAAATCTGGGCTTTTAATCCTAGCAGTGGCAAGAAGTTTATCTCAAATCAAAACAAGCTCAACTAAAACGAATTGTTCAACTTTCTCATAAATGTCCACATTGACAATGGGGACCACTCAGGCTCCTGTGCACTTGGTAGGAGAAACTCTTTAAAATGACACTCACCTCCATCCAGTACCAAGTTGTATACCTTCATGGTGTATATAGCAATAAATTTACCTTTACATTTTTTAACTCATGGGTAAAGTGGCAAGATGATCACTTACCTCAGCACCTCCTCTATGCCTTCACGATGTTCTCCTCAGTATAAAGTAAATTTAACAATGCCTATATTTGCAGTGACCTGAGGAATAGAGATATGATACAGCAGGATACAGAGAAGAATATGGGATAAGAACAACACTGATTATTTGACAAATAAAGCCTTTTATTATATTAGCATGTCTCGAAGTTGGAATAAGACCACTGTCACAGTTCATCGACACACCAGTAAATGGCTGTACAAATGCACTGGGGAACGAATTCACTGTCTTAACATGAGATGAAACTACAACAGGTTATTCTAGGAACACATGGACAATGGGGAACTGCAGCATTCAGGTCCACCAGTATGTACACAGTTATATACAGTATAAAACACTCAGAAGGAAAATGACAAAAAGTTCATCTTCCCAAATTAGAGTCACTGACCCAGACACACTTCGCAACTTCACTGTGAACACCAATATAAAAAGCATAACTGTATTTTTTTTATACAATGAACTGTATATCAAATATGTTGCATTAAGATATTTTGTCACTTTTTTTTTAATAAACTCTAATAATAGAGCTAAGATGTAGGCAGGATTCAAGAGATGATTCACAATGATGAATTTTTAGAATGTTTCCCCACTACACTTCAACTGTCACTAGAGCAGAATGCCAGTCCCATGGTTGAATACATGGACTGCATTTGCACTTGTACTCTCTTGAGTCAAATGGAATTGAAGTTAACATCAGTTCCTGTTCAATTAAAAGTAACAACAAATGAATGGCAATGTAGCAAAACTAACATGAAAACTATGCAGACATAAATCACATGAGCTTTGTACTGAGTAAATGAAACTGCTGTCTTATTTCATGGAGAGTAAGAAGCCTACCAATGAGACTGATCTTTTTGACAATGCCCAATGCCTCAGGCAAAAGCCCACAATGTTTCTGAGACTGGATCTGTTTCTTTGTTTCCAGTGAAAGGTTGTGGGGGGGACCCTCCTATGATGTGTCCATTACTTAGCGACAGACCCAGCAGGACAGGTACTCCACCTTTCTGTTTTTATACTGGAAAAGGGAGATATATCCAGGGATCTATGCACTTTGCGACAGACCCAGCAGGACAGGTACTCCACCTTTCTGTTTTTCTATCGGAAAAGGGAGACATATCCAGTCTCCTTTACATTTTTCTTTTTCTCTTTTACCTGAGGTGATGACCAGGTACCAAAAGATCAGTCACATCAGTAACAATTTAACACTGTCAAAAACTTTTAATTTTGAAGACGCCTACCATCTGAAAATCTCCCAATCCTCCGATCATCACTGAAAAAGAGATTACATAGTCAGTCACCTAACACAAGACTACAGTGATGTTGGTCAACTTACATCAGAATATGGACATGAAAAAATGACGCTATGCCATCAAGTTCCACAGCTGTCACTTTCAGTTGGGCCCACACTTCCTTCCTAACATTTCTTCCCCATTGTTGGGCCAAAGCTTTGCATACACCAGCAATCTTGGGACTAGAACTACAAGGTTTTCCTTAACTGCAACAAATGACTAATCAAGTACAGTTGGTGTGAGACACCTAATTTACCGATATATGCAACCCAGTGCACAGACTATAAATGGTGACAACACTAACAGAACGTAAAGACATTGTGTGTTTAATATATAAGCATATATTCTTTTAGTTAGGATGAGGGTACTCTATATCAAATCACAGGATACATGAAAACCTGTATTCCCTTTGAGATTCACAACATCACACACAATGCCATCCGGAACACAAAAACCAAAGTCAGTACACAAAGATATACATACGTACAAATGCAACACTAAGGTTAAATGCACCAACAGACAACTAATTCTGCAGAACAACATATTTCCTGTTTTTTGCAATCATTATCAATGTCTGGACGCTACGGGTCAAATTTCACTGTTTACTTGCCATCTGTTTACACTTGTCAGCACAATGATGCTTTACAGACTTACAATACAGTATGGCCTTTCCTAGCAACAAGAAATTCTGAACACTTTTGTTTAAAAAACGTTTGTATTGATATTTTTTGGCAAATAGCCATGCTGCAACACATGGTCCTTGTTTCTCACTGAATTAACAGTCTTCTATCAGCTAAATTATATCACCAGAAAATACACTGCCCAGGAACACCTCAAGCAAGTGAGTCACGTCCGCCGACTCCCGACTCCATGCCTTCTGGAGGCACCCGAACACTCCCATTTCCTTGACCTGGCCCATTTCCATTTCCAACAAACCCATTGATGTGACCATTTGCTGTAAGGTACAAATCTGGGGGGGCAGGGGTGGGGGCAGGGGGTGGTGGAGGGATGGAGTTTACCATGTTGCTAGCTAATGACTCCAGGGCACGGTACAGAAGTAGACAGTCATCCTGAAACAGCAAACAACTGCAATTATTTATGTTCAAGAGAGGAGGAACAGTCATACACAGAATTAATTAATCTGTGGTTGGGATTTGTGGATCATGGATGATTTCGTGCTGTGTGCCCTGGTCTAGTTACATATATGACCTGTAGTTCTGTATGTGTTTGAGTCTACTGTGAACTTACTTTCTTTTAACTGAATGATTCTACTGCAAATAGTCTGAATTGAAAAATACAACAGGATGCACAGCATCAAAGGTAATACTTTGATTACACTCATGGTAAGTTTTGGGACTAAGTGGAAGGAAACAACAGACGGCTGGAGACAGGATCATAACGGAGAGCTTCACATTTCCTCCTCAGCAGATAATACTAGCGTTATTAAATTAGGAAGGATGACATGGATGGGCTTAATGTCACACATGGGAGGGATAAGAGGTGTATACAGTGTTTCGGTGGGAAACCTGAAGGAAAGTACTACCTGGAAGACCTAGGCATAGATGAGAGGACAATTTTAAAATGGATCTTGAAAGGAATAACATGGCATGGCATGGCATGGACTGGATTCACCTGGCTCTGAATAGGGACAAGTGGTAACCTCCTGTACATATAGTAATGAACCTTCAGGTTCCACAAAATGTGGGGAGTTGCTTGAATACCTGACGGACAATTAACTTCTCGAGTGGGCCTCCGCACCAAGTACTCAACTTGCAATATGTCTGAATAAAACATGAAACTTTTGTCAACATTTTTCAGGACTTCCTAGCTTGGCTATACACAAATGCAATGTATAAAGCAAAATAAAATGTATACCACATTTTTGTATTCAATATATTCAGTGTTCTTATAATAAAGGCCAATGAGATGCACTATTTCTCAACTTTATTTTTGTACAGAACTCTACATGTTTTGGACAGATTTATTGTCCATCATCAGGAGTCTTAATACTGTATACACAGCAAATGGTATCTGTCATACCAGTTAAGTTGACTATCTGCTCGCAAGGTCAGGATGGACCTGACCTTGCTAGCACAGTTAACTGTGGACAGATTTACTGTCCATCATCAGGAGTCTTAATACTGTATACACAGCAAATGGTATTTGTCATACCAGTTAAGTTGACTGTCTGCTAGCAAGGTCAGGATAGACCTGACCTTGCTAGCACAGTTAACTTAACTAATATGACAAATACCTATTGCTGTGTATACAGTATACAGTGCATCTCATTGGCCTTTATTACAAGAATATATCACGATGCACGGTCCTCTGAATGTCACATTCAGTGTCACACTGCTGAACCTCAAAAATGCAGGAAAAAATATATGAAAAAAATTACACCAGATCTCTGACTTACGGAACATTAATGCAAGAGCTTCACTAAAACCATGGCCTGTTACAATAAAAATATGCCCAAAAGCTGTAAAACTTCAGATATCACCTTCTAATACTGTGTGGCTCTCAACATGCATCTGTGTCACAGAGCTGTTTATTTATTGATCTATAATTCTTTCATTATAATGTGGTGACTAATGAATTCGACTCACTTGGCACTTCCAGATTCCGGGACGCTTGTTATGATACAGTTTGGCATACATATACGCATCGACATGATTTTCATACTCCAGTTGCTTGCCCAATGTTGTAAGACAACAGAATGTAGCTGCTTCTGTTCCTCCATACCTACAATAAGTAATATGACCACTCATGTGTAAGTTTGCACTATGTGAGTAGAGATTTATACTACATATTCTATGGTGTAAGGGTTAGTATGTGAAAAGCTATTCAATTGTGGGTTGCAAATGGTTACAGTTGTAAGTCAATCTCTAACCCCTGTTCCATGTTTTACCATAGAGCTTTGGCAGACATATGCTTAGGCAATGTAAAGTACAAGTGAAGTTGTCCCTATGCAAGGCACCAAAGGCATAGTGAGGAGTGAGATAATTCCGCGTATTCTTAATCTTGGCACAACATGGAGGTGACTGGTCAGCCTCACACTCTGGCCAGTTTAGCTGCAGAGAAGCAGCTCTTGGTAGCCAATGAAAATGACGGGTGGGCCCCTGAGACAGTCTTGACATACTGGAGAAAAGAAAAATATTCTGAACCACAAGCCCTCAGTTGTCCAGCTATCAGCTCAGTCACTGTACTAGCTGAGCTATCCTGACTTCCAGGGTAAATGACAAGAGAAATAACACAATTTAGAAAGAAAATGAAAAACTACACACCCAATAAATTTTACTGTATGCTGTTTCCAACATGAGTCTACTAAAGCATATTTGGTGATTATGTAAACAGATGTTAGCAAATTACTACTTGAACTACATTAATGAACCTACCTGTCAATCACTACGATGGGTCCATTCTGATATTCGATATGCCACTCCTGGACTAGGTTGATAAGTTCAAATACAGATGTGATGGGACTACAGTTGTGGGGCCAGTTGGCACAGTGGATCATGCGTACTGGTAGTTCATAGTCATCTTGCAATGAATGAACTGTGAAGTCACGGGTCACAAAGCCACCTTGATCACCTTCATCCACAAATTTCACCCTAAAATTTTCTGCCTCCATTTCTTCATTTGCTACTGGCCAGAAAATGCCAAATTCCTGCAAAGAATTTAATACGTATTTTAAAACACAGGTACATGTTATGCATTGTGTTGTATTGTATTGTATTTAGTCCAAATATCATACATATGATAGTAGATGCGTCAGCTTGTAATATATTTTAAATATGTGGGCAATAGCAAAATCAACCTCCAATTGGTTGGTAAAAAGAAACGCATTGTCATAGCGCCAAAGTGCATGCTCAGTAGTAACAAGCAACATTTGTTATCGCTGAACACCTACCCTCACACATTTTCGCTGCGTAGTGTAGGAGTAATTACTGGTGAAACATGGACACTATCATTGCTGCTACCGCCAGCTGTGAGGTACATATTCTGGGACCATAAGGGAATTTTATTGACAGAATTCATGGCATCAGGGACCACAATAACGTCTGAGGTTTATTGTGAAACACTCAATAAGCTTCGGGAGTTGATCCAAAAAAAAACGGCGCGGGATGCTCACTAAAGGCGTCGTTCTCCTGCACGACAACGCGCGGCCCCACACCGCGGCTCGCAAAAATGCTTTAATCAAACTCTTCAACTGGGAGATTTTCGACCACCCTCCTTACAGTCTGGACCTGGCGCCAAGCGACTACCATCTCTTCACCAAGATGAAGGTCTGGTTGGCTACCCAGCGCTTCCACACCAATGAAGAGCTCGTGGATTGAGTCAACATCTGGCTGCATAACTTGGCGGCACTGTTCTTTGACAAGTGCCTAAATGTGGATGGCAACTATGTGGAGAAGTAATGCAGTTATGTGGGTAACTGTTCCATGTAATAAAGTTTTGTTCTCTGTTTTGCATTTTTTTAAACAGCCAATCGGAAGTTGATTTTGGAAATGCCCTCGTACATATGAGATACTTTCTAAAACCTCTTAAATAACGTTCAAGAAATAATTCATAAACCGTCTATTTATATTTTGTATACCTAAAGTCAGATAAATAGCCTTGGATACTCGCTAGGAAGATACAAATTCTTCTAATGAGTAAAAATAGTGATGAAGAAGTTTTAACTCTTTTTTAAAAGCCTTATAATCATCTATTTCTTTTATAAATCCAGGCAAATTATTATATACCTTAGTGCCCATATTTATTACACTCTTTTTGTGTACTTCAGTATTATGTAGTTTAACATGGATATCCATCTTTCTTTGTGTATTATATTTATGAACCTTAAAATTTTGCTCCAGAGACTGACAATATTTTCTCATGAAACAAGTCACTTCCAATATATATATATATATATATATATATATAAAGAAGCCAGCATTAGAATATTTAATTCTTTAAACAACTGTCTACAAGATGTTCTTGAACTCACTCCAATGACTGACCTAATCACTCTTTTTTGTATTCTAAATATTCTTTTATTTAATTCACCACCTATTCCCCCCCCAAATTAGTATCCCACACTGTAGGAGAGCCTGAAATTTAGTAAAATAAACATTTTGAATCATATATGACCACTCCAAAACAACCAAAACATTCTGGTAATGATGATGTTCTTTATGTGGGGGGAAAAGTACAGAGAAAACAAAACGCAATTACTTGTATCACAATATTATTTTAACGTCTCTACTGCACAGCTTTGTTCTGTAACAAATGGCAGTAATATAAGTTGCCAAATTCTGTACACGAAATCTGAGGAAGGCACCCCCTTTCCACCCTGTTCCCTGGGAAAAAAACATGGAAGCTCGGTACATCCAGGCATATGCTCACGAGGTCTCTAGTCCTGCTCAATTCCATTTCCACACACCATTCTTGCAAAATCATGCCCAACTTCATTACAGCCTTCAAATTTAGGAGACCTCACCCACCTTGCCTACAAGGCTGGACTTACAAATCACCACGCTTGTAACCAGGCCTTGTCCTCTGACTTGTTCAATAAGTCTTTTTAACTGCAAATCACTGAGAGTGCCATTTATAAACTTCAGTTTAATCTTAAATATGCTTATAAATCTAACAGTATGGAAAATGGCCTCATTGAAATACTTGTATTCACACAATTTAATCTAATCTAAATAACTATTATCTAAATTTTAATTAAAAAAATAAAAAAATGTTACGTAAAATACGAGCTGGAGGAAGATCAGGGAAACCATGGTCCAAAATGAGCTGAAGCACCACAGAATAGAGGAAGAAGGGGGAGAAATAGAAACTCTAATCTGGGAACACTTAAAATCAGCGCAATAAAAAATGTTTTGGACTCACTCAGTGCAAACCAAACTCTCATTACAGCTGACAGTAGTCTGTTTACTTCAATTAAACAATATTACCAGATACCAGTTCTTAATTAATTAAATCAGAAACAGTTATTAGTATGTGCACTGTGTATCAGTGAAAATTCATAGCCGAACTGCTCATACACTGAAGGATTACAGTAATCTGTTATTGTGTGTGGAACTTCCTCTGTTCAGTGCCTTACAGCACGGAATACAATCAAGGTTTATGTACCATTTGTATGGCTTCCTGTTAACAACAGCAGTAATAAGAAGTTATTTGAAGTGTATCAAGGAAGGGACAATATGTACAAACAGCAGTACAGTGTAGTTCCAAAGGATGGTATTAAATTATATTGAAAATTGTAATTTTCTCATTGCTATGCAGCTGTAATTTCTCCTCAACTGAATACAAGTGTTATGTGTTACACAGAAAGCAGTACACATGTTTTATGCATCTCCAACTCTTAGAAGAGAATCTTTTGTTTATTGGACCGCGCATCATCTTGATAGTTGCATAAAGATAGACCAACCTGATGTCACTTGCTTTATTATTTCATTATTTAATGCTCAACATGTTTTGGATGTTAATACATCCATCCTCAGGAGCTTACGACTTATTTGTTGAGTTATTTCATGGGTTGTATTGCTCTGGTTCGATGTGTGTTGGTGTTACATTGTGGTTT
>Ga0123357_10005503_pt1 | contig 15189 bp, 11 predicted proteins | sample TergutEmb28metaG_FD_89873 | JGI IMG/M metagenome (GOLD analysis project Ga0123357, IMG submission 89873) | Embiratermes neotenicus P4 segment gut microbial communities from Petit-Saut dam, French Guiana - Emb289 P4 | ecosystem: Host-associated > Arthropoda: Insects > Digestive system > Gut ... | reverse complement strand
CAGCTCACTACAACACGTCCTACTAGCACGAGTGCCTCCAGCATACTGGAGCACGTAGCCACCTGAAACTGATACAGTAACCTCACAATAGATGGCTCTATATATCCCTCAGAGCATTTTGCACTTGGCGCGGTCTTTGTATGTCAGGCCGGAAACTTATGGACCCACCTACGTAGATCACGAACGAAAAAAATATACGCGCTTAATACTCGTTATCCTTCACGCAAAACGAAAATAACGGAACAAAGGTGGTCTATAAGTATTTGTATACATTTGTAGAAAATTGTGCAGAACACAACTCTTTTCGGTTTGAACATGCACCGTAACGCAGCTACCTGTTAGTAGCATAGGTGAAATGAATGACTTGGAAGTTCAGAGTAGAGTAAATCGTTAATTCAAATATTGTTATAGCAGATGCTTCACCGTCTGCTACTGTAGGGGTGCAGAGAATCGGTCTCAGCACATAAGACCTTGTTCTGCTGTGCATGTTTAACTTAGAACAAAACTCGTTCATCTGAAGAAATTAAATCCATGTAATATTGTGATAAGCAATGTATTTACGTAATAAGTAAACCAGTGTCGATCAACACATCCGTTGAAACAAATGGTCGAGTTGCATCATTCAGCAACAAATTAGGGAGGCGAGTGATAACGTCCTCCGATTAATACGAGCGTACTTCAAGAGTACTGACATTGACATGCTGCGCACTGCACTAAAATGCTCTTCGGCGCAGAGAAATACATTCTGTAAAACTAAAAACAACAAAATGAAATTTTCTACTGTTTAGTTTTTTTTTCGAAAAATCTCGGCGTATGTTGGAGAATAATGTCGGTAAATCAATATAAATCAATACTCAAAGGAAAAATTAAAATAAGGAAACAGATTTTGACGCAGTGCACTAGATTCGCATGTCTCAGTACAGGGCCAAGATGTTCTGTATCGAATGAGCGAGAAGGTGCATCTAAAACATATACCACTTTTTATTTAAATATTAATACTGTATTATGTTTCGTGGCAATGTATCTAGTCGATAAACCAGTTGAACAGGAAACAGAAATCTGACAGAGACTGAGGACTGGAGTTTATCTGCAAGGTTAGCAAAAACTATATAAAATTAATCCATGATGAGGTCACGTACTGCCTTCTCGTCCGTATGTTTCATCTCCCAAATTCCGAATTAGCTTCTCGCAATATACCTAACTAATTTCATTTAGGTACCCCACAACAAGTGCCAAGAACTTACACAGAACGTTCTAACGTAAGATCTATAATTTTGTATGCAACATTCTTCTATATAACGTACATTTAAGTTAAAGGAATTTTAAAAGCTAGAGTTCACCCTAAATCTTGCCATAAAGGTCCAGACGGGAAGTACAGGCATACGTGTACTCTATCTTTAACCTCGGCGCTAGAGGGGGTGGCTAATTAGCGCCACGCCCCGGCCGCTTTATCCCTGGGAATAACCCTGTACCCATTGTATAGGAAGTTTGGTAGGCACCAAGGCCGGTCCAGACAGGTGCGGAAAATTCGCCCCTACTGGGATTCAACCCCCGGACCGTCCAGCTCGTAACGAGTCGCTCTACAGACGACGATATCCCGGCCCACAGTTTGAAGTTAAAGGAAGAATAAATTACGACAGCGTAGTCTCAATACGTTTGCTAACAAAAAGTTCGGTCAGCAACAAATTAAGATCCAGAGTACGGAACATAGAACCAATCTACGGAACCGTCTGTGGCGTACTTCACACTGAAGTAAAGTGTTCAGTCTTATGTTTACGAGAGAAGACAACCACCAAAAAATGTTAAAAATGAACAAACCTGACTTCTCGTCCTAGCAAGTTTTGTGAATACAAATTTTCATATACCCACAATTCCTTGCAGGGCGCCAAAGCGCGTAATGAATACAGATGGGTAATCGCGAATTATTTGCAGGAAGCAAGATAAAACTGCACAGAACGAAACTTCGAAACCTTCCACTCGTCACTAAATATCAGTAAGACAACAGAACAAAAGACAATATCGACAGGACGTGTAGCAGGTATGGGAGATAGAAGCAGTTACGTACAAATATTGGTCTTAAAACTTAAAGGAATAAGACCACTTGGACCACTTAAGCTTGGATGACAGGACAGTAGTAAAATGGATTTTAAGGAAATAGGGTGGGAGGGTGTGAGTTGGTTTCATTTCGATCAGCACGGGAACCTGACGGGGGCTCTTTGAAACGCGACAGTAAAACTTCTGATTCAGTAATAAAGGCAGGAAATTTCTCGCCTAGCTCACGCAACCTAGCCTAACGCTTTTTCCACGAACAGGATTTCCAAGATATTTTACATCTGAGGATCTACCATAAAAGTTGCCAGGTGAACTCCACTTTGTTACGTAAAGGTCCAGTTTAACTCCCCCCCCCTTTCCGGCAACAAGACGATCTAATTCCTCATACACTTTTTCATACGATTCATCATCATACGTTATGATGCATATTTACCAGAATGCAAGGCGAAATAACACATTACCCTCTGCAGCATAATGCGCATATGATATACGACCCTCTGCAGTGTGTTGCTCATACAATATACGACCTTTTGCAGTGTAGTGTTCGTATAATATACGACCCTTTGCAGTGTGATGCGCATATAATATAAGATCCTCTGCAGTGCGGTGCTCATATAATACACGACTTTCTGCAGTGTAGTGCTCATAAAATATATGGCCCTCTGCAGTGTGGTGCTCATCTAACACAAGCTCTTCTGCAGTGTGGTTTTTATATAATATACGACCCTTTGCAATGTGATTCGCATATATTATACGATCCTCTGCAGTTTGGTGCTCATCTAATGTAAGACCTCCTGCAGTGCGATATTTATATATTATACGACCATTTGAAGTGTGATGCGCATATAATATACGACCCTCTGCAGTGTGGTGCTCCTCTAATATACGGCCCTCTGCATTGTGGTTCTCATATAACATACGAGCCTCTGCAGTGCGGTGTTCATATAATAATAATATTATCCTCTGCAATGCGGTACTCTATAATGCCACCATCCTTAATTTTGCATCAATGTGCTGAACAAGGTCACTGCAGTAATCAAGTTGGGTAACGATAACAACATATGTTGGCATCTTGGAACTGGAATTCACTTTTTTTTTAAACCGGGTTAGGGCATTCCAGGGTCACTGTAAGACGCAACTACGAGTACTATTAGCAGGAATGACACTGTCACGGTTAACATGAAGTGCTTTCAACAAACCTTTCCTAGACAACCAGTCAGGATAAACAATGCGTGTTTTGACATTCATTTAACTTTTCTTGATGCCAGACCAGGATACATATATAATTATCACTTCAAAGCTGCTAATCACATGCCTCAGAAAGCAAATATTATACGATGTAGGTATGATTGAGTCCATTGTGCAGGATACTTACAATAGTGAGCAATGATTGGAAGACTAAGAAGTGCGTAAAAGAAAATTACAGTAATTTCAGTTCTACCTGCCTGCCTTTGGTCAATGTTCGAATAGAGATTTTTCTATGTTTCGCATCCTGCCCATTTATTTATTTATTTATTTATTATTTGTAAATTATCCTGGTCTGCCGTTTTGGTTCGGTGTTCACAGGTCCCTGTGGAGCCAACCAAACCCAAGTCCTCCACCCACAGACGTTCGAAGACACGTAAGACAAGGAAACTTCTTATCCAAATCCCATGCGAAACTCCAAGTTCGCAGCGCAGTGATACTTGGGCTTGCGAGCTTAATTTATTCCTCGACAACGGTTCGTAAGGGAAAAACATAAAAAAATCAATGTCCCAAGATTTCCCATGTTATAAAATTTAACAGGCACCAGAGGTCAAAACTTTCTCGCCGGGCATACAGGTTGATATCACTACAACGCAAAATGGAACCCGGGTTAAGAAAAAGTAAAGCTAATAGTTAATAACTATATTTAACACTCTTAGTCATTAACCTAAGCTTACATAACAGGTACAGCAATAAAGCCGTAGGGAAAATTCGTAAAAATTAAAGCACCATTCTTGTCATAAATGCGAATCACAAAGATTTCTTAAGATTTAATAGATGTAGAATAACACCGAAAAGAGCGAAATTCCTAACAAAGCTACAAAAATAATAAGAGACGCCATGATGCTGTTGCTGACGTGCAGATTGTTAAGGAAAGCCGTGACGGTCTGCGCGTTCGAGAAGTTATCAAATCAACGACAGCCGAGAAGAGGCACCGGGAACAACAATCAATCTGCGACAGAGAGGTCGTATATGCGAAAACTGAACCGCAAATTGATAAAGGAACATTAATTTTTTCTTCTCATATGAGAAGAAACTCTTAAACTGATCTCTCTTGAACCGTGACATTACAGTACTCTCAGTAATTAAAACCAATGCGCACGTTGGACTGTGTTGATACTGCTTTTTGGAGACAAAACTGATTAAGAATGCATATGGTTAAACGTAAAACGACAAGGGAAAAAAACACATGTGATACGGAGACACTTGGAATACATAAGGCAAGCCATTAAGAGTGTTTCTCATTATAGCATGTGTGGCGCAGAAACTCAATATCCTCCCTTCAGCGTGCACGAACTCATGGTCAGTGTGAATACTAACTTTTCATGAACACAACTTACTATACGGTCACACTTCCGTGCTTCCGAGGTGACTGAACTACGTTGTAACCTTGCCAGGTTCAGTTTCTTTTAACAATTTATAAATTTTAGTGCATTTTGATTCAGTAAAATAATCTTATTTTATGTCATGCATTTCTCTTGGCTCTGCACGTCATTCGCCAGCTGCACCACTTTCTTCCTTACTTTCGAAACAAAAGCAGCCTTCGAGAATGATGAAAATCAACAGTCATTTTAGTCAGTTGTTTCGTTACTCTGGATAGACATGTATGCATAAAACACCAGGTTCCTGAGGATACGTCCGTTACATATATGCCTACGTCAATTTGGGCTCCTCAGATGTTTTACAACCACCACAACCGCCACCGCCGCCGCCGCCGCCGCCGCCGCCGCCACCGCCACCGCCACCGCCACCACAACCACCACCACCGCTGGAAATATATTCTTGACACTCAGTTTAAAAATAATTTTACTCTGTTAAGTCCAATGTAATATTTTGCAACAGCAACACGTTATCTATGAGCTAATTTGATTTTTATGTTTCTTTGTTTATTTAATGCCGGACAAGTTGCATGGCCTTAACTTAGAAAAAAAAAAAAAACAGTAAATAAGGAATGACGCGAACGAAAATAGGAGTTAGATACTCTTATGATTATACGTGGAAAGTATTAAGCTTGTATAAGGAACGTTTTTCCCCTACCGACTGTTTTGTAAGTGATCGTGAAGCCTCGACAATGACGAAGCCGTGGCCCACTAAGGGCTATCAAGCCACAATAAAAAAAAAAGCGTTTTCAACAATGATGAAATCACAGCGACCTTGTAGATGGTATACTGAATACTTGAACTCTTCAACTATATTGTTCAGGAAGTGGCATTTCGTCAGATGGGAAGGAGAAAATTTCCAAACACAAAGTGACGGTTCAGATGGGAAACCTCAAATGAGCACCGAAGTAATGATAACGTAATTACTGCCCAGCCCTCTTCCACGCTTTAGGACCTATGGTAAAAGTAGCATTCATGGTAGGAACACTGGCGTGAAAAATGTCCCCCCCCCCCCCCGTAATATTCTCAACGGTCAGGAAACAGAACAGTAGCTTGCTCCAAGAAACAATCCTGTCTTTAAGTACTAAGACCAAAGAAAAGCCACAATTTTTGCTAGGATAGGTGATATCTCGACCAGGATTCTAATCTGGAATAACCACAAACAGCACTCACGTTATCACTTACAAAGCCTGCTACCTTAAGAGTTAGCTCAAGATGTGTGTGTTCTTTCCTTCGATTCTGAGAATTCCACTTCCGGATGTTTCGACCCCCGAAAGGGTGTCCAGTTTTTATTAAAAATTGGGCAGTAGATATATGCGATTGTTTCAAATGTGTAACAGCTGAGATGGTACGTCATTATTTGTTGTCGGTAGCATGGCACCTAGTGGTCACTACGAAGAGGCAGACTGACATGCCCAGTGGGGCATGTCTTCTTCCGAAAACCGACTGCGTTACGCCAGATGCGAAAGTCAGACAACTTGCAGCTTATCAAGCTACAAATTCACAACGTATTGCCCATACGTAATATGGTATTTTAAAGCTGTCATCTCCCGTTTTCTACGAATACACACTCAAGACACGTTTCCACCACTATTTCATTTGCTTACACTGCAAATAAGTCCACCTTACATTGCAACTAGTAACTACGTGCGATTCATGCATCTAACACAGCAAGTTACGAAATAAATTCTCCGCTACATTAGTAACATTAGCAGAACACCGCCATTTGTAAGTGGAAAGATAAGCCGACCATACCCGTCTCTGAAAATACGTAGTTTTCTTCCACCTGAAAACGAAAATAATTTTCACGGGTGCAAGATATCCGAAACTTTGGTATCCCTTTACCCAACTAGACGTTGTCACATCCCAGAAGACAGTAACCATGATAACTGAGCACTGATGTTCTCACAGAGGTTTGGTTGAGTTTTAAAGTCTGCTGGGGTGCGACGCTGTATCGTTGGGTCAGTGGTTCCCGACGTTTAGACGGATAGTTTGCCTTCACCAGCAAGCATTTTAGATGAGGGTGATAGATCCTTTGTAATGTCAGGAACCACTTACTGAACGACACAGCATCAAATCCCACAATACTTGAACTCCTCAACTGGATACGAGTAGGAATTTATCTATCCTTGACTGCCCTGCAGTTACACATGCACTTAAAAGTCACGGATCTCAGTGGTTAGTTTATCATAATCTGAACTATTAAAGCTCCCTTAAATAAACCAAGGCTAGGCCTAATTAACAAATAAATGACGACAAAGACAACGTCAAGACCTTACGTAACCTACCATCTTCTAATTCTTCAGACCAAAGCAAAAACTTCCGTAACTACCATTCTGCTGACCTACTGAATGTAAGTTCAAAGAAGTCGCTATTTGTCTGATGCTGTTAAATGTTTGTGCATTTATGAAGGAACAAGGAAGGTCGAGCACATGAGTATGATGGAGATGGGAAATGCATGCATTTTTGTCGGAACACCTACAAGGAAGAATCGTCCAGTTACAGGGAGCTATAAATCAAGCCTGCCATATACATTCAGTGCACGGAGTTTAAGCACGGAAACGGTATGGAAAACAATATCACATACAATCTGAACTAGCTGATTATTTTTGGAGATGAAACAGACAGACAGCCTCCTTGTGCACAGTGCCATGTCTTCAGACACTTTCTAGGGAGGGCTTTATTACGTGAATGTTATAAAATACAACAGAAACGTGACCGCTGTGGAGAACTTGTCAGCTTTGGCACTTCATTCGAAATATTACGTGGCCAAAACACTAAGGCAATGTAATGCATTTTTTAGAACGGCGAATCCGAAACTGCGTCACGTGGAATTCCGGTGTTTTAATAAGAGTTTTAAATGATAAAAGGGACAAATATCTCGTGTGTAGAATTCCGTTATCAACTCCAACAAAAATAAATCCAGTAAAATCAATATGCTAGCCATGTCTATTCCAGCAAGGTCACTAAAGTAAACGCAAGCATAAATGATCAATTATTTTCGATTACGTAGGCATATACTTTATTCTACTTAATTTAAAGCGCTTTTCGTAACTCGGAGGAGGCTTAATTTACATTGTTTTCCATATGCGTAACTGGAATATAGATATCACACAAAGGTACGTAGGTTTACATTATTGTTTATATAAAAGGTTTTGTATGACTTAAAAGACGTTTTAATTTGCATAATTTGCGTTACCATATGAAATATGCAAGCCCTACATTTGATGACGGTAAGTTGCTCTCCTCACAAGTTCACACGATCGTTATGTTGGCACTACGGATCGCAGCAAGTTAAGTACCCAACGAGCAACAAACAAATCTTAGAACTGTATTACCAGTAAATACTTCGATCGTATATGAATATGACTCTAGATGAGAGTACTAATTTTTTCTTCCGTCTTATTTACCTGGCAGACTCTTAGGCTAAATCAATAAAAATATTGGTTAGAACGTCTCGAGGATTCGAAGCTGTCTTTGAAAACAAGGCAAGTATAACCAAGAGATGCGTTCCATAAACCGTTACAAATATACTGTGGGACATAACCGAACTTATCCTTTGTCCTCGTCATTATGAACAGCTTATGTTTGTAACGGATGCAACGTCATCTTACGCTTCCGCCTCAACCTTCATTGAATTCTAATTCACACAAACACGACTGGACTGCCACTGTGTTCTGACGGAACGCCGACTGTGTCGCGTCGCGCTAATTCAGAGAGATCTGGACTGCGAATGTACGGTGTCGAACCGCGGCCTTTGAGAAATTTCGCGTGATAGCCGGAAATAATCCGAAATGCTAATTCACATGGTTTCATGGATCCTCTCTTTTCACGTCACTTTTACTTACGGCCATTAAGAATGATGGAATAAATCTCGTGAAAGTCCGCGCTGAAACCGGAAAAAGCCGAATCTTTTTGGCAGACTGTCCACACAGTCAACAGAACAACGTATTTCAATTCAAACACGCTGGACACCACGCTGTGGCCTTCACAAATCGCTTTGAGGCGGACCGTAACGACACGGTTTGGGTACGTTTGTAGTCCAGTCCTCTGGCCCCTGTGTGTGGTGTGTGGTGTGTGGTGTGTGTGTGCGTGCGCGCGTGTGGGTGTGTGTGTGCGCGCGCGCGTGTGTGTGCGTGCGTGTGTGTGTGAAGCCACACAATGCAACTTAAATGTAATCTGAAGAATCCAGATTTTTAGTAAGGCGGCACATTCACCTCACAATCCCAGCCCAGTCCTGTGAGTGTGAATTAGCCTTAAGGGGCACCAGCAGGACAGAATGTCTACTTATGTCAACTCCAAAACTGCTGCTACTACTGCTACCACCCCCACTCCCACCCCACCACGACCGTCACAACTATTTCTCCTGAAGGCAAAGAACTTATTTTACCTCATTTACACATTTTGATACAATAGGCCATTTCTTACTCTTCACAGTAAGTAATGTTACCCACTCCTTTACTTACATACTCCATGGAGCAGAGTCCTTCTTGAGAAGCTAAATGGTTCTCGGCTAGTCAAGGAATTCCCTGTGTTTTATGGAACCCAAAGGTTAATTACGCCATTTGCAAGTTCCGCCACATGTCCCTATCTTGAGCCAGATCAATCCAGTCCATACCACCTCCATCCCACATCCTAAAGATCCATCTCAAAATTATCTTCCCATCTACACCTGGGTCTTCCAAGTGGTCTCTTTCACTTAGGTTTTCCTACCAAAACCTTGTATACACCTTTCGTCTCCCACATACGTGCTGCATGCTCCTCCCATCTAATTTTTCTCTGTTTCATCACCCGAATATATGATGAGGAGTACAGATCATTAAGGTCCTCACTATGTAGGTTTCTCCAATCCCCTGTTACCTCGTACCTCATAGGCCCAAATATTCTCAGCGTCCTATTTTCAAACACCCTCAGCCTACGCTCGTCCCTCAATAAAACCTCCTGCAATTATATTGGATCAGAACCGATGAAAATTAAATTCGTCTGACAAATATTGGTACCGAACCCTCCCCTCGAAAACGTTAACTTTCATTGACTAGCTGGAAGAAACATTTGAAAACATAAACAACAGAGAGTCACATCCTCCTTATTATGCGTTCGCCTGTGGCATCATAAACCAGTTCATAAAACTGCACGTATAAACATACCCAATGTTATAAGAGCTCTAAATTCTGGACGCCTAAGCTGTTGTTGTAAAAGACTTACCAGCACGTTTGGTATTCAAGCTAGTGTGATTTTATAGATCAAAATTCCCCTTCTCTGGGACGTGATTCCATGCAGTTTTGCAGAAATGTTTCTCCGGATCAGACCACGCATATGGCGCTAGAGCGCAGCATGATAGGGGACAATCTTCATATTCAACGCCGTGAGAACTTTCAAATCTCACATACGTCATCTATCTTAAGTCAATAATTCATCCAACACGTCTGTCGCCCACGCCACTTGGGCAACCTAGAAATAGCCTTGGAAGTTATTATTGGCAGCATATGTCCTTGTCCAACAAATCTTACATAACGGATTCCAAACGGCTCAAAGTGATTGTCTATTTACAGACATCAAACAATGATTTCATGACGGGCTTACATTTGATCGTGATTAGATTAATTTGCACACTCATGAGTATTTTTAGTTACATTTTATTGTACAGCTGATGTAATAACAAACCAGTTTTCATCCCCAGGTTATAAGCAAAGCAATGTGACAATTTTTCTCTCCAATGCTCCCGATATCCGAAGGAATCGTGCTTTGTATGGAGGTTCCCAGATTTGGCCGGCTTGTTATTCTGATATTGAATAATAATAATAATAATAATAATAATAATAATAATAATACAGAGCACTGGTAGAATGATGCTGATAGGGAAACCTGCCTCAGAGTCACTTTTACCACCACAGATGTCACATGGACTAACCAAGGATCTAACCCAGAACTCCGTGATGAGAGGACAGCAACTAAACGACTGAGGCATGGAATGGCCTTAAGGAGGGATAGATTATCTCGTTCAGTATTTAACTGTTCAAATTCAGACTGACGACGGCATATAATAAACGAATTAGGGGGATGCAATGAGAAAAACCGGATTTATTGTACGGGAGGAAACAAAAATGCACTGCTCTGAAGGTTTCCTACCATTGCACACTAGGGCTTGTGGTAAAGACGGGATGGAGGCAAATTTAGGAATAAGGTAAAGTGAAATGGAATAATTGAGTATGCAGCAGAGAAAAGAAAGTGAGCACTGGGGCTGAAATTTGAATATTGACGATCATCTAAATTACATACAAACATTCAGTTTGTAAATCACAGAGAAACAGTCCGTCAGTAAAGGTAAATAATGTGTTAATTGCTGGAATCACAAGAAACATATAAATACATTTCTTAATTGTACAGTGGTGCGTACAGTTACTGCTCGGCTTTGAATGTTTAGTAACTGTGTTGTTTTTGCCACAAGGTGGATAAAAGTCGTTATCTTTACGTCCTTCCTTGCGGCGTCATGCAGCATTTCCCAAATGTTTAATGGAATGTGATGCAACCTTACATCGAAAATCTACATACATAAATCTACATCGTAATAAGTATCAACGCGAATTTAATCTTCATCTGTATGGGTGCAGTACAAAACTTACTTTGGATGAAACAAACATAAATTTCATCATCTACGAATAAATGGTATAATATCGGGTCCCCCGTTTATAGCAGCAAAGAGAACACCAGCTTTCTGGCACAAAAAGCCTGCATCTCCCGGAATTTCTGTTGACATATGAAGTGCTCTGGGATTAAAAAAACACGCACCGTACGCAATACAAAAACAAATTTCACTGGTATTTAAACGTCTTACTCAGAACATCAAGGCAAATGACGTAAGAAAAATTCTCCAAAACACATTTGCAAAACATGCAGCGCAAAATTTCATTCTTGTTTTACGACATACTGCTTACTCTTCACAGCACCGCCAACCTCCGAAAACACGCACGCACGCACGCACACACATACACACACAGAACGGAAGGGGAAAAATGTCGCCTTGTTAGCATTGTTTCGTGTGAATCTGAATTGCTTCTTTTCAGCCCGATCGAAGGATGCTGTCTACTGGGACACAACGCAGGATAGTCTGACAGAAATTCACGGGCGTTTCGAAGGAGTATGCTGCCTCCGTCTTCAGGATAGAATGCATATTCTACATGAAGACGGAGCTAGCATACAGGGCAGTTGTCCCTACACCAGTAAAACCTCCATTTTTCTGTTGTCTTGTGACGAAGGTGAAATCGGTTATATTTAAATGTGGTTACTTTCGTGTTTCAATTCGGTGCAGTACATAGAACAGACAATTTTTAGGCAAAGGATCTCCGCCTTCGATCGTCGGGTGTTACAACAGAAACAGCAGCCCCATAACTGCGTAAAACAGGCAGTTTTAAGTAATGAAGTTGCTATTTGAAGTTTACGAGTGACATCCGACCATCAACCCTGATGTTCTGCTTCATAGTGTTTACAGAGGATTGGTGCCAGCAGGCGTGGTTTCGTGAAAATTGTTTCAATGAGTCATGAAGAGCGAAGCAACTATGTTTTTGGGACTTCCGGGTTTAGTAATCACCATGGGCACCCCTAACAGAAATAATGAACTACGAAAATCAATGTTATTTATTAATTCCCTATTGGCTCAGTAACTTAAAATGTTTTGAGCAAAGAAACTTTTCTTCGGACTCAGCCGCCCGAAGCCACCGCACCACTCACCTCACACTTCTACCTACGCCCATGGCAATATTTACTTCAGGGCGTAAATGAATTTCTACCCTTACTTCTCATATTTCTTGGTCGATGTGCATAAATCGGATACAGGAGAATTCCACGTACTGTCGCGAGCAACTTTGAAATTCGTGCAAACCGGTGCAATGAAATCCAGGGGCGACAATGAATTTGTCTTCATACTTTCCACGTTTACTTTCCGAAATGGTCAAATATCGTATAACAAAGACGCACGTAATGCTCACGAGAATCTAAGAGTTTCGAGAAAATTGGCGTAGGAAAAGACGTCTTTTTCGCATGGGCGCAGATGAAATTAGTCTTATTACGAGTGTACAGTGAAACCGTTTGACAGTTTGGGAGTAACAGCCTCGATCAAGTTAGTAACATCGCAACACACACAACCTGAAATCCTGTTAACATTCCAAGCGTTCCTACGTGCTCTGTAAACTAAGCACTTCAATTTCAAATGTTAAACGACCTCTTGTCTCATCATGATATTCTTAGACAACATACCAATGTCAGGTTAATCTTAGGGCAGGGCAGTTCCTTGCAGCCCAGTGCGTAATGAATTGGACATAGTGTCTTGTGAAACAGGGTGCAGTCGCATCTCTCCTTGGCACGGTTGGCCAGCTGGACCCACGTGATCTTACTACGCCGTGGAAAGCGTGCAACTAACTCAACTGCAACAGTGACTTAACACGACCTGATTTCGGGGTTGTTCTTATTCCATTATGTTAAGACACACTATCAGTTTCTGACGTTAAAAGGTAAAGCAGCGGTATAGCTCTACTCTTTCTTTAACCTCGGCGCTGGTGGGGAGTGGGTGGTTAACGCCATACCCCGGCCGCTTTACCTTCGGGAATGACCCGGTACCCATTGTACAGTACGTATAGGAGGCTGAGAGGGCTCCAGGAATGGTCTGGACGAGTGCGGAAAATCGCGCCCCATTCGATCGCCGGACCGTCCAGTTTCTGAGTTTATAATTACAATATAGACGGGTCATGATTATTGAACGGGAGCCGAGATCGTCCATGTCGGTATGAGGACTTCAACTGCAGTTGCAGTACAGGCTCGACGGGACCAGACTCACTGTGCGCCTCTACGAATCTAGGTGAATATTTGTGTCGCTGTTCTGTGAATTTCGTTTAACCCTTTGGCCCTGGAGCTGAACATTTACAGTTTAGCACGCCATTTATGTACAATGTAAATATTTTATGAACCAAGAAGGTTAACATTAGGAAATACACGGCATTTTGTGGAGGAACAAACGAAGATGGCGAAAGTCTAAAAAAAATAATGAAATTATATATTTGTTGACTAAATATATAAAAAGCGTGCTCTGGGGAGTAGCGATACATCTGTCCTATATATAAGATGCATGGTGCCTAAAGGTTAAATCACAGATATCCTGGCAAAGAGGAAGAATATGCAGTCCTTTGCAAATATAATGTTCAGTTGGTGGCGTGCGACTCATTTTTAATGGATTTAAAAATAAAAGTGAAACATGCAGATGAAATAAGGACGTCCAGCTATCTTGAATTGCTGTCATAAGAAGAGCGGCATTCATCTACATCCCATGACACCAACAAGAATTAAAGCAAACATCTTAGGATTTCAGATTTTTTTTAAACTACAGCTCGATGAGTCTACTGGCTGCAACGCTTCCCCGCGATGTGCTTTAATTCGAATGGTCTTCAACGACTGCAATATTAAGAAGGCACACGAAGAGAACTGGAAATTAATACCTCCACTCATAACCTCACCTCAGCCACAAAAGGCGAATTTCCGGGAAAACTAGTGAAAATGTTGGCTTAAATTGGCTCTGCAAAGAAGACGGTACTTGCCTAGACATTTTTAGTTATCAGTGTGCCATTCACTGGTATGCTGTATGTACATTAAGTGATGAACGTTTTGAAAGAAAAGAGAAAAAGGTAAATTGGGGCATTTGTCAACACAGACAATACAAACACTAACCGGACAAAACTGATGTTCATTACGGATATTTGACATTACATGCTTAAATCCGTCTGCTGGATACAGAAAGTTTTATTCATGTTCCAACAACTTCTCCTAGCAATTCTGGAGATTTTTTTTTAGGACAGACACAAGAATTTCGGTGCTTGTTCGAGCTTACCGTCTTTACAGATTTTGGCGCCTGGCCACTGGGCTCGAGGGCGAAAACAAGACCACCAATAAAATGCTTGGCACTCCTGATTTCTTCAAAACAAAACTGTACTCATGGAAGACAGCTAATAAAAGGTGTGCCAACCCACTGCCCAAGTGTTCGAAGTCACACTGGTGATACATTTGATCTATATCTATATTACAAAAGGCCACAGTATTTGGTTTCGTTAGAACGGATCACCTAAGAACAAAAATTACTATAAATGATGAAACACTAGAACAAGTTAGCCAGTTTACTTATCTAGGTTACAGTACATCTTACCAATTTTCCAATGATGTAGAATTTAAATTAGCAACATTTTTACAATTAATAGGTAGTACTATTAAGAGAACTATTTTTAAGAAAGTGAGAACGGAAACTATTTTGAAAATACACAACACACTAGTTTTACTTACATTTTTATATGGGTCAGAAAATTGGAATCTAACAGCCTTACAAAGACGAGGAATTGAAGTGGCAGAAATTAAGTTACTGAGACCTCTGGCAGGCTACACCTTTTATGACCACAAAACAAATGACTACATACGCCGCGAACTACGGATTACAGGCATACTAGACAAGATAGATGAATACAGACGGAACTGGCTT
>Ga0123357_10005502_pt1 | contig 15190 bp, 9 predicted proteins | sample TergutEmb28metaG_FD_89873 | JGI IMG/M metagenome (GOLD analysis project Ga0123357, IMG submission 89873) | Embiratermes neotenicus P4 segment gut microbial communities from Petit-Saut dam, French Guiana - Emb289 P4 | ecosystem: Host-associated > Arthropoda: Insects > Digestive system > Gut ... | reverse complement strand
CTTATATGCCCACCATCAGGAGCTCGAGACTATACTTATGTTATTACCGCATATGGTGTGTAATGCCTTGGTTGCTGGTGGTCGGCGGTCAGGTGCAGGGCAGCAGGCCATGCGTCCGGGATGAGAGAAGCTGCTCGAGCAGCTTCCCTCATCCCGGACGCATAGCACAGCACCACCGGCAACCAAGGTATTACACACCATATGCGGTAATAACATAAGTATAGTCTCGAGCTCCTGATGATGGGCATATAAGTGACCGAAACATGTTGAGCAGATTGCAAGTGCAATACACCATTCAGCAGCATCTAGTTGGTTTTCTTCTCTACGCACTTCCACTGTCACTGAATCTCAATATTCGTTCGCGTATTCTCAAGAGTTCGAACGAATTTAAACCTATACAAACTACCACGTACAGTACGTATGCATGCATAGATCCATTCTGATATAATCTGCGATTTATGGGTAGGTCTCTAACGTGATTTCTCACACTGAGAAAACACTTTAGGCATCTCACCCTTGCATGTGTATATTTCGCCTATCCGATCATCCTTAATTTAATTACACTAACAAAAGAGGCAGCGCAAACCAACTGTGAAATTCTACTTGTAGTTTCATCTGTATTGGGCTCAAGCATTCGCTTTAAACTTCGCCCTAACATTAGCTACGTAATTCCTTTGATCTTCCCCACAGTTGCAACCGGGCATCAGACACACAAAAGTGAGTAAAATTTCAGGCCTTCAGGACATCGAAAATATTCTGTACGAAGAAAAGAAACCATTCCGGAACATTTTTAAAAGTAATATCATGCATTTCACCGAGATCATGCAAGTTCTGTAAGTGTAAGTTTCCTTACCAATACGCAAGCCTAGAACTTTTCTTCATGCAATGCGTAGACCTAACGTCTATATTAACTTCGTACGGCTTCTTGTCTACTCTAAAGAAATCTTGTAGATAAGAAGCGGTCTACAAACATATTTTGGGTGGGTATGTTCTCGAATCTTCAAAATAATGCTGAAGAGAAGCATGATATAACCATAACAAGACCCTGCAAAATGTAACAAAGACTAAATATATGATAATAGTAAAATATCTAAAGTAGATCAAAGAAGAAATAAATAGAATATTATATTCGGGGAATCAACGGTACCATGAAGTTAAAGAATTCCAGTACTACTACCACCCCCCGTATCCTACCTTGAACCTATAGATTACAAGCCCCCCCCCGTATGCGAATCTTGGTCTCTCACATTACCGACAGAAGAGCACGTGCCTGAGAACGAAGTGCTGAGAAGAATGTCTAGACCCGAAAAAAAACTTTTAAATTTATAATGTTGGCCTACCCTTCATCAAATTTTATCACGGTGACAAATTGAAGTCTCAGCTCTACACAGACGCTGGTTTCTGCCAGGTGCTTTGCACATTCCTGGTTAAGAACAAATTTACATGCCTGCATATTTAGAACACAGGAAGTTTTGCTGCAGATGTTCAAACAGTGAAGTGTAACATGGGTTGGAAATGTAGCATGTATACAGGTTGATGCATGCATTCAGTCGGAAATCCCGGAGCGTGTGGTTTATCTGGGAGACCAAAGCGTAAATGTGAGTAGAATGGATGGGATACATCTGCGGGACCTTGCGGACAGGGTAATAAACCTAAGGATGCCATAAAAGACAAAGAACTTCTTTGCCAGCTTATCTAGTATCGGCTTCTCAAGAACGATTCTGTTCCGTGAAGTGCGAAAATCACCGAACACAACTGATGTCTGCAAATAACACCAGTCAGACCAATCTGACAGACTACCGTGCCACTGTTTTGGGAACTCTGAAAGTATCTTCTAAAAGAGTACAGAGTCTACTGACGTGGAATGCGCGAGCAGAGAATTCATATACGGCAAGATCAAGTCCTCCAACCTGCCCCGAAAACATCTGCCATATGCAGCTGTATTGGAGAAGGGCTGACAAAACTTACAAATCACCCACCAATTGACAAGTCCACGTATTGTGTTACGTGCAGACTACTTCAATCAAATATACCCCATGTGTGACAGTGTATATATGAACACACAGCAGCAACATCCAAACACTCTCTGTAGTGTCATATGGCGCTGTAATTACGTGTAACATCATTGTATATGTCTTGCCTCGTGTCATTATTCACACAAAGTGACACATTTAGAACCAACATTCTTAAGTTCATCTCACGCGTGTGCAGCCAAGGAGTCAACCGCTGTGCATTGTCAAGCACTGGTAAAGACACGATACCGAACGCAGGGGCAACAAGGTACGAAATAACGATCCGCAAATTCTACGTAGCATGCAGTATACTCCAATGGACTAATACAACAATTTTATCACGATCTTCAGATTCTAGTTTCACACAACAAAAAAGTCCAATATCTTCGGCGTAACAACATTGAACTTCGTACATTTATGATGAAAGCTCAACATAAACCATCGCGATGGGGATTAACAGTTATAAGGTACAAAATAATATTGAACTGTGCGACTACCAAAAACAGACGTTAAACAGAAACCATCCTTCTTAAATGACACACGTCCGTGCAGATAAGATGTCAAAACCAACACTTGCACATATGTGTATGAAAATACTTGACACACGCCGCATGTGCATTTGTTGGTTTTGATATTTTATCTGCGAAATCAACCTATTCGTGCTTACCGAGGTCCAGACGGGGAGACTACTGCATTTTCGAAAAAATGTGAGGGAAAGACAGTCAAGGGGTGAAGTTTCCAGTTGGCTGAAGAAATGGAGCAGGTTGTGTGAGACTTCGTCTTACCCTCAGGCTATCGATTTCTGCGAGAAACATGTCCGTCTGATGGGATGTATTGTATCTCAGTGCTTAGCAGTGAATTTATGACTGACATGTGCGCTGAAGGAACAACCGTCTTATCTTAAATGCCGCTTTTAATCAAAATTCGTTCCCTCCTACACCAAGGTGGAGTTGAACAGACCATCGACATCAGTTCCTGGAAACACAGCCTCATCAATTTGGAGTAGAGTACAACGTTACGAATGGCCTGGCTCGGTTTTATGAAGTGATCATTATTTTGGGTGGTGAATTATATATTACAATAAATGATGTATGGGGGAAAAGATTATTCTGTTTAGGCTATACTAAGTTGTAAAAAAAACTGTCAGTATTAAGAGGGAATCCAGTTAAGTCCACTATCAATTCAGGCCTAAGTTTTCACACATTTAATGTCTAAATAAATTTAGCCTACAAAAAACAAGGTTATGCTGTCACAGTTCCAAAGTACTATGCCATGTAACATGCACGGATCACGGAGGTAAATCTCCAAGCATTCGAGATCCCGACACGAAAGCGATTGGTTGGCTTCATGCTCTACTCGTTTTATCCCCAAAGAAAGTAGCCTCCACTGACAATGTGAAGGGCCCGGGGTTGTTCTGAGCTAGATTAACGGAGAAGTAATAACAACCTGACGGGAATCAAATTCCGGCCATCCATCCAGCAACTATTCACCCAGCCACAACCACAGTCCTGCGTCAGTGGTAGACCGCGTTTGAAATGTGATGGAACACGCGCAGAAACCAGATTTCGCCTTTCGGCGAAACGGACGAGTCCATTTCAATCGGCAGGGGCGTTAGTTTAATCGACTACTGGCAGCCGAGGTGTGCGCATCAGCGGTAGTAATGCTGGATACACCATGTTCCGAGGTGGAGTGAAGGGTACTGGTTACCCACTCCATTCGCCAGTTTCCCCTTCACTTCCCCTCCCGTGCGTCACCGTGTGCCATCACGTTTCAACTGGACTCTACTACATTGATAGTGGGTTGCATTTATGGAAACAGGCAATTCAGGAGAGGACTAACAGTCTACCGTGAGTCCAATCTGTATGGATCCGTGCTAGGAAACTACGAAGAGTGGCGACTGACGTCAAAAAGACATCATTATGATAGCAGTTAAAATAGAGAGGACTGAGAAGTGGCTGACAGAAACTGGGGAAGGAGCAGCATACTTTTTATTGCTAGTTTTCCCGTCCATGGCTCTGTTAATGAGGAACGATGATTATTCAATTTAGAACTACACAAAAAGTAAATATGTTCTTGCTTCATGGAACAGCTGGCGGAAACACAAGCGGCTGGCTAGGTCATTCACCATGACAAAAACTTCTAGGGAACTGTATAAAGATTTAGTGGATGAACTACGAATAATAACAGTGGATGCCTGCAACATCTGCACAATAACGAAATATCCCTTGCGTTTTCTTGCAACAGTATACTAGCCGTGTACATATTTGGGTCCCCGCGTTGGACTTTATGTATATGGAGACCAGGCTGACCCCTATTCCGAGCCAATGCACTTCTGAAGAATGATTTCTCGTTACGAATGTAAGCAATTCAAAGCAACTTCTACACACCAGACCGGCTGACAAATGAATACCGTGCCTCAGACAACACGAACAAAGAAACCTACAAAATAAACACACTTTAGACAGATTCGACTTAAAGGATGTATCAAAATGTGAAGTCCGTGCGGAAATTCAGTTGCTAGAAACAAACCACCCTAAAATTATCCAAGTTCCGGATCTCGCTGTTGCAAGTGGAATTTGTAACTGGGATCAAAAGCAGGTTCCTTACAGCAATCGAAGCTCATTTTCAGTTAATGTTTATCGAACCTTCAGCTCAACAGTTTATAGCTTCTACTGCATATTACGGGGGTCCCCATTTTGAACTAAGCCTACAGACCTTCTATCCTGGTGGGTTCTGTGTAGAGAACCACAGAGAAACGGGGGGGGGGGGGGGGAGAAGTACCCTGCAGTATATACCAGGACGCCATCCTTCCACGACCTTACCAAGCCATCATTCAAAATCACCCTACCACGGACGCCATACATTTCATGCACGCTCTCTAATTATTACCACACTGTCCATGACAAACAAACTTGGCAGTAGAGAGAGAACACAAAAACCGCTCAAGATATTTAAAACTTCCCTTTAATAATTTTGGGGATTCAAGGCGTATCTGAAATTAGCTCATGATTCATCGTTAATTCAATATACGAGCATAAGCATCGACAACGAATGGATGGACTTCAAACAATTTTTGTCGCACGCTCTTGAACAAGATAAAGAAGGTGATTAACATTGTAATTTCCACTCCACGCACCTACTCCAAGCATTTAAAATAAGAACAACAATTTTATTTCATGTTGTTCTGGGGCATAGTTGTGCGCAGTCCAGACCAATACACTGCCTGACAGTGGCCTCGTACTTTCCTCCGAAATATGGGCGACCACCTGCCGTGTTACTGTATCATGGCCCGTAAAGTCAACAATATGGATCTTCACAGCGGAACCTCAAATCTCAATTTCAGCTTGTGAACCGGCAAAGAAAACGTAAGATCACTTGAAACACAGCAACCACATATGTCCATAGAAATAAGTGACAACGCTTCACTTAAGCAACACTGCCAGTCAGGTGTAAATGCTAACTCGAGATCACTGCAACGTCAACATCTCTGCAAGCACTGCCGTCGCTCAGGCTGAAAAGTTACACAAGTTCTGAGACGGCAACGCAACACGACGCATCCCTATTCAGTAGGACAGGACATATTTCTTTTATCCAAAACGTCCAGCCAGGCTCTGGAGCCCATCCGTCTTCCTACGCAATGGGTACTGCAGTTCTTTAGCGGGGGTAAGGCGGCCGGGGTGTGATGTTGACCCACTCACCTCCAACTAGCGCAGAGGTTAAGAATGAGCTATACTATACCTCTACTCCCCCATTTTCCTTCATGGCCTGTACGAGGAAAACTTCGCCTCGTATATAGCCTTCATTTCGTGCAACACGTGCGTAAAATGAGATAGGATACTGACTCTCAGAACACGGACGCGTAGAATTCCGGAAAAGAGTTCGTATTGTCACTGAACAGGTCGTTATGTAAGAGTATTTCTCAAAAAATGAAACAAGCTGACATCATGTAGTTGGCAACAAAATAACTGTTTCTGATTTCGGTTCTTATATGCAGCCAGACAGTGAAGTTTGTGTGTATAACTGTACACATTGTACTGCACTCGCCATTTGGGTGAGAGACGAAATTACAAAAAGGGGTGGTGGTGAAGCAGGGAAGTAAAATTTACACACACACAGGCACGGGAGACAGAAAGGTGTAGTTTAAATTCATTTAAGTTCCCAGGTAGGGGACATTCGAAATAGGGATTACCACGTCAGACGAGAGCCCTGTCAGAACCACCCAGAGCCTGCACCGCCCAACATATCGCCGATACTGCCGTCGCTTGAAATGAAGTAACAATCCCACCTCAGTGGATAATCCAGATTAATTCGTGTCAGCGAAAACGGGGGCAGCGGTGCGCAGCACAGAATGAATGGTGTTTAATTAAATTCCTGTCGCCCTCTGTCACAACGTCACCGTGAGACGACTGGAGAATACACAGCAGGGATGGGAAAAGTTACAGTTCTTAAGGTCCCTGTCGGAAACGGATCAGATCTACAGCATTTGGGATTCAATTCCCGCACAAGGCACATGTCCCAGGCAAGCTCCTCCGATACTCTAATAATTCAAACTGTGCCATTTCCCACAAGACAAAAGCCTCCACCAGCACTGCAATAAGAAAACTTAATCTAGCGTATGTCCTACTGTACGTACTACGTACGTGCAAATTCCCCACGTCCGATAATAAAAGAATACTACAATAACAACATGCCACATAAAGACGACAAAAGTCTACACCCCAAATACCGTACGTATAAATTATTACTGAGACAAACAACAGCCAATAATACTGTAAAGTAACAGCTCTGGGTATTATCAAAGCTTAGGACATTTTATGTGCCAGTATAAAATTATTAACGGTGGCCAAACATTACACCTGGGCAACTTCCGCTGTAAATTATTTTCTGTGCTTTGTCTTACCGTAAGGAACAGACTTGTTTTTAACCATTTTCATCGCTGACACACCGCTCTGCAGTTCATGATAGGCATACCTAAATCACGCCCTCCCCATAGCCGGACTGTAATGAATTTAACGTCTACACATGAGCATACTTTTGTTAGCCTCTTCAGACGAAAGATGCGGTAATTTTCCACTAGGAAAATCCGTGCATTAAGTACAGAATATACCGCACACCAGTTTAGGGCTCATGAGGATTCTTGTGCCCTCCAAGAGTATTCGAATAGACGACAGTAGTGGCAGACCACAATCAGATGCTTATAAGAACCGGTATGTTTTCATCGGTGTGACAGACACAGAACGACCACCACCAACGTCAAGCCAGTTAAACCTTTAACGGCCAGCGGTTACTACATGTACTACCAGGTTAGCAATAAGGAACCCTGCATTCGGCCCACAGAGTGAACTTCCATGGTCTGAACGATTCCCACAACAAATTCATATTAGTTCCCTGCACAGAACCAACCGAATGTTCTCTGTAATGGAGAGATGAAGTGTGTTTCCTGCGCGGAACGAAATGCATCTTTACATATGGATCACTTTAAATTCAGCTTTCAAATGGTTAATGTGAAGAAGTTTCCATATCCAATCCAACGCTTCTTTTAAAACGTTTTACAGGCCGTTCGAGATACGACCATTTAAAGTTTGCACTTCCTATAAAAACCGACCGACGTGCTGCACTCAGATTCCTTGACTGCTGGTAGTGCGATATGACTGTCTACACACAACACTCGAAAATTAAATTAAGTAGTCATGCATGAAAAACAGATTATGCCAGACAGAGTCACACAGGTCTACAAAATACAGTCTTCGGTTTTGTTTAAAGAGTGGAAAGATAAGAGAAGAAACAGCGCGTTTACATGTAACAACGCACGAGAGACGAAAAAGTACAGGTATTAACCGAATTACGGTTACAATTGCTTTTGGTGCTTCTTATAAACCAAAATATGTTCAAATATGTTTTCAGGGAAGAACAATTAGTTAAAATCTCAATTAACTGAAGTGATTGAGTGTCATAAAAACAAATTAGTGTGTGATATAAACTTGATGTTCTCACGGGGTCATTCTGACGAACACTGCTTTGTGGAACGTAACGCCTGCGGTTTGGTACAAATTTACCGACGTTTCAGAGGTATCTGCTGCCTTCATCTTCAGGGTACTTCAAAATATTCGTAGACTTCTACCAAACCGCACGGCCGTAAATTCCAAATTACAGTATTACTTAAAATACTTTGTGTGTCAGTCTATCCATTACTGTAACATAAAGGGGTGATATTTTAACACTTAGAGCGTACCAAGAATACTCAGAATCCCTCAGTAACACGTAACACAGTGTCTCAGTAACGTTCGACAAGCGTGATGGATTCATCTGGCCTAGTATAAGTACCAAAGGCGCGATTTGTGAACATGGTAATGAAAGTTTAGAGTTCCATAAAGGATTATGAATTCCTCAGGCAGCTGAGCGATTATAAGTTTCTCAAAAAGGAAAGTATTTATACGTAGGAGGGGTTTACAACTACCATCCTCTCTCCACACACACCCACACACACACCCACACACACACACACACACACACACACACACACACATTGCGTGCATTATCACTATGAGTGGAAGGAGCAATTAGACTGGTGCTAAGAGAATTACACCAATTGCCAGCGTCGATCAGGAAGAACTCTGATATCGGACATGGACAATGTGCAGACATTTAATGAAAAAGGTTTTTTTTTATTAACGTCACAAAATTGGGAGTCCAAAAGGCATTTCCTTATGTGAAGTGCTGATTATGAGAGAGAATAACAAAAAAAAAAAATAATAATTACCGGCTCACAGGCGATTTCAAAAACATCCTTAGCAGGCAGACTACAAGTGAAACTAAAAACATATCAAACAACATAGATATTATCACTATGCTGGCAGACAGCAAGAGCACAGTATACCTAAACCAACATAAACTGCCTGTACGTTGCCTTGCTAAAAAGATACAAAGGAAAACGAGGAGCAGAGGCAGGAACAAATTTAACTTCTGACTTGGGAACTGCTACCAAAACACCAAATTCATGACAGAAAGAAAGAAAGAAAGAAAGAAAAGAACACGACGAAGAAAACAAAGAGAATAAGTTTCGGAACAGAAAGCTATAACAAAACCCGTTTTCTAACTGCCATCAAGATTAAAACTTCATGAAGTGAAGTCTAGGGAGGCCACCGATGCAGAATTACTTAAATTTTTAACCTAAATAAGCAATCGGTAAATAAACATTGTATATACTAACATAGGACGTAGGTAAAAGGTGAAGTTCAGAACAGGTCATGAAGGCCCAGAGGGGGAGTAGGGATATAGCTCTATCCTTTCTTTAACCTCGGCGCTAGATGGAAGCGGGTGGTCAAAGCCACGCCCCGGCCGCTTTACCCCGGGGAAAGACACGTACAGGAGACTGGGTGGACCTCATGGCCGGTCTGGACGCGTGCGAAATTTCTTGACCCAACCGGGAATCGATCTCCGGACCGTCCAGCTCGTAGCGAGTCGCTGTACCAAGTGCGTTATCCCGGCCTACCATATACGACGTAGAAAGAAGGTAACTACTAGGTCACATTTGAAGTAAGCTTTATACGTTGGAGGGCGCTTAAAACGTTCCTACTAATATCCAGTGAAGCTCGAACTAAAAGCCTGATATATAATTTACAGCTTTGACGGCGACTGAATTCGATAAAATATTCTCGGGCTAGCAGCTGCGCCAGGTGAACGAATGGCTAATAGCTCAACGTTTCGAGGACAATCTCTGTCCCAGTCATCACAAAACTGACTCCCTCCGAAATCCGCCCTCGTCGTGACATACCTGCCCGCACCGTTGGCTCATGGCTGGTAGCGAGACAAGAGTGTTTGTAGGTGGAGCCAAGTACCTGCTTTGTGTGGTCCTGCTTTTACGTTCATGAACATGGTTATAGGTGACCAGGCATGGCTGAGTATGAAGCCACCGTCTGTGTTACAATTATTCTTGGTCAGGCGTATTTCAACTGCTTCCTTCACAACGCCGTCCAAGTATCCCGATGTTATGTCTAACAATGAAGCGCCATAGAAATCGAAGCAATGACCCGTACTGATGCTATGATCTGCCACTGCTGACTTCTCACGTTGGTATTAACGTATGTATCTCTTGTGTTGTTTGCACCTGTCCTCGACAGTCCTTCCGCTGTGTCCAAGATACACATTTCCGCATATACGCCTGGGACCTTAAGCCCTACTCTGTCCTTAGCAGACCTCAGCATGTTTGCGGTTTTCCGTTTTTGGGATGTGAACCTTTCTGATATTACGTTTCTTCAGAAGTCTACTGATGTCTATTGACCGGGGCAGTATACCTATGAACACAGGACAAATACAAGCCCAATGTAACTGAAGAATAAAATCCATCTAGATGCCACTTATTACTTTATTATCCTTATGTTAGGCTCAACATGTTTCGGGCACCATTATGCCCATCATCAGGAGCTCACGACGATAGCGTTGGTTACCACATAGGCCGTCTGGTTCTCGCGTTGCTGCTGTTGTAAGTTAAGTGCAGGGAGGATGGGTGAGTGTCCGGACCGAGGGCTGTAACACGTGTTACAGCTCTCGGTCCGGACACTCATCCATCCTGCCTGCACTTAACTTACAACCAGCAGCAACGCCAGAACCAGACGGCCTATGTGGTAACCAACGCTATCGTCATGAGTTCCTGATGATGGGCATAATGGTGCCCGAAACATGTTGAGCCTAACATAAGCATAATAAAGTAATAAGTGGCATCTAATTGGTTTTTATTCTTCAGTTATCAAGATGATGCACGGTCCAATACACATCAAACAAGCCCAATGCGTTTCATGTGACATCAACTGCATGTTTCAGTCATCAAAAATAAATGTGAAGAGTTCTCCGCATTATTTCGCAACCATCTTACCGAAAGAGTGAAAAAACAAATTCACAATTTGACGGTACTTCTGCCTTCAGAATGATACATCACACAGAAACTGCTTCACACGCTGCAACTCATAAATTATATTTACACGCTGCAATTAGGTGGTCGTAACCTTGTACATCCTGTTATCTCACGCGACCTTCCGTTTAACCCCAGACGGTCCGAAGCCACGCCTGACCTCCTCGAGAGCAACACATCCTTCATCCTGACAACAACCGCATCTCGGCGATGAAGAACAAAGCAGACAACGTAATTTAGATCCACTACAAACAACCTATGCCACTACTCAGAATGAACTGGTCGACCTAGATTTACAAGAGATATTGCTGTATAATGACCAGTAACTTTTCTTGCCATTATGAATATTCAAACTCGAAGAAAATAAACCCCATCATTTTGCAAAATGTATGATTGTGCTTGACGAAGAATTATACAATACACTCGACATCAGAAGAGTACTGGCTCATGCCACCTACGTTTCGAAGAATGATAAAGGAAAAAGTACAGTCTCAATTCTTTGAGGGTACAAAAATACTCGTAACTCCGTGGAACATAGGTCGTCATGATCTGAAAGTTCCCGAAGCAGTCACGCAATTCTCCGTATCTGATGAAACCCGAAGGTTCCTTACATCGTTCACACAAACCGGTCCAGACAGCCCTTACACTACGCCAAATGAACCAGTCCAAACTCGCCCATCCTATTTCTATAAAAACCATTTAATATCATCATCTCATCCTCGCCTAGGTCTTCCAAGTAGTCTCTTTCAGGTTTTCCCAACAAAATCATGTAGGCATTTATCTTTTTACTCATATGTGCCACAAGCCCGGCCCACCTGCTCCTTCTATATTTGACACACTAAAAAAACACATGGCGATGAACACCAAAAATGAAGCCCTGATTATACAGTTTTTCTCAAACGTCCTGTTACTTCCTAACTTTTAAACTCGTAAATACCTTTCTCAGCACCCTAACCCGGAACATCCACAGGCAACAGTAACAACAGTTTATCAACCAACAAATGAACTTATATAATTTCACATAAAAACACTTAAAATTGCTACGACATGTTTCGATCCTCAGATCATCCTCAGGGAACTACGTTTTTTCCTTGCTAAAGTTACATTAAAACATTCACAATTTAATTTGTTTCCGTAAACAGGGTGCTGTGGCAGCATGTCATGTTGTGCAAGAGTAATCTCAACAGCCTACTCTTTCACAACATGACATGCTGCCACAGCACCCCGTTTACAGAAACGAATTAAATTTTGAATGTTTTAATGTAACTTTAGCAAGGAAAAAACGTAGCTACCTGAGGATGATCTGAGGATCGAAATACGTCGGAGCAATTTTAAGTGTTTTCATGTGAAATTATATAAGTGCATTTGTTGTTTGATAATTACAGTGATTTTACGAAATGCACGGTGCAACAATAAGGCTTACAGTAACAACAGTGATATCACAATGATAACAATCACCACAAACAAGGCCGCAATAATGGTACGGAAAAGGTGAGACTAGGCAAGACACAAAGAAGGCACATTGTAACGAAATATCCTTCAGTCACACATTTAATTAAGAGTGAGGTTAGTTGGTTTGTGGGCTTAGAGATTCAACATAACAAAAATGAACTGGCATGATCAACTCATACAAAAAGATCCAAGTACAACAGGACAAGAAGCCATGACCTATAAACCCGCTCTTCATAAGACGTTGGACGGCCGTACAGAAGATGGGAGGATACCTTAGGAAGTTTCCTGTATGATCGACACTGACCTTTTGGGGCTGCCTTCACGAAGGTTGTGGTTTTGATGATGGATGATGATGACGATTAAGAACCATAACGTTTAGGTGCAGCTGGTTTATGTACTTGTATTTAAACTTTCGTGTGGAACAGGAAGGGCAGTCTTCCGTCTCCCAAACATCCGGCCAATTTTGGGGTTCAATGTGTTGTCCCCCGAATACGTTTCAGGGCCTTACAAAGAAGCACGAAGTCCGCCATGCCATCGTCAACGCCGCTCCGATCGAGAATCTCACGATGTCTGTTGGATCTAGCCACACAAATCCGTAACACCTGAGTCTACGCCCAGTTAATGCTGGGCAATGCAGCCAACTATAAGCAAGACATGCAATTCATGCGTAACGTAAGAGGCGCGTTCGTGCAATCATTGTTGTAGTTGAAAAGCAATAAGTATTACATATTGTGTGGCCTTAGTTGTCCAGCACGCAATGCGCATGCGCCATATTGTCATCTGTGGTCTGCCTTGCTCTACAATTTTGATGTTCGTGTGACCGTGTATCCTTAATATGAAATGATTTGTGAGACCAAATTGATGCAACAATATTGATTTATTAATCAGCCATTAGCAAAACATGTTTCGGGCACCATTACGCCCATCTTCAGGAGCGCAAGGCCGTATATAACTGCATATGGTTTTCAGCACTTAATGTGCTGAAAACCATATGCAGTTATATACGGCCTTGCGCTCCTGAAGATGGGCATAATGGTGCCCGAAACATGTTGAGCTAATGGCTGATTAATAAATCAATATTGTTGTATCAAGTTGGTCTCACAAACCTTTTCATTTCTTTACAATATTTTTCCACATTATCTCATAAACGGCACGAGTTACTAAAAACAAGTTACTGAACACAAAATGTGTGTTCTAATTTCCTCTACAACTTTTGTCTTAAACATTTCTCATTCTAAGAACAACTGAGCGTGATACGATAAAAAATTTAAATTTGTCTTCATTGAAAGTAACCGTTGTTATAGCCAAATTTTAATGAGACTTGAATTTGCTCAATAGATTTTCGAAAAAAAAAATTACCAAATTTCAAGAAAATCCGCCCAGTGGGAGCAGAGTTGTTCCATGGGTACGAACAGACAGAATGGCAGACGGACAGACTTGACGAAGTTAAAAGTCGCTTTTCGCTATCTTGCGAACGCGCCTAAAAACCGAACAACACTCGAACTCGTAGGCCCTAAGCAGCTTACGCTTCGTCGCCGTCGCGACACGCCGAACTGAATCAACCCTACGACGAATGGGTTGTTTTATTTCCTTATTATCGCAGCACCCAAACTGTTGGCGAAAAAGTGCGTCATTCAGCAAACTAAGTAGATATCTGTATCATACTCGTGGATCACAGGCGAAGCGAAAACATACGAACTTGTACTGCTCCTTCCTCCAGCAAATAATCTATTTATATTCAACTGCCGAGCTGAACTACGAGGACGAAGCCATTTCTCGTTCTCAATTCCTATCTAAGTGAGGGGAAGTAGAATATCTTGATAATTTATTGCTACTTTCTGTAATGATTTCGCGAATTGCATTTTCTCAATAAACAGTAAATATTTCTTCCCAGTACCGCTTCACTGAAAAGGCATTTCTCAACAAAGAATAAAAAGTATTATGTTATCGTGATGCCTTCATTAAAAAAAAAAGAATGAAAAGGTAAAGCAGTCCCGTTACAGGCCTGGATTGGCCCAGAGGGTTCCAGGAAGTTAAGTTTCCCTGATTTCGTGACGGCACAGGATGGTGGTAAGGTTGTCAGCCTTACGCACCGGCCGGATTTACCCCCAGGAAATACTCCTGGTACTCATTTCTGTTAGAAGCTGAGTCGACCCCAGATCCATAGTGCGATCGGATGGATTTTATGTCAATGAAATACTCACCGACACCGGCTGGGATCGAACCAACGACCTTCCGATTTGTAGCAGAACACCTTAACCACTGTGCTACCGCGGTCCCACTCAACAAAGAATACGTGCGAATATTCGGAATGTCTTGTAAGAATTCTTGGTGTTCTGAAGTCGTTTTCGGAATGCTCAGGTTGGAATCTATGTCCAGAGACAAGTCATTCTGTCTGAACGTTTTGTTAGACTTCTCAGTCCATCCAGGCGAATTCTTCTTACACATTGTCTTCAATTCGTTATACGCGAAGTATAACACCGTTTGGCTCAACGTAACATCAAGTATCAGAAAAGCGTACTTAAAGGGCCGGAGATCAAATTAATCGTCGTCAGTGGCGCACTCAGGAATTTCGTTCGGCGGGGGGGGGTTTCAACAAATTCAGTTGAGGACAGAGGACAGGGATCTGGGGCGGTAGTCCCCTACAGCCAGGGGTTCTGGAGGCAGCTGTAATTTGGTACAAGAAATTTCATTTCATATAGTAAAATTTTCTTAATTTTCTTAAATTTTGGTACTTTAAGACTATTTATGATGACAACCAATTTATTTGTCATTGCTAATGTAAAATAATTGCGAACCGACGGTAGTTTTAGAATTT
>Ga0123357_10005501_pt1 | contig 15191 bp, 9 predicted proteins | sample TergutEmb28metaG_FD_89873 | JGI IMG/M metagenome (GOLD analysis project Ga0123357, IMG submission 89873) | Embiratermes neotenicus P4 segment gut microbial communities from Petit-Saut dam, French Guiana - Emb289 P4 | ecosystem: Host-associated > Arthropoda: Insects > Digestive system > Gut ... | reverse complement strand
TGTAGTTATTTACTTGCTAATAAATACCATCATCTAGCATACAATTATAGTTGTGTTTTCTGACTGAATTTACCTCACTATTAGTCTTTCACACACAACGGGGATGACACACCTCAGAATTAGGTAGAGAAGGCCCATCTTAATGTTAGTATTAAGAATTTTACAACAGGATGTATTATATTTTAATTCACAGTTGTGTAATCTGTTTCATTTTTCACATCCTTCTCGTCTTCGAAATCAGGGAGAAGACTCTGCGGGATTCCGTGTTTTATACTTGACAAAATGCCTTTAGTACAAAAGAGATAGACGCTGAAAACGTTTGAGAAAAAGACGGGCTCCCGACGGCCACAGCGCACATCAATCAATGTAGTATCGGTTGCGTTATTATGTTATTTGACATGCCTGAGAATGGAAAAATGTAAGTAGGGGAACATAAATAATTGAAAGGTGCTAATTAGGAAGAGTATAAAGAAAAGCAGTTACAACATGACATTAACATTTTTCCTAGTGTTATTTGTTATTTTAAAAGCCGTGACGTTTAGGGTAATGTGGTACATTTTCTGTGGAAGTACAATTGCGATGACTCTAAGATTCATCGAATTTTTCTCACTTCGTGAAACAGATAGCAGTTGTCTGTTTGTGTAGTTCTGGTGCTGACGGCTTGTTGAGTTATCTGCGCTCTTTTCATCTATTTGGTTCTTGTTTCAGAGCTGCAATTTTTTCATATGAGGAGTTACATACTTTTGTTTAGCTGTTTGCTTTCTTATAAAACTGTCCAATTTTCCTTTGCTGACAGGTCATTAGTGTAAGTTTAAAACAGGTAAAAAGGTAAAGTGCACCCTTGTACAGTCACTGAGGCTCTGTACAGGCCGTACGGCCCATAGGGGGAATAGAGGTATAACTCTACTCTTTCTCTACCGCGACACTAGAAGGGGTGAGGGGTCAGCGTCACGCCCCGGCTGCTTTTACCACCGGGAAAGATCCGGTACCCATTGTACAGTAGGCTGAGTGGGCCCCAGGGCCGGTCTGGACAGGTGCGGAAAATCTCGCCCACACCGGGATTCGATCCCCGGACCATCCAGCCTGTAGCCAGTCGCTATACCGACTACGCTATCCGGCCCATAGTGTAAGTTTAGAGTCACAATTCTGTGCTCGTGTCAACGTCACCACGTGGTTGGTCCGTGTGAAAGGTACTGCCATATCTTGAAACACTTCGGTATTCTTTGGTTATTTCTTCTATTCTATCTCAAGTATACTTTGATCAGTATTGTAGGCATAACTTTTGTCAAAAAAAAAAAGTTTTACACACTGTAACCCGACACTAATAATGGTCATTAAGTTAAAGAAGGCAGAGAAATGAAGGCTTCCGTTTGAACATGCGGAAACGAAGGTCATTCGACCGGATTCTTCCAAGCCAAATCCACCACTCTGCAGTTTGTAGTATTACGGGTAAGTAAAAGACTACGATATCTGTTCACTATAAACACAAATGAACATTTTAAAATGTATGATTAATTGACCCTGACTATCAAGGGAGAAAATTGATATCATCTTATTTGAATAATTTTGAACAATTAATATTTCACAATCAATTACTGAGGAAACCCACGTTCTTTTCGCCTGTGCCATTTACTAATAATGGCTAGTATAAGAAAGATTGTGTGAAACTACTGCTATGCGATTTTACAATTATTTACTCCTGCATTTTTGAACCAATGTACTAAATGCATTTATAATACAGCGTGATTAAAAAAGGTGGACTAAATTTTGTACGTCTATATTTCCCGAACTGTACACGGTATGTGAATGATCTACATAACATTTGAAAGAGGAAGTCCTAATTCTTTTTAAATACCACCGCTAGGGCGCTCGCCTAGTGCACAGCCGTACAGCAGCGTCAGTTAAAAGCAAAATTGCTACTATACAGCACAATATTTTTTGCGTTCGTGAGTTCATTAACTGAGTCGGTGACTGCTGCTTTTGAGCGTAGCCCACGCAAGTCAACCCGTAGAGCGAGCAGAGAACTTTGAATACCGCAACCAACTGTCTGGCGTGTGTTGAGGCGCCGTTTACTGTTCAATTGAGTCCATCTTTTTGAATCACTCTGTATATATGTCACCACTCCGACATATTTCGGCATGACAGTGCCATCTTCAGGGAGTTAATTCCAATCTTACAACCTTTTATACTACAATGAATTACATCTATGGAAATCATAGCCTTCGGTGAACTCTGCGGATAATAACAGTCGTATATGGATAAAATATGTGAATTTGCTATTGTGTTGTGTACATGTATGTATATATGCATATAACTGGTTTGATTTGACATATTTATCGAAGTATATAAAGGGGACCGCGGTAGCACAGTGGCTAAAGTGCTGTGCTACAAATCGGAAGGTCGCTGGTTCGATCCCATCTGGTGTCAGTGGATTTTTCATTGACATAAATTCCTTCTGGTCGTACACTATGGCCCTGGGGTTGACTCAGCCTCTAACAGAAATGAGTACCAGGAGCATTTCCTGGGGTGCGTAAGACTGACAACCCTACCTGTCATGAAATCTGGGAACCTTAACTTCCTGGAACCCTCTGGACCACTCCAGGCCTGTAACGGGACTGCTTTACACTTTTATCGAAGTATATAGAATACGATCCAGCGCTGGTGCTTAATCTAACTCTGTATTTTGCGAATTAAAGATTAACTTGTTTGAAATGACTGAAGTTTTAATATTCTAGACAATGAGCATTAGGATGTTCAAACGCACCAGGAGTGTCACGCAGCACCTATGCAAGACAGGCCTAGTTTCAGTTGTCTATGCAGTAAGGTTGGGGTGAAAGAAACGTCGTTGCGACAATTAAAAGAATTTTTGGAATCTCGCGCAGACAGTCCGGTATCGAAGAGAAAAATAGCGCAAATGTGGTATTCAAAGGGAAAATTTAAATTTTAAGAGTTGTTAACCCCATTTTACATTGGAGTAGAGCGACGACCAGGAAGAACGTTAGAATAACATTCTAGACAAGGTCTTATGAGGATAAAACCAAGGTTATAAACCTCTAGGTTTTTCACTTGAAATTAAAAAAAAATCCAGGAAATATTTTACGTCAAAAATATGTAGCCTCCATTGTTAAAGAGTTAGCAAAATGAGGCTTCATATTAGCCGCGATAAATTGAAAACGGTTTGCGGCAATCTAGAATCGAATGTTAGCCGCATGGTGCTCGTGGGGTAAGATAATGTGACTGTGACATAACAGGAAAAAGCAACACGTGCACAATAAATTTGTATTTTTAAATCAAGTGCAGTTATATCAAAGTCCCAGAGGCAAATCTTCCGCTAAAAAAAGTAGGCTTCTCTAATTTTTTTGCACAGTTTTAGAACTTCGTATTGCGTTTAAGCAAGGTCTGTTGGTACACACGGTACCTGTGTTTATATGGTCCAAAAATATGAGGTTTGTAGCTGAAGACACAATAATTACCAGTAGAAAAGAGAAAGTAGCAATCCCATTACAGGTCTGGACAGGCCCTGAGGGTTTCTGGAGGTTGAGTCTCCCAGATTTCAAGACAATCGGCATACGAAGGTGGTAAGGTTGTCAGCCCTAGGCACTGGCCGCCTTTACCCCCCGGGAAATATTCCTGGTACTCATTTTTGTTAGAGGCTGAGTCAACCCCAGGGCCATAGTGCGGCCGAAAGGATTATGTCAATGAAAAATTCCAATGACACCATCGGGAATCGAACCCCCGACCTTCAGGTGTGTAGCGCAGTGCCTCAGCCAACTGCGCCACCGTTTGCCCCCAGCAGAAAAGAGAGAGAATCATTAATAGTCGCTACTTCTTCCGCCTGTAACACTATCTACGTATAGTCTTATGTAAACTGCAGCGCCATCGTGTAACATTGTAAATGTGCCAGGCATAGGCTAGAATTTCTGTGTTAAGTAGTCTAGGAAATAAAAACTCCCTTAAGAAGCTATATTGCAGGTCATATCGTACCAGCAATGGGGTTCAGTGGATAGAACCATTTCCGAAACGACTGAAAATTGCATTGTTGCGTACGTATGTTTCATTGTTGGAAAATTATTTTCTTTGAAGGAGCATTCATTCAGTCATACAACAGATTGTCTTTAAAGTTAAGTGAAAGAATCATTAAAGCCGGTGAATTTGCTAATAATTGATGATCTTTCAGAGAGCTGTGCGGTCCTCGTCCATGAGGAAGATTACGTCTTCCACGGGTAGAATTATAAGGTAAAAGTTAAAGTTCGCACTATAACATGCCATGAAGACACAAAAGGGCAGTAGAAGCATAGCTCTACTCTTTCTTTAACATCGGAGTTAGTTGGGGTGAGTGGTTAACGTTACGTCTCTATTGCTCAATCCCCGGGATTGACCCGGTACCTACGGTACAGAAGGCAGGGTGGGCCGAGGGCCGGTATGTATGAGTGCAGAAAATCTCGCGCCCACTAGGATTCAATTCCCAGTCCGTACTGAGTCGCTATACCAACTACGCTATCACGCCCTGTACTGGTAAAATTACTGTTAGTAATAGGTACTATGGAGACCGCAGTAGCACAGTGGCTAAGGTGCTGTGCTACAAATCGGATTCGATCCCAGCTGGTGTCATTGGAATTTTTCATTGACATAAAATACTTCCGATCGACTCAGCCTATAACAGAAATGAGTACCAGGAGCATTTCCTGGGGGTAAAGGCGGCCGGTGCGGAAGGCTGACAACCTTACCACCATCCTGTGCCGTTGTCACGAAATCTGGGAACCTTAACTTCCTGGAACAGGGTTCCAGGAAGTTAAGGCCACCCCAGGCCTGTAACGGGACTGCTTTGCCTAATAGGTACTTTTCTTAGCCATATACAAACGAATAATACAGCGAAATGCAAATTGTTTGTTATAATATTGGACTGTCTTAGACATGACACAGTCACTTCGTACCTGCCTTAAGAACGCCTAATCGCGTACCTTAGATGACAATAAGACAGAGCACAGTGCATTCATTGCTAGCGTGATACAGCTTATAAAAATAGGAAAAGTTTTATAATGCTGCGTCATCAAACCGAGTGCTTAAAACGTTAGAGAAGAATGACTTTGTTCGTTACATCACATGCTGAAGCGCTGCGCGATGGTATCGGGGAACAGACATAAGAGCCTCACGGCAAGGTACATTCAGTTGCGCTAGCAGTGAGAGGAATTGCTTCAGCTTACGCCTTTATTCGTGCTCCCAGAAGGGAATATAAACCAAAGTGTTTCGTTCTGCTTCGGTGAGTTTTGTTGCAGCTATATGAAAGAACTAAATTAACAGATTTATAAGAATAAAATTGCCGAGCCTTGTGGCTGTGCGGTCTAAAGCGTACATCTAAAGCCGTTTGATTGCTGGGATCACAATTTTGAATCCAGCTGACTACATGGTTTATGGTCTCTTGCGTTGGTTGTGTTTTGCGTAGGTAGTGGCCTGTGCAACGAGCTGTACACTTGTTCAGAGGAGTTCGGCCAAGTATGTGTGTGTGTGTGTGTGTGTGTGTGTGTGTATGTGTCTAATTGTGTGTGTTATTTAATCCTCAACAATGAGGCGGCCAAGGCCCGAGTTAAGCTGTTGCGCAAAAAAAAAAAAAAAAAAAATGGGGCTGTGTCATAACTTCCTGCCGATCCTAGTGGCCTCACGGTTTAACGCATCGTTCTGCGGCCGTTCGCGTGCTGGAATCGTGGGATCTCTTGTGAGGGTTGTGTGTTGTGTAGATAGAGACTTCTGCTTCGGGCTTATCACTCGTCTAGGTGAGTCCTACCGAGTGTGGCCTATCTAAGTGACTGTAATCGTGAAGTCTCGATAATAAGAAGGCCCTGGTCCACTGGGGGCTGTTGCACCATGGAAAAAATATAGTAGCTTCCTGCTCGTCATAATTAGCAATTCTCAAATTTTTTCTGCCCGCCTTATTTCTATTTTGCACCGCTCTATCCCCAGAAATCTGATAAAAAGATATAATTATTATCCTGTACTTCCTGCCTACTTTGAGTTTTCCTGGAATACTGATTGATGGGGCTTGTGACCGCTCACACATGTACCTCGCGCTCAACAAGAGTAAGTTAATTCCGTAACCCCCTCCTCCAGAATGTTCTTAGCATCAATCATACTGTAATTTAAATGGTATTTTATAGGCAGAAAACAATGGATATCGCGATGTTTCCTCCCCTGATGTCGGACGTGGGAAGAGGGTAAAAATCGAAGTCCAATATTTAATCACAAATTCTCTACGTATGTGTGAGGTAATTAAAATATGCCGTATGCTGGTGTATAGAGCGTGATATTAACTTCGAAATTAGCTTTCCCGAAGCTCTCCACCTAATTAATTCCAGTTATATTGTGACCGAAACAGCCAAGCTCAGATATATTTTGATGAAGTATTAGAAATGTGAGGTGTGATATCTCAAAACTAGTAGACCTACATGGTCCAAACTTCACGAACAATAGTTTCTTCAAATGCACAACAAACAAACTAAATTTTAACCCTGTGACGCCTAAAGACCCCTATAGTGGTCGTACCGCACCGCTAACCTCTAAACGTTGCATTTTATATATTTATTTAACAAATACGGGTACTGAACATTTTAAACATGGTATATACTGTCCGTTCTTTTCTCTTCAAAATGCAGTTTGTTTCATAATTCTAACGTATTTGGTTCCCGTTTTATTCATATTTTATATACAGAGTGTGCTAAAATTAAAAAAAATAATTCCGGCGCCAAAAGGTTAATTAAAATAACAAATCAAATTTCCTGGGGTTTTTTTTGTTGCAATTTGCCATAGTCAATTAATCGAATGAATTAATCTGTGCGTACGTAAACGCGTTATGTTATAGACGCATATGTATAGGACTTATTATTTGTGTGATTGTGTGATTGTGTGTGTGTGTAGTGCATTTACACACAAACACACACACACACACACACACACACAGAAACGCAAAGAAGAGGCTACATTCTACAAGATGTCTTCATTTTACAGTTTATCAATATTAACTTACTAAAGGCTGCTTACTTATCGAAGATCTGTTGGCATACATTTCAGATTTCAGGACCCGCAATTGTGCGACCTTTGTGTCAACACCACCTTACATAACAATGTGTCCGCCATGGTGTTAGGCTGTTACTGACTGTAGAATATTAAGAGGTCTGACGATAGTATGACTTCAATATACGTAAGTTCTTTAATATAGACCGACTATTTGAAAAGCTGAAATACGTGAACGCAGAGACACATACGCAGACAGCATGGTGGACTTGCAGGAGAAAAGTAGGCTAACAATCGAGACAGCGAGAATTTAACACAAAAAAAGGAAGGACGCTGTATATGATAAAAAAGAATTGAAAAAGTTACCAAACTTTACAAAGTGCCATGAAATGTTTTTATAGCTCATGTCAAATAAATATGCCGTTACGAAGAACAGAAAAACTGAGCAGTTACTTCACAGGTACTGCATACTTAAACCGCGGTGAGTTTAGTGTTGGTTACAGTGAAATGCAGGAAGGAAAGCAGATGGCTGCACATGAGATCTGGCAAGGGATGTGATCACATGCTGACCGGTGGGCTCGCTGACCAGTCAACGTCAGTTAGCCGAAGCAATTCCTGATACAGACCATTTTTACATCAGGGTCTTCTAAGGTGACTTCTAAGTGTTGTGGTGTCGTGGTTCGTGCTCTTCACTAAGACAATTTTGTTGATGAATCTTGAAACGTGGAAGAGGAACACGAGCGCGTGGTACTGCCCAGAGTAGCCACCGGGTAACAACACAATTGCTGTAAATAAATATTATTATTATTATTATTATTAGAATTAGAATTGGTGTAAATATTTACAAGTATTTTCAGGAGGAAGTATTGAAAGAGAAGAAGAGTGCGGTCCAAGAAGCTGACAGCATTGCCTAATGTCCGAAGCGGACGTCCAAGGCTTTTAAAATCTTGCTTCCAACCGTGCAGATAGCGGGTCGAAATTGTCTGTCAGTAAAAATGGCAGTGTTCCATATCATTCACCAGGAAAGGAACATAGGCTCAGGAAACCAGTGTCCAGCTTTTATAGGCTTACTAAAAATTTGTTGTGTCGGAAAATGTTCGTTGTGTACGGGACTTGGGATTCAGTGAAAGTAGGACTAACAACTGATGATGCTAAAATTTTACAGCACATTGCCGTTTACTTTTGTAATAGCGTATCAGATTGTATGTTGGCTCCACCATTCTTACAAGGGACGGCTTGCAACGTTGCAAATGTGTCTCAATTTCTTGTTATGCGCGAAACGTTTAACGCACCCGTCTTTGCTTTAGCAGTGCAACTGCCGTGTAAGATCGGCTTCTTATTCCATGCCAACGTGACAGCATTGCTGTGAATGTCTGCACTTTTCTGTTCGGCGCCTTCATTGCAAACTTGCCAGTGACAGATTCACATAATTCTGGGTTCTGCGCAAAATATGTTTAAGGGTCCATGTACTTTGACCGAGTGGCAAGTTGTGGCTCTTCTTCGACTGACAGTCGAATAAATCCACCAGCCACTGTCTTATGTTGGCTTGCTGTCTGCAGCAGGAAAAGTTCTTAACAGCGTAGTATGGCTCTACGGCATTTCGTTTGACTGCTCGTATATAGCAAAGGTAAAGTTCAACCCATGACAAGCCCGTGCAGGCACAGAGGGGAGATGGATGTATAGTTCCCACCCATTCGCAACCCGGCACCAGTAGGATGTGGGCGGGGAGCATCACGCTCCGGCCACTGTGCCTTCGGCGAAAGAACCGGGAACCGTTGTGATGACTGGGTTGAACTAGGGCCGGTCTGGAAGCGTGGCAAATCTCGCCCGCGCCTGATTCGATCCCGGACCATCCAGGCCGTAGCAAGTCGGCATACGAACTGAACTCATAATGAGTACACAGTGTACATTAGTAGCAGTGGGTTGTGCACAGCTTGCTTTTCGACGTTTGACGAGGAATGCGTATTTTATCTGCTGTGACATAGTAACAGCGAACAGACGAAGGCGGAAACGTCTGGTAAGATTTTTTTTTTCTCTGAATTTCTAAAGTAAAAGGATATAAAAGAGAAGTTGTCTGTTTGAGGATTTAAGGTTGGATAATATTTATCTGTTGAAACTCACATATAAATGTTCTAAAATTATTCTACTCCTGTCGAAAGATTCTCCAATTCTAGTGAAGAAGCTATGTTTGAAAGTATTCAAGAAGCAGACAGTCTGTAGAAACGCCATTCCATTAAATGAATGCATAACTGTGACTTATGATTTTTTGGCGCGTTCGAAAAATTACGAAAAGCGACTAGTAGCTTCGTAATGTCTGGCCAACCGTCCGCATGGAACAACTCGGCTCCTTTGTTGCGCGTGTCACGAAATTTGATAGTTGAGTATTTTTGAAAATCTGTTGAGCACGTTCAAGTTTCATTAAAATCCGACAAGAATAAAGTATATTTTACAAGGATACCTATATGCCTGTATGATAATACCTCCCTCGATTCTCCTCATAATGAGAATTTTTTCAGACAAAATTTGTAAAAAAATAAAAAAACGCATTTTTTTCAATAACATTCTTCCGAAACTCTTGTAGGGCATGCGCGCTGGATAGCTATGACTACAAACACACGCTTAGAATATGTAATACTTTGTGCTTTTCCGCGGCAATAATGGTCAAGCGAACGCATCTCATTGTAACGTTATATGTACTTTGCTTATCTTGCTGGCAACTGGAGACTGTTATGAAACTGTCTGTACGTTTTTAAAAATTTCCAAGGTGTTGTTGTGCAGAATTATTCCAAAGTTTGCATAGCCACTGATGTGGAGCTGAAGGTAAACTGCTCGTAGATATAGCGTGTTGCGGGTTGCGAATGGGTGGGAACTATACATCCATCTCCCCTCTGTGCGTGCATAGGCTTGTCATGGCTTGAACTTTACCTTTGCTATCTACGAGCAGTAAACACATTTTTTTATTCTAAGTTTAATCATTTTTTGTTGCTTACAATTAGTGTTTTGTTGTTATTATTAGTGTTAGTAGTAGTATTAGTAGTAGTAGTAGTAGTAGTAGTAGTAGGGAGGCTCCCACTTTGCCACCGGAAGTGAGTCATAAACAAATATGCCGGCTGGGTCAATGAACTCTGCCGGACTTAAACAAGCCTCTCTCCCTCCCCCTGTCTTAACCTGAACTTGAATGGGTTAAACTCGTTATAGCCACATGGTATTGTTTACATAATGTGGACTTGTTTACATTATGTTTCCGAGATTAACGCCATATGTAAATAAATATGGCTACTATGCTTATTTAACCTCAACTTAAACTCGTTATGGTTATATGGCATTGTTTACACCGTATGATGTTTGTTTATATTATGTTGATGTAAACGATCTCATAACCTAAAGTTAGCTGAGGTAACCACGTGGTTTTGTTTACATATGTCGTTACCGCGTGTTATACGTAAACAAATAAAGCTGTTACGCGTATTAGCACCATCTTAAACTCATCGTGGTCATGTGGCATTGTTTACATCACGTAACATTTGTTTATATTATGTGGATGTAAATGACCTCTTAATCTAGAGTTAACTGAGTTAAACACGTGGTCTGGATGTCTGTGCGTACTTAACCACGACTAAATGTTATGGCCACATGGCATTATTTACCTCACACGCCTTTTGTTTACATTACATGATCGAGAGTAACGCCATATGTAAACAAATATGACTGCTATGCGTATTGAACCTCAACTTAAATCCCCTAGTTATATGTAAAAATATCCACCATTTTTAATTGTACAACATGGCGTCCAACGTACTAGTTTAAATTGTACCAAGTTTAAATTTCCCAGACACCATGGCATCTAACCCGCCAGATTTAAATATTACCAACCCTGACGTTATCTTTGAGTTAAAAACTCAACCTACTGTCAGACTGCCATATTGATTGATTGACCAAATGACGAATTTAGTAAATTGTCGTTAAATACAGCTTTTACTATAGCATGCCATATCATGTTTCTTGTATAGATAATTGATTAGTCAGGAAAAGTTAGGTCTAGAGGTAAGACACAGGACTCAAGATCCAAGGACCCTAGGTTCGAAACCTGCCTCCTAGATTACCATTTTTCTAGGTAGGAGAGGTAAAGATTTTAACTAAATGTACATAACATTTTTCTTATTTACAAAAGTACACTCAGAAATCATTACATTTTCATTACTGAAGTTTTTTAAATTATCTCATCATAGAGTGTTGCAATAGCACTTGTTTTCGGTGGTGTACAGAAAGATTCAGGTTCCAGATACTCATTTCGCCACTGTATAGGATTCAGGTTCCAGACACTCATTTCGCCACTGTATAGGATTCAGGTTCCAGACACTCATTTCGCCACTGTATAGGATTCAGGTTCCAGACACTCATTTCGCCACTGTATAAGATTCAGGTTCCAGACACTCATTTCGCCACTGTATAGGATTCAGGTTCCAGACACTCATTTCGCCACTGTATAAGATTCAGGTTCCAGACACTCATTTCGCCACTGTATAAGATTCAGTTTCCAGACACTCATTATGCCACTGTATAAGATCGTCGTACACATTTATAGCGAGTATTTAATATTAGTTTGTCTGTGATGCCATACTCCTATACCCGCCTGGGGTGTGTTTTCTTTTCCACACTGGAAAGTGAAACGCCATCAACCCCTGACTCTAAGAATAACTTTAGTCTCGTAGTATCTTACAGACTGATCAGGTATGTTACATTAACAAGTAAATAAAACTACACTTATTCAGCCTATCATACGTTTAACGCCTACACACAGACACACACACACACACATATATACACATACACCCATTATTAAACATACAGGGTGGGTCAAAAGTATTTATACAGTAAAGAGTTAATTACTGTGTACCTAATTTTGGCCCATCTGTAGTATGTTAACGAAAGAGCATACGTTCCAGTTCTCTCGTACTTTCCTTGATAGACAATAAGTAATTTTATTTTTCTTTATTTATGTCATTTATATCCTCATCTGTGAAGACTTAAAATATATTTCGAAAGGAACACTCGAAACGTATTATTAGAATCATCTTTTATTGTTATCACTATTGGTAGTCCGCATAGCATTCATGATAGGGTACGGTTTATTCTTCTATATCTCGCTGATGCTGATAGCACGGTTACAAGTTGTTGCTGAGAATCGTTTGATGAGACCCATCTGTCAAAGAGCATGATTTTATACACCTGTCTCTTTCACAGCACAAATTTACAGTTGGTAACTACTACTGTCATGTACTGTAGTGTTTAAATGTACACCCTATCCATTATCTGAAATTCTGGTATCACGTTACAATAAACGTTACATATACGATTTATTTTCAAGAGGATCCTTTCTAAATAGTCTAATAGTCGGTGCTTACTTGAACACCATTTCCGTTATTCTGAACTTCGATGCCACGTAAGAATAAACGGCTTGCTAAGCTAGTCAAGAAATTCCCCGCATTTTATGCAACCCCAATGTTCATTACTGCATTCACAAGTGTCCGCCACCTATCCCTATCGTGAGCCAGAAGTATTCAGTCCAAGTTCCATTACACTTCTTCAAGATTCATTTTAATATTATCCTCCCATCTAAGCATGGGTCTTCCAAGTGGCCCCTTTCTCTCAGGTTTCGCCATCTAAACCCTGTTTGCACCTTTCCTTTGCCCTCATACTTGCTACATGCCCTGTCATTCCCATTATTCTCGATTTGATCCCCCGAATAATATTTGGTGAAGGACACATCATGAAGTTCCTCATTATGTAGTTGTCTTCACTCCCCTGTTACCTCGTCCCTCTTTGGCCCAAATTTCTCATTAACACCCTATTCTCAAACACCCGCAGCCTACATTCTTCCCTCAATTATGAGCGACCACGTTCCACACTCATACAAAACAACAGGCAAAATTATTGTTACATAAGCCTTGATCTTTATATTTTTAGATAACAAACTGGAACACAAAAGACTCCGCACCGAATGATAATAAGCATTCCCTGACTTCCATCTGCTCTTTTTTTTTTTTTTGCATAGAATTTTGATTTGTTAAGGTTGTTCCAAAATATTTGAACAGTTCCACCGATTCAATGTAACTATTATCAGTCTTTATACTGTGACTCCGTCCTGCATTCTGATCTCGAGACATGGCCATGTACATAGTTGTAGCAGTATTTACTTCTAGTCTAATCTCCTTACTAGCAACTACTAAAGCTTTTTTGTTTTTTATAGTAGATACGTTTCCGCCCAGATTATTAAGTTCTTCAGCTTATACCAGAAGCTGATGTGTGCCATTTAATATCAAGCCATCCTGGTTTACCTGAACCCGCATAATGGCGTACTCTGCAGTAAAGCTCAAAAGCAACTGCGGTAGAGCATCTCCTTTTTCAAACCATTCTTAATGTTAGAAGAATACTTGCCTACCCGGACTCTGCTCTAGGTTTCATTCAGACATCTTTTTTTTCTTTTTTTAGCCTTACAAGTTTCATAGGGATATCAAACTCATTGAGAATGTTTTAAAACACCTCCCTTCTAACTGCACCATAGACCGTCTTGAAGTCTATAAACAGATGACACACGGCTTCATTGTCTTCCCACTTTTCTCACGTATTTGGCGAATGCATAATATGTGATCAGTACTTGACCTGTTGCATAAAAATACACATTGATGATCCCCAACAATTTCCTCTGCATACGAAGTAAACCGTGACAGCAGGATGCTGGATAAAATTTTTACGTAGTTCACAAAAGTGATATGCCTCTATAATTACTGCAGCCCGTCCTATAAATAGGTACAATAATCGACTCCTTCCACTGTACAGGTAATTCCTCCTTATTCCGAATAGATTTAATAAGTTTATGGTTTTCAGAATGAAATTTTCTACCACCTGCTTTAGTCAATAATGCTGGAATTTTCTTAGTACCTTGTGAATTGTATCTTTAGCTTCTCAATGGCCATCTCAAACTCAAAGACACTCGGCTCACGCACCAGTGATTCTGTCGTATGTATTTCTGCCTGCCTAACATCATTAAGCCCATGTACAATCAATTGCTGAGAGAAATGATTACTCCACCTAACCAAAATACTGTAGGGGTCTGTAACCAAATGACCCTGCTCATCTCGAACTATATTAGTTCTGAGCTGGTAACCCTTCTTAAATTTATTGATGCCCTTTTACGAGTCTCTGGTATTCTTGGTCTTACTGTTAGTTTCAAGTTCATCAACTTTAGCTTTCAGACGTGCCTTCTTTTTGTTCCTAAAATATCTGCTAGCGTCACGTCTTACTTTGTTTAGATTATCTATGTTGCTTTGGTTTGGATCCTGTACCCAATGCATTTTAACCTGTTTCCTTTGATCTAAAATCTTAAACATTCTTCATCAAAACATGGTTGTTGTTGCTTCAATTCATACAGACTCAGACACTCTGTAGCTGATGTTTTGGTATTCTCTTTTATGTCTTCCCAAGCTCTATATTTGTCCTCGCTATCATTTACGTTCTCCAAAGAACCAGACATGTTGGAGATCTTAATATGATACTATTTCCTAAACTCCAGCTCACTTAGCTTCCTGAGATTAAAAATCTCCACATCAAACGTCTGTTCTTCTTGTTTACTCACTTTCAAATTTCCCTTAATTTATGCATCCACCACGCAGTGATCAGTATCACAGTCAGCTCCCCTGAAAAATCATACATCGAGTATAGTCGAATGCCGTCTATCTATTCATATGTGATCAATCTTGTTGTGAGTCTTCCCATCAGATGTCCATGTGTATTTATCAGTACTTCGGTGCGGGAAAAGTTTTTAATTTGACAAAATTTACTGTTCTAAAGCAATTATTATTACTATCCTGATGTAGACACTCATTTCCAGTTGTCGGTTTGAATATATCCTCTCAACAATTTTACATTAAAATCTTCAGACAGAATATTCCTGTGATTAAAAACCCGCTTTAATTCATCATAAAAGCTGTCTTTTCAATCATCACTTTTCCCCTCACTTGGTGCATGCACATTCAGAACAATGATATTACACCAGCGACCTCTCAGAACTATACGTGTATATGACATCATACCACTAACAAACCCTACTCCCTTCATTGCCGATAATATTCTGTAGTGTACAAAAAAAAAAAAAAAAAAAAAAAAAAAAAACCCCCCCCCCTTTT
>Ga0123357_10005500_pt1 | contig 15191 bp, 8 predicted proteins | sample TergutEmb28metaG_FD_89873 | JGI IMG/M metagenome (GOLD analysis project Ga0123357, IMG submission 89873) | Embiratermes neotenicus P4 segment gut microbial communities from Petit-Saut dam, French Guiana - Emb289 P4 | ecosystem: Host-associated > Arthropoda: Insects > Digestive system > Gut ... | reverse complement strand
GAATTGACATTATTAAAGACTGCATTGCCATTGCTTCCTGCTTGTTTGACATGTAAAGGTAGAATATGTTTTTCATTTGTATTCTGCCATTGTCATATTTGTACAGCACACATATTCTGTACTGAATGTGATCTGTTTTTAAAACCCACAACAATATTTTGAAATGTGTTTAATGAACAGTGTATGCTAAGCTGTTTTAATAAATTAAACAGTTGAAGTTGATTTTGCTGCATGTAGTCACAGTTGTCTCTTGGGCACAGTTGCACTAATATGAATGTCCTCATTTTGTATTCCTCACAGTCGAACTGCTGACCTGCTGATGCAGGAATCTGGTTGTCGCTTAGACCATCCAGCAGCTGCCAAGTTCCGACAGCATGTAATGGATGGTGATTGGAGCAAGGTAATTTGTGTGTGTGCTTTAGCACTGAACCTTCGGATTTAAGTGACCATGGACAAAAAATTGCATACTGTTGTGTTCATAGAGTATATTAGAATTATGAAGTGAAGGAGGATGAGATGAGTTAGGCATGTAACATGCATTGGAGTGGTGAGCAATGTTTACAAAAGTTGTTTTGGAGAACTTGGAGGGAAGAGGCCATTTGTAATACCTTGGTATAGGTGAGATGGTGGAAATAAAATGGGCTGTAAAGAAATAGGGTTGGACATTGTAGATTGGCTTTGTCTGGATCAGGAAAGGGTTTAGTGGTAGACTTCCTATGAACATGGTTATGAAACTCTAGGTCCTGTCAATGACAAGAAATTTCTTGACTCTCTGAGCACCTGTTGGCCTTTCATGAAGGGTGTTGCACCATGAATTAACTGATTACAACTTTTTTGTAGACCATTTCAGCACCATTAGCTTTAAATTAGTAGTGTAGAGTAGATGAAAGTGTTTTTAGATGTAACACTGTTATTGCGTAAGTAGTACGCAAAAACGCGATGTAACATCCAAGATGACTTGAAATCTTTAGCAACAACACTGTGAGAATCTCAAGTCTTGCAGTATGGTTAATCATATTTTGGAATATAAAGTTTCAGACCCTACAGGACACCTCATAATTTCATATGAATTACAGCTGTTCACACAGCAGTTAAGTGCATTGTTAGTGAGCATAGAAATGAAAGTGATTTTTAATCCAGCAGATGGAACTGTATTGTGTGAAGCTGTCAGGGTTTGTGGTTTATTGAGGCAAAGGAAAATTTTGGGATAATACCATAAAAGGGGTTGCTGCTGTTTGTGGTACAGATGTAACAGTAATACCTTAAAAGGGGTGTTGCTGTGTCTTATGGACATAACCAGAGTACCATAAAGGGCTGTTTTTATTTTCTTATCTATCTTGTTATGACATTCATTGCCATAACATAAACTCTCAAGTCGTAACATCATAATTAAATAAACTACCAAATAGTGAAATTGTACCACAGAGAAAGTATGTCAGAGTGACTGAACAGTAATCATGGTCTGTTTGTAGTAACAGACACCATAAGGCATCACTAGGGAGCTAATTGTTGACCATAAGGTTGAGACTTTCACTGCTTATTATGAAAACTGATGGTTTATTACTGTGTTTACTAGAACTTTTCCCTGGTCCCACTCCTGTGCCAAATGAAACTAGTCCGCATTATTATTTCCTTATCATTTTCAGTATTCTTGGAATATTGTTGTAATTGTTGACGTCTGTACTTAAATATTTAAAGTCACATGAATGTGTCAGGGAGTGAGCACATGCAACAAGCATGTGTACAACTAGATATGTGTTTTAATTCACACATAGACGCGTATTTTAATTCACACATCTCATTTTAAATCCTAAATTGGTTCTACATGTGTTAATGGGTGAATATTTTAATAGGCTGCATGCAGTTGATGTTGGATACGCTGAAATGTTGGTGGTTTGTAGAATATAGTTGTAGATTCAGTGATTCTGATGTCGGACTTAGGACATGTTTGTAGAATAAATTTTGGTATAATATGTGAATTGTATTGTTTTATTATAGTCTTCATGTTTGATTTCTTTCACCCAGGCTGACAATGACTTGACAGAACTGAAGTCACTTCTGGAGAGCTCTTCACAGAGTCTTATTGTAAGTACTTCATTAGAAAAGGATACAAAAATTATCTACTGTGGTAACTTGGATAAGGGTCCTGTTGTTTTTGTGGCAGCAGGTTTGGTTTGGTTTGAGAGAAAAGAAAAAAGTGTTGAATGATAAGATTCAGCTGTAATACTGTATGAAAACTCTCCATTCAGTTAAATTATTAAAATGTTTGATATCATTTTCACGCATGTCTCTCTGAAGATTTGAAAATTTATTAATTTTACATTTGGGACATTTGTAAATACCAATATGGCCTTCAGTCTGAATATTTTTTTCAAACCATACTTGAAGTATCTTTTTAATGTTACATGAAAATGATGTATTATGGAGTTTATTGTAAGAATTGTTAGCAGTTCCAATATGGTAAATTTAAAGTTACTGCATCTCTTTTTCTCTAAATGTATTTTAACAAAGTGTAAAATTGGTGACCACCATTTCTTTCCTCCCAGGAAATGAAGTTTTTGTTACTCGAGCAAAAATACTTGGAATACTTGGAGGATGGTCGTGTATTGGATGCGCTACATGTGCTTCGTAATGAACTAACTCCACTCCAGCACAACACAGTCAGAGTACATGAGCTCAGCGGGTAAAAGGATATTCTTTATTACACACTATTTTATTATCCTATTGAATTGTTTAAATTTTTTTTTCTTACCCTGTGACGTCCGGTAATTCATAATTAATAATGAAGTTCTTGTTGATAGGGGAAATTGAATACTCAACTTTTCTCATTATATGACTTCAGACTTCAAACTAGACGTACATTTCTGCTGTGATTTTTATAGCAAGCATGAACACTCATTTCTTAAGTGGGGTGCCTTAAACATTGCTACAGTTACAGGGGTGAGAAAGTCTTATTTGGCCTACAGCAACCATTTTGTGACTGAAGGAGTGTTGCAAATTTTGTCTGGAATGTATCTCTGTTTGGTGAATATTGAATTAATTAGTTTTGCTCTTTATCTTTGGTAACGCTAAAAATTCATTATTATTTCCAACAAAAAGTCAGTATTGTATGTCTGTAGTATTGCCAGGTTTGAGATGGTGTGTACAGTAGCTGTCTAAGGGACAGAAGTTTGATTTTATTAAGTTCTAAACTATATACACATCCATTTATAATAACTATGAATTTTTGGACGTGGGCATAGGACTCACTGTTAGCAGTTACTTTGGTTTGAGAAATTCCAATAAGAGAAGAAATGTGATTAATATCTTACATGCAACTGAATTTGAGGACAAGCATTTGTGCATATGTTGCAGCTGGGATAATGTTGTCAGTATAGCATATCACTAGGGCTCAGTGGTCTAAGGTTTGAACTGTGGTGGATGTGAGATTTTCTGTACTCATTCAGGTCAGCCCCAAGGCTCTTCCATCCTCCTGTACACTGGTTTATTGTGTGTCTTTTCCAGGGGTAAAGCAGCAAGGACATTGACCACTCACCCTTTTCTAGCACAGAGATTGAAGAATGGGTAGAACTATGCCTCTGTAAACGCGTGTGCATGCATGTGCGCGCGCGCGCACACACACACACACACACACACACACAAACACATGCACACACATGCATGTGCATGTACACACACAGACACACATATACACGTGCACACAGGAATCACATGCCTTCATGGGATGTTACAAGGAAAAATTTACCTTTTTTTTACTTGTGTATGTACATATGCCTTCTGACAGAGGTGTGCAAATGCTAGGATGATATTTTGAGGTCTGAATTCTTACTGTGAGATGAATATTAGCTTAGACACGTCCAGTTAATTTTTTTCACTAACAGTGAAAAAGTTCATGCAGAATTATACTAAGCAGAAGTTAAATGTTCCTTGCAAGTTTTGGATTTACTACAGCTGTAACAGTAGTACAGTCTGTGTGACAAAAGTGTAGCTCCTAAAATTTTCTGAGTCCCACACTGTTGTAATTCCAGCCTTTCGTAATTTCCGTGTATTTGCCCATGTGTGGCTTTTCTGTGCCACCCATATATTGCAGTTATTTATACAAGACATCCATTAACCACCTAGCTATAAAAATATTTGGTCTTAGGTCTTGTGAGATAATTGAAAAGGAAGACATTCACCTACATGCGGTTTCGTTTTCTTGTTTTTTTGACATTAAAGCTGCAATTGGAACTCTTAGAGGATGTGGAGAAGTATGGAAGATGTCATAAGATGACCTTCAGTGGATGATGATGATGTGGATGTACAGTTAGTTTGTTTGTTTCTGTAGTTATATGATGTGCAGTGGACGTGAAGAGCTTCAGATTCGAGCCAGCTGGGAAGGTAAAGGCTTAAAATCTCGAACTCAACTCATGGACAAGCTCCAGGAATTTCTTCCTCCCTCCATAATGCTTCCTCCTCGCAGGTATGCTGTGTTTTGTTTTGAGGCTTGTATAATATGTGCAAAATTAGAGGCCAAGTTTGTGAGCCATATAAAATTAGAGTTACTGTTCTGTATATGTGTTTTAATCGTTGGGTTTCCAGAAGTTGATTTGATGTCCTGGTGAGACACAGTAAATTGTGCTGTAAATCTGTAATTAGGAATCTCACCCAGCATGCTCCAGAAATTTGGGTTGTTTAAAGTTTACACATAATTTTACCATATAGACATCCCCCAGTTTGTGCAGTTGTGACATTTGTAAATTTTGCATTCACCCTTAAAGGGCAGGGTTTATATTTAAATTTTAGGACATGGTTATAAAAAATGTATTATTTGAATGGAAGAAGATAAAATTATGAGATAATTGGCAATTCTTTGAAAATAAAACAGAGATTGTGCACCAGATGCAGTAAATTTTCTTGTTGCTTAAATATAAAATGAATTTTGGGGAACACAGGTTGTTTAAAGGTTAGTGCATGTTGTATGAATTTTGTAATTAAGGTTTTTACTAGGAGCTGAACAATTATTCAGTTTTCTATGCATAAAATTGTGTTGGGTTCAGCTCATCCATAGAGCACTGATTCCTAAGCCCCTGGAAACAGCATAGAGGGCTCTTAACATGATGGAAAATATTAAAATGTGAAAGAGCAGTGGAGTTTGCAGTCAGAACTTCTTAATGAGAAAAACATGAATATTGTTATCCATTCCAGCCACATCTATATGCAGTATTGTGTAGAGGCACCAGACAGAACAAGTGAAAAGTGTTAAATGGCTTTTGGAAAAGAAACTTTGTTTCATTTTGGAATACAGGGGATCATTTAATGCAGCTTAAAAGACTGCTGGGGCTGCTGGACATGCGGAACATATATGGTAGTTTTTCTGAATTCTGATTCTGTAATTCTGCAGTAAATGTAATGGTAGATGGGTGGATATGTGATATTATTAGACATGTCTCTTATTTTACAGGCTGCATACTTTATTATGCCAAGCAGTGGAACACCAGAAACACCAGTGTCCATATCACAATACAAAAACAGAGGATGGTCTTGAAAATATCTCTCTGCTAGTGGACCACCACTGTACCAGGTAGGTAAAATTGTCCTCAATATTTGTGTGCTGATGAGGCTTAAAGTCTTATTTGCCTGAAAAGTCCTATAATAAGTGACACATGCTCATGGAAAACGTATTATAGGAAATGGAAGGCTATAATTTTACACCTAAACTTTGCATGACAGAAGATTTATCTCTTACATTGAGCGAAGAACCTAAATTTAGGGTGTCCGAGAAATGGATGCTGAAGACCGTGCTTGCAACAAAGTGGGAAGATTAACCAGGTTCCTGATGAAGCAACATAATGTAGAGCTTCCCATTTTTTCCTCTCTGCCTTATTTTGGTGATTGTATGGAGGACAAGACAGGTGGGACATACAGCACACATAGGAGAGATTATAAATGTTTAAAAAATGTTACTCAAAACCTGAAGATAAGAAGCAACTTTGAAGTCCTGAGAATAGAAGGGAAGATAATATTAAAATGGATTTCAAGTAATAATAACTATTTATTTTTTACCTACTAACACCAAGTAGATTTCATAAAAATGGGAAGTGTGAGTGTGGACAAAGATTTGTGTAGCTCAGGATAGATGCCAGTAGTAGAATCCTCTATGCACATTATGAACCTTTAGGTTCCATAACAGGCAAGTAATTTCTTGACCAGACAGATGATTATTAGCTTATCAAGAAGGACTGTGCTGTGTGTTGTTAGTTGGGTGAAGTTTGGAATGGAAGTTTGTCTCCAGTTAATAGTGAGATCATGTAGTTGTTTTTTTCACTGTGAAGGTACATGCACTTACACCGTGCATCACGTTATGTGAATTGTACAGTACATAGATTTTCAGGGTATATACAGTCCACTCAGTCAGTGTTATCACTGTAAATTGGGAGTGAAGGTTTATGGTGAAACCTCTAGCTATAATTTCAATATGTATTGCTTTCCTGCAAGTACCATTGATTCCTTCTGGTCCCAACAAATTGCCTGTATACATAGTGTGTAATAATATTGGATGCATTGTTGCTCAGAGTTGTGTTTTATTGTGTCATTCATAATTCTTGGTCCTGAACCACGTTACTTCCAGAATGATCATATGGGATAAAAAAATGATGGAAGTAACATAATGTTTTTGGAAAGTAAACTAGAGGTAACCTGTCTGTACTGATAATTACGACTGTGGTCACAGAAGAACTTACAGTATGTCTGTGAGTCTTAGCCAGGTGACAGAAGTAGAGGAGGAGTGGCAGGTGTGAGGTAGAGATGCTGAGGAGGATGTTGGTACACATGCAAATTTAATTTTATTTATGTTGCCCATAAAAATGTAGGGTCTTCCCTGTGCTGATTTTCATGAAACCCACAGTTGCTGATTAGCATTATGACCAAATCTGTTAAACAGAATCGCACCCAAGTTAGACAGTAAATGTTGAAACTGTGGATATTCATTTATGCTCTTAAGTAAAGTGCAGTAAACTTGTGTGGACAGGCAAAATTACTTTTACTCCCTGAAGTAAAGTAAGTTTGTCATTTCACTTTCACAAAACACACACCTGCTCTACAATTTTCTATAAAGAACTCCTTGAACAAAGTTCATGAAGATCCATCAGACAACCTAATTGCTGATACTAGTTGATGGACGGATGTGGTCTTCACATAAGGCATTCTATCTTTACTTTGTAAAGAATGCCTACAAAGTGTTTTTCACACAGATATTAAAGTAACTTTCCATCTATTATTTTGCAGGTGTAAGTGGAAAATGTACAGTTTTCATTTTCTGTTTTGTTTTCTAGTGTTTTTGACATGCTGAATGCATTTCGACAGCTGTCATTTCCCTGAATTTATTCCCCCCCCTTCCATGGTCCCTTCAGAAATGATGAATGTAGGTTGCACTGCATGTTTATTGAAGTGTAAAATTTTGTTCCTTTCTAGTGTAGTCGTATCCTTACAGTGATGTACATGATCTCTTTTATTTAGAGAACAGTTCCCATGTGAAACAATACAAATCCTTAATGATCACTGTGATGAAGTGTGGTTTTGCCGATTCTCACCAGATGGCTTTAAACTTGCCACAGGCTCGAAAGATACTACAGTTGTAATATGGGATGTTGACCCAGTAAGTATTATATGGTCATTTTTAGATGCTGTTCTAATTGAAATGTGGTTTATTTTGTAGCAGCCATGAAAACACAGTTGATAGGAGCTGTGGGCTGTGTAGCCAAGGAATCATGTTTCAATTCCTGGGAGGGTTTAGTGGTTCTTCTTTTCTCCAAAGAACCCAGACCATGTTTAGGAGCTCATAAAGCCTTCTGTTCAGTGGGTGGTGGGTGCTCTTTTTCCAGCATTAGAGTGGCTGGTGTGTGAAGCTGACTGTCTCCATAATGTATGTGGGTTAAAAATAAGCAGAATAAGGCCTTCACTCCCCTATATGCATTCTTGGCATGCACAGGGACAACTTTACCTTCACCTCTACAGTTAAATAATTTGTTTTTGCATGTTCAGAAATTAATATCCAGAGTGAATGTGTTGTAGCACTGGAGTCTGAATTTTTGGACACTGTTTTGGGAAGAATTCTCTTAAACCATTTTCTTCCTTTGACTGTATTAATACTCTCCATAGAAAGATGTGAGTGAATTTGGATACAACATATAAGCACTGGTTTTGTGATCAGGATTCGTTCCTATGCATATCCACGTGATGCAGCACTTTTAATCTTTAAGTTTTGATAAGCATGTGAACATTGCATTGGACAGGTGAAGTCTGATTCATGTGTCTCCACTATTTTCAGAAGGCTGTATATGATGTGTGCCGTATTGGCTTTCCCTATAGTATTTGAACATTTTCTGATCGTGTAACTGTTGCTGTGTTGCTTACACATAACATGTAAACATCTCACTGAAGTACTGAAGCCTAGCCAGAAAAATGTAAGATGTAAATGTCTTCACTACCAGTTACTGTTGGGAGCATTTTCAGGTGTTGCGTGGGGTAGTGTGATGCGGTATTTCAGTGCATATTTATGAACAAGATGGGCACAGTGATGTGCATTGTTGTCTTAGTAACTGGAAAATTAACTGAATGTATGTAAGTTGCTGTTTCGTTACTTCCGTTTAGTGTGCTGCATTGTAGTATTAAGTTTCATAAATAGACTCCATGCGTACAACACTCATTTTTCATTTCTGTGTTCTGAATGTCACATGCTGAGCAGTGAAGATATGCCATATAATGCAGTGCAAACAGTTATTAAATGGTCTGCAAGTAGGTTTTATTTTTAAACCCAAAGATGGTGATGTCTTAAATACTCAATAAGTTGCCACCTAGTGTATGTAAAGTTTCTTGCTGGTAATAGTCTGTGTGCTTCCACAGATTTAATGAAACTGTTGAAAATATTACAGTGGTTTTCAAATACATGTGGATACTTTTGTATTGGGTTAAAAACACATACTTATAATATAGTTAATCCTCACACATGCACAGTAGAGATAAAGGAAGTTACAGATTGATAGTTTGTGTCTTTGAATTGCAGTATACACTGACTTGTAGTCATCGTAAAACTTTGGAAGGCCACTCATATGGAGTAGCATACATTGCATGGAGTCCTGACAGTACACACCTGATTGCCTGTGGACCAGAGGATTGTCCAGAACTCTGGATATGGAATATTGAATCAGATGAACTGCGTGTCAAAGTATCTCATTCACCAGAAGACTCACTGACCTCATGCTCTTGGCATCGGGATGGCAAGAAGTTTGTTACAGGAGGGATACGAGGACAATTCTACCAATGTGCAAGTATTCTGTATGGTTTTATGCAGCGTCCTCCCCCCCCCTCCCCCTCCCCCAGTACCATTTGTATCACATGGGTTACTGTGGTGAATGGACCTGCATTGTAATGCCAGTGTCCTCAATGCTGGATCAGAATTCTTGTGGCTCCTGGGAAAGTGAGACATTCCTCAAGAGCCTCTCTATCTCTATTAGTAGAGGTTTCACTTTTTAATTTTTATTTGTTCCTTCACTTAATGGATTATGAGTATTTGGTGACCTTAAGTTTTAGGTACCTTGAGCTCTAGGCAATGTGGTACTGTGCTGCTGTGTGCAGCGGTTCCCTGTAGTTGACTTTAATGAAATTTCATGTCAGGAACCTTAAAGGAGTTACATAAATTATACCTTTGGATCATTTTGGACACACTTGAAGCCAAATATTTACTTTTATATGTCATTTACGTATTGACCAGATCAGTAATTGCTTTAAAGAAAAATTTTAGGATATATTATTGTGTGTAGTTGACATAAAGGTACATATTTGTAGAGTACAATTAATTCAGTCACGAGAAATTTTATGTAATTTGGTTGATGCATAAGTAATGTCTGTGATTGCTTTGAGCTCGCACTTTCCACTCTCATTTTGTCAATAAGTCATTTTACTTGTTTTCCCCAGAAATAAATTGGTAGAATGCATTCTGCTGTGTAGCATGTTAGACTTCTATTTCCTCCAGCAACTTTCCTTTCTGTAACTTTCTTTAAACTCAGAATTCTGGTCTAGAATGTGATGCCATATGCAGTGAACCTTTGTCCATTGTTCAGTTTTTGTTGTTTCCCCCAATTATCATTCATTTGTTCCTGCCCTGAAAATTTGCCTATGTACACAGTCCATTACATCGAAATCATCATTCCTCAAAGTGTCCTTTTTTGCATCCATTCATTCATTCATTCAACATTCCTGGTTCAGACACACATTATACCTTGTACGATCATTTTCAAGAAAAAATTAGTGAAAATATTGGTTTTTTTTTTTGCATGTAGAGTGGCGCTAGCCTGCCCATACAGGTAATTAGCATTAGAGTTGTAGCTGAACATGTGAAACATTGCCATGCATCAACCAAGTGTGGAATGTTAGTGGAGTGCCTCCATGGGTGTTTGTGGTCAGCTGTGCTGCTCATCTGCAAGATACATTATTTATAATTAATGTAAATTTGTGTATTATCCACCAAACTGGACCAGTGTGTTACAGCCATTTGACTAGGGCATTATAAGATGCTGCAAGCAGTCTGCAGGCAGCATCTAGTACTGAAAGCTTTGTGCTTGATGGACTGAGGGAGGGACATCAACCTGAAAATATATGTTCTGCAAGCAGTGCAAGTCACACTAATGGCTGGGCAACAAGTCAGAGATGAGAACTGTGAATTGTTTTCATCTGTATGGCTATGGATGTGAACAAGAAAAGGAGGAGGAGAAGGAGGCAACAAAAATGACTATGATGATGGCAGCATTGCTGTCCTAGAGGGCTGGATTCATCTAGGCCCTGAGGATGTTAATTTCAGTTCTTGCCTATCTGTGGAGAAAGACTGTGCGGCATGTGGCTTTTCCAGCCTGGATGAGTTGTGTGATGCTTGGGTGGGTGGGGGGATTAGTGGGGAAGATGAAGGACAAGGATAATGAACTATTGCCAGGTTTAATTGAAGCATATGGTACTTACAGAACTGTTAAACCATTCTTTTACTTACGCAGTATTAGCAAGTGTAATGAACACAGCGTTTTGAACTTGAAATTGGTGTTGTGTCGACTGGAACATAAGGTTTCAACTGGGCAGTTATTAATTACAGATTTCTTTGAAAGAAGTGACTTCAGTGCAGCTATTAATGTAACTTTTTCTTGTTTGTTATTTGTGTGGTCTTTAGTGGAAAATTTATAATTTTCAGTTTGTGTTGCTTTTTTGTGTTTCTGCTATATTGTATGCTTTCTGCCACTGTTGTTTTTTCACATTTTTCATTCCCTTTCCATGGTCCCTTGAGATACGATGGATTGAGGTTCCAGTATAGTTCTTAACATATCTTTATATTATCTTCACTTTTTTTTGCTATAGAGCTTAAATAGGGCACTAATGTACAATGGTTCTGGAACAGGTTTTCTCCATTTACTTGGTGTTTCCCTGTTAGTATCACTTTACTAGTGCTCCATTCTCATATCTGATTTATCTACCACTGATGTTATGTAATCACAGCAGTAAAGAATGTTGTCAAAAGAGCCATGTTTTTTATCATATTAGGTAGATGTAATTGTGTCTGTGTAATAGCTGACTGGCATAAATATGTTTAATTAGTGGGAAGCCAAGAAAAGCCATGATTGCAATTATGAGACCAACTGCATGGTTACATACTTCCAATTTTGAAATCTTGTGTATAACCTCTATGATGTGCACCAACTCTTGAAATTTTAACACTTTGGTACCTTATATATTTTTGGTGGTTACTGTATTTTAACTAAGGTTCTGAATACACTCTACCCACACTGATGTATAGGTGACCTCTTTTTCATGTATATTTAACCCATACTGGTCCAATGTCAAGTCATACTTGACAGCACTTTTGTTGATCTCAGATCAGCGGGTTATTTGACAGTATTTCATATTCATTTTCCCTAAGGTTTTGTTATCTAATGGCTGATTTAAACTTTGAAGAATAGAGATTTTCTGTCAGATTAATTTGGACCAGACTGTTGGAATCCACAAGAATAATTTGGGCCACATAGTGTTAAATAAGGATAATGTGTAGTGATAAGACAAGAGTGAGATGCTTCTGAACACTGTATGGGATGATAGTGGAAGATTTGGCACACTGAAAAATTTTTGGTGTGTGTACTTGCTTAATGTGTACTGTACACGTACATTTTCTTTTACATTGCTCTTACAAGAGTGCATTTAACCCTTATGCTGATTGTGCCTTCTATGTAACTGAACATTTTATATTAGCATATATGGTTCTTAATACAAATTATGTCAAATTATTTATTGGTATTTTCTGTAGGATCTGGAAGGAAACATATTGGATTCATGGGAAGGAGTCAGAGTAAACTGCTTATGGTGTCGGAGTGATGGGAAGACTGTGCTTGCTGCCGACACTCATCATCGAGTTCGTGCTTACAACTTTGATGAATTATCAGACTTCAATATGTAAGTACATTATTTCTGAAGATAACAAGCCTGTGATTTGCTGATGTGTCACTGGGCGAGCAATGCAATATCACTTCACATCAAAGAAGACTTGTGTCTTAAATAATGCCACTGTAAGAACCTCAGATCTTACAATATTCCTGTTGTTGGTCAGTTTACAAAATAACCTTGTAAAGAAGTGACAAGATCCAGAAGTCCTTTATGTAAGTGTTGTGAGTGTTGAAATATTATTGACAGGCTTTGTATTTTTGAGATAAGTGCTAGGGCAGCTTTGTTGGAAGTGGTGCTATTACCTGTCTCACAAGTTACCATAGAGGGAGATTGTGATTTACCATCACTGCTTTCTTACATAACATAATGGTTATTTTATAACGAAACAATACAGTTGGAACTTTAACTTTATTTTAGTCCTTTAGACGGCTGTGTTGGATGCAATGAGGTGATTGATTCTGTACCAACACTGTCAGATTGAGATGGGGAACATAAGGTAATAATTCTGTAAGGATATAGCAGTCAAAACACAACTGTATTATCAAGTGTCTATAACTTATCAACTACATGTTTCGGCCTTTGCTGCTGTGGCTATCATCAAGTTGGATACAATTTATCAGAGAAGCCATATAGATATGCTATAATGGTGACATACAGAAAAGTCTCAAAGAGTGATAAAACAGTGATACAGAGATAGCCCACCACACTTCCGCATGTTACTGGGATACAGGATTGTTGTTTGTGTTACACATAATAACCCCTATAGCGACGAAGAGATCTTCTCATATTCTTCACCTTCCCAGGACAGGATCGTACCCATTGACACCAGCACAAAACCAAGGAGCCATAATGCTTGTAAGTAGTATCCTCCTGTCTACTACCTTGCACTTATATTTCTCGCAGCTTTTCACAGCTTCCCAGTTCTGCCTGATTGTCCATCTTAGCTTATTTATTATTCCAGCATGGCACTAAGAAATCCCTTCCCCCACTACAATACATCTACAGCTACCAACCATGCTGTAGACAACTTAGAATGTCTACACAACCACAGCAGCAGACCAGTGTGACACTCAGCTCCCACTACAGGCAAGAAAATACAGCACCGCAGGACCAAACATGGGCCCAGGCCAACCAAAATTAGATGATGGACGAAGTCTGGAAAAAGTCTGTGTTAGTTAACTTCATTCATGCTGTGTGCTCTTTTTTGTGTACACATGATGATTTGGCGATACAGGCCTTGGTTTGGCTCTGTATGGTCCGGTTCAGAGCAGTCCAGTTTGGTGTGGTCTGATTCAGCGCTCCATATGCAAATTTAAGATGTCACATATTTGAGCCCCAAATTTAAGGGAAAAAATGTGGCTTGCATTCAGTTAAACATGGTCTAACGTTTTATTATCCTGACCAAAAAATACCAACATTTGTTGGTCCATATAATAAATCGTACAAGATGCATGGTACATACATAAAAATAAAAATTGTGGTAGAACATATTCAGGCCCCAACAAGAGGAATTAATTTTCATGATAGTTGAGTTGGTTGGATATTGTTACAGACTGCAGGAGGACCAGCCAGTAATGGCCTTCTCAGTAAACCGTTCAGACCGCTTGGCTGTGCTCAATGTGGCTACGCAAGGTGTTCATCTTTGGGACCTTCAAGATCGGTGCCTGGTACGAAAGTTTCAAGGAGTTACTCAGGGCCACTTCACAATTCATAGCTGTTTTGGTGGAATTAACCAGGACTTCATAGCAAGTGGAAGTGAGGGTAAATGAACAGCAATCAATCAAGTATTGTGATTCAAGGCATTCAGTGAGATGAAAGAAATGAAAAACTGCATGCATATATGAAGAAGTTAGTAGGAGGTTATGTGCAGAAAATTACTGCTACCATTGGGTCCATAATCTTTTGTCTTCCTATTTGCAGTTGAAGAATGTAAAGATTAAACTATACAGAACTCTAATTCTACCTGTTTTATGTGGATTCAAAACTTCATCTCTCACATTAGGTGCTGAGGATGTTTGGGAATAGGATGCTGAAAAAGATATGCAGGCCTAAGCGAGAGTAGCCAGCAGGAAAGTAGAGAAAACTGCATAATTAAGACCTTCTTGATTTTTACTCCTCAACAAATATTATTCGGGTTATCAGATTAGAAGAATGAGATGGACAAGCTGTGTGGCATGTTATGGGCGAGTGGAGAGGTGCATGAAGGGTTTTTGGTGGGGAAACCTGAGAGGAGCAGACCCCTTGGAAGATCTTTGGTGTACATGGAAGGGTAATATCAAAATTTATTTAACAAAATAGGATGGGAGGGTGTGGAGTGGGTTAATAGGGCTCATGATGTTGACAAGTGACAGGCTGTAGTGAACGCAGTAATGAACTTACGGGTTTATAAAATGCAGGGATTTTTTTTGACTAGGTGGGGAATTGTTAGCATTTCAAAAATGACTCTGCTGCATGGAGTTATTACCAAGCAGTAGACATAAAATGCACTTCATAATGAATTCAGAATGTGTCAGAGAGATGTATATATTTGTTATTGGAGGTCCATAGTCTGTGCTGACATAGTCTAATTAAAGTGATGTTTGGATGTCAACTTTTTATGTAGAAAGTGGGAGGAGAATAAGTGAATAATAAGAATATGTAATTACGGTCTTTCAGATATTTGAACATTGCTGCACACGTGTGTGTGTGTGTGTGTGTGTGTGTGTGTGTGTGTGTGTGTGTGTGTGTGTGTGTGT
>Ga0123357_10005499_pt1 | contig 15193 bp, 7 predicted proteins | sample TergutEmb28metaG_FD_89873 | JGI IMG/M metagenome (GOLD analysis project Ga0123357, IMG submission 89873) | Embiratermes neotenicus P4 segment gut microbial communities from Petit-Saut dam, French Guiana - Emb289 P4 | ecosystem: Host-associated > Arthropoda: Insects > Digestive system > Gut ... | reverse complement strand
GTCCCTAATGTTTTGGATCTTACTGTTAGTTTCAAGTTCCTCAATTTTATCTCTCAAATATGCCTTCTTTTTGTTCCTGAAATGTCTGCTAACTTCACGTCTTACATTATTCAGAATATCTATATCTACGTTGCTTTGTCTTGGATCCTGTATCCACTGCAGTTTAGCCCGCTTCCTTCGATCCAAAAAACCTAAACATTCTTCATCAAACCATTGGAACTACTGAAATTAATTACGTGGAGATGTTTCATACCGTAGGTCACCCAGATCCGTTAATGTGTATGGAAGTCACGGGTGTAAATTTATTTGCATCCCTAAGAGAGGTATGACTGTAACTAAACCTATTATCAATAAACAGGTACCTGCGTGACCTTTTTTTTGTAAAAAGAACTCTTGTACCGCATTTCGTTAAAATCCGTCAAACGTTTTTGTCGCTGGTACTAGGTTACCATCAGACATTAGGTGGACGCGGTGACGGAGAGACGGACGGAAGTGGCCTCTACATAGTTTTTTTGTACTTCGCACAGAATGCCTGGAAATAAAAGCAAGGGAAAATAGCCTGCATATATACGGTACACATATATGTGTGTATGTATGTGTACGTGTATGTATGTTTTTATGTATATTCAGTCTGTAGTCTGTTTTACGACAGGTCGGTAGCATTATCCAAAGCCAGTTCCCACAGAGTGCGATCTAGTGCTTCCCCTTCAATTTTCGGTACTTTGTCGTGTTGTTAAGGTCATCCATTAGCTGCGTGCATTTTCTTCCTCGTTTATCCGTCTCTTCTATCTTACTTTCCATAAGTGTTTTAGAAGGCAGTTCCCTGCTCAGGATGTGACCAAGCCAGTTAGCCTTCCTTCTTTTTATTTTGTGTAGGATGACCCATTTTTCCTTGATCCTATGGAATACTTATTCATTTTTCACACAATCGGTGCAACTGATCTTCTTCATAATTCTTCAGTACCACATTCCAGAACTTTCCTGCTATTTCTCATCTATTTCCTGACGTGTCCAATTTTCAGCACCATACAAAGTTATGCTCCAAACGCAGCATTTCACTAGATTCTTCCTTTTAAGGCCAATTTGTTGGTGAAAGAGTCTCCTTGTTGACGAGTGCTGCTTTTGCCATGGCAATCCTGGTTTTACTGTCACGTGTACATCTTGCGTCATTTGTTATCGGGCTACCCATTTTTTTTAATTATTCCACATTACCCTCTTGTTTTTGATCTACCATTTTTTTACTTGGGATGGTTGCCTTGAAATTCTCATTACCTGATTTTTTTTTTTTTCTCCCCACATTCGCTGCCATTCCACAGCATCTTCCAATTTCTCTTAGTCTATCCGACATGCCCTGTAGCATCGCTTCGTCATTAGCCAGTAGCACAAGGTCATCTATATATTTCACAATGCGTAATACTTGTCCCTCTATTTTGAGTTTCGAAACCCTTCGAAAGCTTTCTTGGTAAAGTATTCGCTCTACAAATTGGATGGCATAGGTGACAAACAGTAGGCCTGTCCGTGTCTAGCTCCTCCCCCATTCTTCACACTTCTTGTCTGCCGTTGGCCCAGCCGTACTTCTGCACCATGCGCAATTAGCTGATCAATCTTTTTCGTGCCAGTCCAAACAGTTTCGTTTAGGACTTTTTTATTAATATTATATATATATATATATACACACGTACGCACGCGCGCACACACACACACAAACAACTTTTTGTAATTTTTCTGCAGAAGGACACTTCCGTTAAAAATTTGGGGTAATTAAATTATACCGTAGCAGACATATCTAGTCTAACGAACAGTTTTGTGGGCTATGGAATGGACAGAAAATTTATACAGACGGGGGGGGGGACTAAACATGTACTGCCTGTGAGCGTACTGTAAGCCTACACACAAGGTAGGTCTTTTTAATTTATGAATTGTGACTTATAAGTGCATGGAAAATGTCCTGTTAAAGCTTTTTCTTTTAACCATAGATTGTTAGAGTGAACCTTTCTGTGAGGGATATTTATCGGGTATTCCGATTTCAATTTACAGTCTGTTTTTGATTTAGCTTCTTTAATTTGAAGATAATTTTTCAGCTATGTTCGTTAGTGTCGCATAACCGGGACGTTATGAAAGGTGAATAGCAGACGTGTAAAAGATAGCTTTCACGATCAGTTATGCCATGCTGTCCCATAATTTACCCGCGACAGCGTGGGAAACGACGAACATCTGGTTATGAAATTACCAGCTTGAAAGACGAAGTACGAAAGATCAGGAATCATTAGTTTCCACCACGTGTAAAATTATACAAACGATGCCCGGTCATAAATGCTTCGTTTGTGAAAGCGGTTTTTGCCGTAGAGAGTAACATTAACAGTAATGTGAAAGAGTAGATTTGTTGTCGTTGGCCATTTCGAATTTTGTAGCTTTTCTCCTGTCTGAAAATTACTGCTTCGTCAAATACCTTTACTTTAAGGTGTTTTAATATCAGTCTTTTCAATTTCTCCGTAATATTTTTCTTCCTTAGCATTTACGACATCGCGGTCAGCTTCACAGCCATCTCTGACAGGACCTTATTTTGCATGAGTAATAAGGCGTCGTCCATTTGGTTCTCTGTGGCATTCATTCATTCATTCATTCATTAGACATTAAAATGTTTATATTGCACACACATAGTGATGTGGAAACACTTTCCGTCTACCACCTACATGACTTAAATTCAAGTAAACTCTCTTTCTGTATTGTGGTAAATGTGTGAAACATACTGCCTTCCTCTTCTAGCGTTGAAATCTCCGAAAGCAGTTGTGCTTTCGGTAGAACATTCGTAATGTACGGGTCTTATAAGGCTAGGGGGGCGGAGTGGTGATATTTTAAGGTGTCCGTCATCAAATTCTGTAAGCATCCATTATCTCTTCCATCATAGCTACACACCATACTCATTGTAGTTGACGTCGCTATTAGTTAATAATCCTAAATTCTGCCATTATTTCCAAATATTTTTGTTACGGCGTTGTTGGCAGAAGACGACGACAACAACAAAATATTGTTATCATTATTATTGTGTAATTTTTCTCCTCTATTTTGGCTTATTATTCATCTTTCTGAATCATTTACGTTGAAAAATAAACGCTTTCTGCTCCATCTGACTGAACTGTGTTACGTTTATCTTTTGTGTTGAACGACCATTCAACAGTTTGACATGTACGTTGCGTGTATTGTTACACATTTCATTATAAAGTGTTCATTTCTGCCTGTATCACTCGTTCTATCTGTTTGCGTAATGAATACCAGTCTAGAACAATTGTCGCTACTTCTGCGTTGTCCGTTTTGTTACGGAACTTCGTTGTACGAGGACATTTCAGTAAGTAATCTGCTTGCGCATAAAATCGTCAAGCTTTGTTTGCGCATGCGAGTATGATGTGACATTTAGCGACAAGTTTGGAGGGTGCGCCGCCATATGACAGCCCAACAGCTCGCCTGTATTATGATGACGACATGTTCTGGCAGCTTTCTGCGCGAGTTCCACGGATTAAAGAAAGTTTTCGAATTCGGAAACTGCTAAAGTACAACGCTTAAAAGATATTCCCAGTATTCATACTGGGCTGCGTAGGTGCAGCGATTGAAGGTCTTCACTGAGAACTCATCAATTTTAAAACAACCCATTCGTTTAAAATCCATGAGTTAACATACACACTTTGGGTAACAAAGAAACTTTACCGGGAGTGTCATATAAATTACAGCACACTGCACATGAAAGAGAGATTTGTCGCTGTGCATCAAAGCACGCAAGCACGCAAACACACACACGCCCTGTGTCACCGCTACCTCTTTCGTGTTATTTTTATAATTTACTGAAACAATTTCTCATTTTGCGTTATTTTTGTACTGTTACACTATATTACAAGTATTACTGACCTACTATGTGGAGCAGAGTCCTACTTCAGAAGCTAAACAGGTCCTCACCTAGTCAAGAAATTCAGTACAGTTTATGGAATTTGGATGTTCATTGCCTCATTCACAACCCGCTACTATCCCTGTTGTGTGCCAGATGAATCCAGTCCACGCTCACTTCCCTCTTCTTGAAGATCCATTATAATATTATGTTTTCATCCACGCCTAGGTCTTCCGAGTGGTCTCATTCCCTCAGATTTCCCCACGAAACTCTTGTTGGCACGTCTCCTCTCTCCATACGTGCCACATACCCAGCCCATATCATTCTTATTTTGCAAGTATTTTGAATGCTGTCAACTGTATAAACTTGCGAGCATGTATATTTCTTGAGATACCAGACGGAAGTTACAGCAGTTCGTATTGCTCTATCGCAGTATCGTAATTCCTTGGATAAAGCTTTTGTGCTAAAAGGTCTACTTTGTTAGGATACATGGTTTTCCAATCTAATGCAGTTTTTAAAGTAATGAAAAATTTTTGACATTACTCGGCAAAATCCCCTCATCAGACGTTACCTAATCATGATCCGTCTCATCTAACACAAATTAACAAAATCTCAGTACACCGAGCAGGTTAGTGTGGCGGTAGCGCTCTCGTTCCACGGTGTCTCCAGAAAAAATCCACGGTAGTGTCCCGATTAGGCCGCGAAAACTCTCTACTAAATAATTTTCAGTTTACGAGGTCTGTCCGGACATTATCCGTCCATTTTGAATATCTCGAGAACCGATCGCTTGGCCTTGATGTATCTAGGCAGCCAGTCAGAGGAGGCCTTATTGTGCATCCATAAATAGTCACTCTCCTTTGGGGCTAGTAAGTCGGCAGCGAAACGCCATTGACTGAGCTTGTGTGCTGTGGGACCGCCACATTCACAAATATCCTCCCTTTCAAAGGCGATGTTAGCTTTGGGAAAAGCCAGAAGTCACAGGAAGCCAAATCTGGGCTGTAGAGGGACTGACAGACCTGGGTGATGCGAAGATTTACAGAACAATCCTGCACGAGAGCTGTAGAATGGGCAGGCGCATTTTCGTGATGAAGCTGCCAGTCACATCTTGCCCACTGCTGCGGTCGTTTTCTTCTTACTGCATCCCTCAGCCGTCGAAGGACTTCACTGTACTCCTCCTTAGTTATTGCCCGTGGAATCCCCGGTGCTTCTTCTTATTCTCGCACTGTCAATCGCCGATTTTCGTTGATTGCAGCCCGCACGCGTTCAACATTTTCGGATGTTCTGCTTGTTGAAGGCCTTTCAGAACGTAGATCGCTTTCCACGGATTCCCAGCCATTTGTGAAGCGTCGGTACCACACTTTTATCTGGGCTTCACTCAATGAATAATCCCCGAAAGCCGTATTAATCATTCGAATATTTTCAGCGGGCAAATGTCCAAGTTGGAATTAAAACTTGATGCAAATTCACTTATTTGCTCGCTCAGTCATTGTGAAATGCGACAGTCATACAGTACACAAGCTCAGTCAACGGCGTTACACTGCCGACTGACTAGCCCCACGGGAGAGTGACTTTTCACAGATGGAAAATAAGGTCTCCTCTGACTGGTTGCCAGGTTACATCAAGGCCACGCGACCGGTTCTCGAGATATTCAAAATGGACGGATACTTTCCGGACAGACCTCGTATCATTCAACAATTGTTCTACTGTGTACCAGGCCTATAATCCAAGACACTGACTGCCTCATAAAATGAACTTCATCGTACCCCTGCTACCGAATTCAAAATCATCACACCCCTCCTATTCTCACCAAACTTCATTCCACCTCACATTGAGTCACCATACTTCACTGGATCCCATTCCACTTCACGTCATCTCTCCTAACTGAATTTCACTTTACGCAGTGCTGGTTTGAGATCCCACTGCAAAATAACTCTGGCATGAAACGCACTGACGTCAAAAGAGCAAAATATACTAGGCACGGAGCAAATTGGCATGGCGGTAAACATTTCAAATGCCGTATGGAATGCGACTGTTTTTACTGACTTTTCATAATTTTTTCTGACCTTCCACGCAAATGTAAGAGCGCAGTAAGAAACGTTTCGAGCTCGTCTTGACTCTTCTAACGTCTTGCATATAAAATCTCTGTTTCTTCCTCTCTGATCTGCCTGGTAAGCGACCATACCTGGTGTTGTAGTACAAAATCTCCACGACCAACAGTATGTCATGCAATTTTGATCATATGCTTAAGATGGCCGTAAGAGGCGCTTTTGTTCGCATTTAGATACAAATGTAATTTTCGAGGATTTATTTTTATGTTATGAACTAAAGTATGTTGGCTGGTAACAAATATTTTATTTCTGTCAAGTTGAATTGAAGCCAATATATTAATCTTTCAATTAGTAATCATCATACTGCATCATATCCGACATACTGTAGAATGTTTCTTAGGCTGTTTTAGTTCTAAGTTCGCTAATTTGAATGCTATTGATAACTGAGCGATAAAATTTACCAAGAGCTAATGACCTCAGTAGCATTCTTCTCATACAGAGTCGCGGTTTGAAATTAAAAAATGTCAAATTTTATGTCATGTTATACCATTAAAGAATCAGTTGTGTCGTTATGCCAGAGTGTGGATCACTTAGCTGTATAGAACGTTGCCCAGGGTGCACCACTAGGAGGTGGATCTACTTCTACTAAAAAGGGCGCCAAAATTACAAAAACGCATTTTAGAGAAACATACTACCACTCTATTAAACTACATTTAAAACAGGTGTTCCAAAGTGTATACAGACATGAACTAGAGGCAAGACTATCCCATGAACCGTGGAAGCAAGAAATAAACAAAATACCAGAATGGCCTAGAAGAAAGGCAGTTGCAGAATTTCGACTGTGCGTTGGGCATGATTGCTTGGGTACCCGTCTTCACCGCACGGGAATCCGCCCTGATCCCTACTGCATGCTATGCAGCCTCCGCGAACCCATGGACAGAAACCACCTAGGACAATGTACCGCACTACTTAATAGGACAGAGTGTGAGCGAAACTGGGAGGCTAGGACGAAAATGATGGAAAATTGGCTTTGTCTTTTTACTATTACTATTTTTATGACTACTCCTTATCATTAGGACTTTCATATTTACTTTTAATGTTTTTAGTAGCTATACTGTAATGTTAACGTTTTACTTTTATTGGTCGCATAGGTCAATAATAAACAGTCAATGTACCTCCCATTAGGAAAATAAAATAAATATTATACCATTAAAGAAAATTCCGCTCTTACAATTTCTACATGATAAAGCTTAGGCCTACCATATTGTTTTGGTGTCGTAAGAAGACGCTGACTCAAGGTCTGTGCAAGCCAGTGGGCTAGTAGAATTGCGAAAAAGAAAATAATTGAAACAAGTATTTTGTAACATTTGTAGGCCAATCCTTGTTAGAGTCAGTACCATCATCTTGTGTGTGATCCAGATCTGGAATCTGTTTTGCCGGGGAGGGGGGTTCGAATGGCAAGGAATAGAGGGCGTGTACATCTGTAGAGATCAATACGTTGCGTCATATCCTGGTCCATGACGTCGCGCGACTAAGTGGACCAGTCTGTCAGGGCGGGGATGCATTGCGGGATACATTGTTATCGCTTCGTGACAGTTGAAATGTGGATTATCTGGCCATGGTGGTTGGTTCACCGTCAATTGAACTAGCGACATGTAACCAACTTTCTCGCTCTCGGCTTGTTTCGCCGACTTCGTGTATTGGTATGAAGCAGCATTCGAAACTGTTTTACGACATTAAATGAAGACAGTTTTCAATGAAACAATTTTTGAAACCGATAGGAGACGAAAATACGCCCGCTAGCTTATGCGCTGAAATAGTCTGAAAACAAATATTTCTACAGTTATATCTCCGTATGCGCGAAGGATGCGTCCCTGAAATGAAAGGGAACATCATAATTTGCGAAAAAATTATGTTCATGGGCAACAGGCCTTTATTGGTAGTAATTTAAATATTGCCGTAAAACACAAAGAATTTATTAAATTAACAGGTAGCATGCATTGTTAGATTTAATAAAGTCGTTATGTTGGACGGAAGCATATAAATTACTTTTAATTTGTCACGGCACAGCGGGAAGATTTCGATCGAAATAGACAGTCCTATATGTTGTTGCAAGCTTGGACTTATATAGTGATTTTATAAATACGGGTGAGATTTCTGAGATGGTTTAAATACGTATAAGATTTATGACACCCCATTCGCGAAGAGCGTTGGCTTTATGCATGATCAAATTAAAAGTGGATGTGGATGTAGTATAAGTTGTATTCCGTCACATAGTCACAACATGAAGAATGTTTAAAATAAACGTTCTATATCTTAACGTATTCGGCTTCTATATTATATACAAGGTATTAAGCTATTTTGGGGAAACTCTTATGTTTAGTTTTGGATCAGTCTAAAACACGTTAACTGACAGCTGTACATCAAAATGTAACGCTGCCAACAACTTCTGGCGCAGACACCGGGTCCCAAATTTCATGGTATTTCTTTTGAAGTACCAGTGATGAAACATGACCCGAATAAACAGACACGCTGTCTCTTCAGTTTATGCTTTTTATGCAAAAGACAGCAAACAAGTAATCTTCATCTCCATCTTTTCTGTCTTCCCTGGTGCTAGACTTTTGTTCGAGTTTTAGTTCCTTCAACCTTTACAAACCACCACCCCAGTGCCTTCTGGCTACAGATTTCACATTTCCTTAATTTGACGATCCGGTCACCTTAATATTCGTCTGTCGAAACTTGTCCAGGAATGGGGCTAATTAAAAATTACTGCATAATGTTATTGGCATTCGAAGTTTGTTATTAACGCGAACGTCCAAATAAATTCTTGTGAGCTAATGCCATGTTTGTCAAGGCATTCATTTATTACATGACGGTAACCAGTACAACAGCTTCTGAAGTGCAATGCGGATCGAAATTTTGGTGCTTGTACTCCTTTGTACTTGAGATATCCTGAGGATAGCTTCTCGGCGCCGGACCATGTAGAAGTTTTTAATATTTGTGTACTGTTTGTAATCCTGTGGTGTGCATTTGTCGGTAAGTGTGATTAATTGTAAGGACAATGCACGGAATAAATAACATCAAATTAACAAATTGCTCCTTTTTTTGTTATTACAAATTTCGAGGTTTGAATTAGCGCTTGAGATTGGTTGTTATGAGCTTTCATGGTTTTCCGTCGGCCTCCACTGAAATTGTTGTACAGTTGGTCACAATCGCTCCCTTCCACACACACTTCAATTGTTGATGTTAACATTATACCACTCGACTTTATTAACCAGTGTAGTGTAATAATAACGGTGGGCAATTTTTTTAACTTTACTTAGCGGAACAGTTTGTATTTTGGAGGTTGTTTTTGTTCTTCTAACAAACAGTATTTTTTTTTTCTCTAAACAGCGTGACAGGGCTTTGAGATATGTCTGTATGCACCTGTTAATTCCGAAGTAAGAAGGGACTTTTAAGACATTATTTAAACAACCTCTCCCTTTTAAGGAGTAAGTAGCCCGAGAAAAAATCGTGTCTACACCAGAAACTGCAACCTCATATTCAGTGGGTACTGGGGCTCATTCCCCACGGGTAAAGGATCAGAGGTGCGAAGTTGCCGCTAACCTCTATCTACTGCGAAGTTTAAGAATGCTGAAGACATACCTTCACTGTCCCATAAGCTTTCGTGGCGTGCAGAGGGACAACATTTCCTTTATTTTTACAAGCTGCAGAAATCTGCAGGGAAATACGTGTAAGCCTGAGCGCGTGGAAATGACGACGCGTGTTTCATTCGTTAATTTGGTGGCTTATTTGAGCTTCGTGGCTGAATTCAATGAGACAGGCCTATCGTGTTTTCAAAGATGGACGAGGGGATGCCCTGTACAGTGACAGTGAGACTGGGTTGTAGCGCCTGTCTCAGTGTTGGAGTGAATCTCTTAATGTATTGTGTGATGTAGCCTATATGTGTATGTATCGAAACTTCACATGGTAACTCATTGCTTATTCTTGTTTACAGGTGATTTGGGTGTGTATTCTCTGTCGAAAGAAACAGGAACTGTTAAGTAAAACGGGTCAGTGGATCAACAAGGGAATGGCATCCGGCGACGCCATCATGCGCCGGATAGAGGCAGATCTTCATCATCAGTCTGAAGACATTACACCGACGCTTACTACACCAATAGACAAGCGTCCGAAACTCGAGAGAGCTCACAGCGCTGCCGAAAAAGAGAATGTGCCATTAGCTCGTTCAGGAAGTGGCTTAAGGCGTCAGTATTCGCAACAAGAACAGTCGACGACGTCGGGGCGTCGTATGTCAGCGAGTGACAGTGGCGTGGATGTGATCTCACCGTCTCAGAGACATACAGTTAGGGCCAGGGAACCTTCTGTAGAGCGTGGACAAGTTTTTCAACAACAGTACCACGAAGACGACCCGAGGTACTATCGTAACGAACTGGAGGGTTTGATGCGGAGTCAACAACAGCAACAACAACAGGCGTATCAGCTTCTTCACGGTAACAAGTTATACGGGAGTGAAATGGTTCATGGGGTTGGTGGTAGTGGTGGTGTAAGTGCGGGTGGTAGCTTTAGGAACGATTCCTTGAGCTCGGAACAGTCTTCTTCCATGGATGTGATGACATGTCAGCCTACTGCAGTGATGCGTGGAAGTAGTGCGTCGATGATGATGATGATGCCAGGAGGAAATAATAAGAAACACAGAAGAAGCGGTTCTGGTAAGAAGGCGCAAGCGCATCATCCGTCTTCCACCGCTTCACAGCAATCTCAGCAACAATTGGTGGCGTCTTCGAGGCATCTTCAGCAGTCACAGCAACAATCGTTCTCAAGCTCTGACGATGAGTTGAGATCGACCCCCGAGTGCACCAGCTGCGAGGAACACGACAGCGAGAAGGGTAAGTACAGAAACAGCTATTTGTCCAGCAAGGACTTTTAACCATATTAATGTCTAACGTTCATTTTATTACAGCTGCAGCATATACACGCTCGGCGTTCAACCCACTTTGTAAACTATGCAGTAAAGTAGGTGAACAGAGCTCAAAATTAATATTTTTTTCTGAAAATAAACTATAACGAAAGGTTGTGAAATGCGTTTCTAAACTTAAAGACAGCTGGGTTGTGAATAACATCATATTTCACGGTATTGAGAAGTAATTATCGTCGCTATTATCTGCGCCTTTGAAAAAATTACGATTTGTACTTCTATTGATGACATTACTGTTACGCAGAACTTTGTTAAGAGAAGCCGAACAGTAAAATTCCTAAGCGAGAAACAACGAAATTTATAAATAATTGTTTTATATTTATGTAGTGTAGGTCACATACATGTTTTTGTATGTACGGTATGCAAGAAATAAAACTGTCTGTAGCTGAGAGGTCTGTTGAAACGAAATTATAACGCTTTTAAAAATATTGGACTATGTCGAACGACAAATATGACCCAGAAATTAAGCACACCTATGTGCACTTAAAATCATGTAATGGCTGACAATCTTTATTCAAGGGTGGTTGAATGGAATTAGTTTCTGTACAGAATGGTGTAATTTTTAGTTTTTCAGTATTTATTCATTTTGCATGTACATCGGTTATCGTAACTCTGATGTTCTTGGATGCCTTTCATTATAAAAGGAGACTCCTGCAACGCTTCTGACTTGTACTTGGAAGATGCCCGGCTCGCATCTTTGCCAGGACAATGACGATCCTGAAGTTCTCTTCCTTTTCAGTCAGTACCGCTTGGCTAATGGGGATCCGGAATAGGGTAGTCACAATGACTAGGTTACTTGCTGGACTGTCGAGGCATAATTTCAATTCCAATCAGGGGTAACGGGGTCTTCTCCTTCTTCGTAATGTCTAGGCCATGAGGGAATCGTCCTTAAAGGTTTTATGCACCTTTCGCCTTTATGATCATGTGGTTGGTAGACCTACCTTCGCTTAAACTTCATTGTATTGTACATAAGATAAACCACGAGTGCATTAACATGGTATGTTACGGTACATGATTCTGGCTTGGGCGAAAGTAATGAGGCTAATTTACATGTTCGTGATGGACAATAGTGTTTTATTAAATGACACTATTCATTGCTAATATATCGTCGGTGCTAAGTTAATGAAATTTGATTACATAGGATTGGTGGAATTATAATAACAAGGGAAACCGAAGTACTAGGAGAAAAATTTGCCCCTTTGTCACTATGTTCACTACAATTTCCACGCGGTCGGAGCTGGTTTCACACCCTGTCCTTTTCGGTGAGAGGCTACCTAGAATGTTCGTTTTCATTCCACGGTAGGGCTACACAACGTCATCAAAATCGTGAGTCGTCCCATGGCTGAGGCGGTTAGCCGCCGTCTTCACCGCTGGGCATCGGTTTCTATCCCAGGCCAGTGTATGTGGAGTTTTTGGTGGGTGAAGTGGTATTGGGACACATTTTCCTCCTAATACTTATGTTTTCCCCCGTCAGTTCATTCTACCAATGATCCATATTTATATTTAATTCATTTGTCATCGAGGCTATGTGATCTCAGCTGTTGGCGTCGTGAAATAAAACGTCTATCACCATCGCAGCAGTTTCTTTCAGACTGTAGTAAATTCCAGGCTAATCTCCTAAAATAAACAAGAAAACGTATGTATTGAATACACGGTTTCTGGAAGCATCTCGAAACTGTTCGCATAAAACGAAACGTCTTCGCTTCACCCCCTCTTTTTTTTTTAACTGCTGTGCTTCATCTAGTAAGAATGGAAACGTGCAGACGCTCCTGTGTTTAAGAACCACGTCATGAGCGGGTAAAGAGTGGACATGGGCAAACCTGTCCTCAGGGCTGCAGGAACATGATCGTCCAGCATTTTGATGAATGGCTAGTAAATTTTGTATTATAGTTGACCAGCCTCCATATCTTCGATGGATATGAGTCGTAGGCTTTACGTTCCAGCAGCTGTATTGCCTTGTACCAATTACACAGGAGCCGAATGGTGCTACAGTCAGTCTGGACGTTTTGGCGGAAGAGAAATCTCTCTCTTTTTCGATTCGAGCCCCAATTGCGTAGCACGTAGTCACGTTGCTAATCATTACTGTTGCTCTGTCTAATTCGGCCCGCTTGGATGTTAGTGACGAGGCTTAACTCTTGAGATGCGGTTTAGGACTGGAAATCAGTACTTATGAAAATCTCCACGACATGACAATAAAATAAAAAGAGGCATAAACATCCATGCCCCGACCGGCTTTCGAACCCACTAATCTAATATGCTGTACGAATAATTATAACCGATAGAAAAACAAGGGTTAGACACGTGACCAGACAATTACTATGGAATCCGAAGATACTCGTCATCGCTTTATAATTTATTCCTCGTAGTGGTCTTGGTATAAACTCAAACCTGTCTCGTGTAATACTCTGCACTGTAGAAGGACCACAGTTTACTCCATTACTCCGCTGCACGATATTTTGCGGAGTGGAGGAGGAATTATAATTCATATTCACCTTCTAATGGATGACCTGATGCAATCAAAATTGATTTTGGGTAAATATGTCTTTCGGACAACTGGTATGAATCCTTGCATGGAGATTCGGCCCATCGTATGGCGTGCGTCTACGTAGTACATCACCACACAGAAAAAGCGATAAATGTTTGTATTTCCAGGTCCCGAATGGAATTCTTATTCACAGACAGAAGTTCGAGCGGTATAGGGCCGTACTCCGTTAGCTAGCATGGCTACTGTGATCCGCGAAAACCCTAAACGTAATTATAGTAAGAATTTTCGTGCAGGGATATAATTCACGCAGGGCAGACTAAGGAGCAGAGTAAGAAATGACCGGTCTGTTAACCTTTTAATTATTGATTAACACTTATATCGTCAGGTTTCACTAAAAACTCCACATTTTGTCTAACATTCAATTTACGTGCTCCATATGACACCGAAAATAAATGACTATTATTACCCTATCCAGCATTCACCGACCCGTCTTTCTAATGGTAACACAATAATTTCTCTGTTAGGTACTACCTAGATGTTTCCTATATAATGCAGAAAAAAATAACTCTTCAAAGGGTTAAATATGAACTAAAACCCAAATATGCATTATTCTGTGTAGTTGTGTTGTAGTCGTAAGTCAGTGGATTTTCAGCTTTCTTCTTGTGTGTAAAGAATTACTTACATAAAGTTGAAGAACAGGAAGTGATGTTTTAGAAAGGAGAATTACAGGGGCTCATTGTGTAATTGATATTTTAGAACGCCGAATAAAAATACTTAGAAGTTTCTCTTCGCATGTTGCTGCTTCGGTAAGCGTGCCATGCATGTTAGGCAGGCGGTGTGTCAGATGATTATGCGTTTATGTGAGTTGAATAAATTTTTGCTTGGAATTGCTCTAAATTATAATTCAAGATGTACGGGAGAAAACATTTATGATCTAATTGTGGGTAATTTGTGACTGAATGGAACCACAGAGTCTGTGAATAACTCGTCTGTAGTCGGTGTTCGAACCGAGTGCCTACTGTAACCGAATCGGTCGCTTTACTCGTGTTCTATTGAGCTCGACGTATTGTGGTTTTTAACAGTGTACTGCCACATTCGAGCAAGAGTGGAGAAGCGTACTGTAATAGCAAACACACTTCATGAATGGATCCTTTTTAAATTTTTCATAGCTGGAAGATTCGTTTTAAGATTCAAGTTTGTCATATTTCTTTAAATATTTATCATAGCGAAAAATGTTTCCAATGACATTTTTAGATTATAATGACATGTATAGCCAGTAGTACCGGCGTTACGTAAGATGAGCAGTTTTTGAGGACAGGCTAAGTTGCTTTCGATGGTCTGTAGAAATACATTTTATATTAGACCGTTGTGAACAAAAATTAAACTCGTTCGCTAAGCTTTATATAGGATTCTCGGTATTAAATTCAAACTCCGTCCAGTAGTTTAAAAAATAAAGCATGATGAGCTGTACAATACCAGTAAGCAAAGTGGTGGCAACAGTATGGACGACCGGAGTTCGATTCCCAGCACAAGCTGGGAATTTTATTTTCACCGCCGCGTGGTCTCACCCAGTCTGCACCCGCAAGGATATCGAGAGCTTTCTGCCCAGTACTACTAGAACGTGAAGATGACACGTTCAACTCACTCCGTTACCGAGACTGTTACTGCGTGATTTATTTCTACGAAACGCTCACCAAACTGAGACGTGCGATCCAAAATCGACGGCGCGGGAAACTGTCGTCCGGAATAGTCCTCCTCCATGACAACGCGCGTCCTCATACCGCTGCCCGAACCAAGGAGAAGAT
>Ga0123357_10005498_pt1 | contig 15196 bp, 16 predicted proteins | sample TergutEmb28metaG_FD_89873 | JGI IMG/M metagenome (GOLD analysis project Ga0123357, IMG submission 89873) | Embiratermes neotenicus P4 segment gut microbial communities from Petit-Saut dam, French Guiana - Emb289 P4 | ecosystem: Host-associated > Arthropoda: Insects > Digestive system > Gut ... | reverse complement strand
GAAAGTTTTAAACTCAAAACTGCAATTTTTGCCGTCCTTTTTTCGGCAGGTTTCTTTCTTCTCTAACTCCATAATGTTTAATTTTTTGTTGAAATTAGAGTCAACGTATTTTGGGACGATACAGATTGATGTAATGTATAATAAATCAAAAAAATGAAGAAAATTTTAACAAATTCATACATCTGTCCCTTTGTACTTTCGCCATTTATTACTATTTGTTTTATTCCAAATCGAAACCAATATCTTGTCTAAAATATTTTTTATCAAAATCAATAATTTTGGCATTGCGATATGAGAGTTCTAATGCGGCGTTTTTTGTTGTGCCATAAGAACTTACAGCAATTACTCTTCCGCCTGAAGTTATCGTTTTTCCGTCTTTTTCTTTTGTCCCTGCATGAAAAATAATGCTGCCTTCAACCTTATCCAAGCCAATAATTTCCTTGTCGGTTTGATAATTTTGAGGATAACCACCCGACACAAGCATAACCGTGACAGCATATTGAGAGAGGATTTCAATTTCTTTTTCATCCAGATTTTCGTTTGCCACCCCTTCAAAAAGTTCTACAATGTCTGACTTCAAACGGAGCATAACTACTTCTGTTTCAGGGTCTCCAAGACGAACATTATACTCAATCACATACGGATTTCCATTTACATTTATCAATCCGAAAAAAATAAATCCTTTATATTTAATATTTTCGTCAATTAAACCCTTTATTGTTGGCTTAATTATTTGATTTTCAATTTTTTGAAGAAAAATATTATCAACAAACGACACCGGCGATACTGCTCCCATTCCGCCTGTATTTAAGCCCGTATCTTTTTCTCCAATGCGTTTGTAGTCTTTTGCTTCGGGGAGGATTTTATAATTTTTCCCGTCTGTAATCACAAAAAACGAACATTCAATTCCGTTGAGAAATTCCTCAATAACAACCTTTTGACTTGCTGCACCAAATTTGCCGTCTAACATTTGTTGCAACTGGTCGACCGTCTGCTCAAAGTCATTTAAAATCAATACTCCTTTTCCGGCAGCCAAGCCGTCGGCTTTGAGAACAAAAGGCGGCTGCAGAGTTTTCAAAAATTCAATTCCGTCATCAATATTCTCCTGATTTACAGAAAGATAACGCGCAGTAGGAATATTATGCCTCATCATAAATTTCTTTGCAAAATCTTTGCTGCCTTCAAGTTGTGCGGCACGTTTATTTGGGGCAATAATCGGAATATGTTTTAAAAAATCATCATTTTCAAAAAAATCGGCGATGCCATTTACAATCGGCTCTTCGGCGCCTGCAACAACCATTGAGATTTTATTTTGCACGACAGCGGCTTTCACCGCCTCAAAATCGGAAGAGACAAAATTCAAATTAGTAGCCAAAAGCGATGTTCCCGCATTGCCGGGCGCAACAAAAATGTTTCTCACCTTTGGACTTTGTGAAATTTTCCACGCCAGCGCATGCTCGCGCCCTCCCGAACCAAGTAAAAGAATATTCATTTTTTTATTATATTTCCGCAAATTTACATAAAAAATTTTTGATAAAATAAAAAATATTACGATTTTTTTTAATTGGAATTTGAAATCTGGCTAAATCTTTTTTTGAGGTGCTATTTTGCCTGCAAGGCAATAATTTTCATAACCGCAGGTAAGCGATAGCGCAACCTGCGGAGGAAAAGCCCCCACCTAACCTCACTCAAAGGGGGAGGAACTCCCTCCCCTTCGGGGAGGGTTGGTGAGGAACTTAAAGACCTGCCTTTCAGGCATATACGAGAGATTTGCAAAAACCGCAGGTCGTTGACACTGCGGTTATTAAAATTTAGTCCATTCCAGCTAAAAATAAATACTTATACAATATCAAAAAAAGTTTTGTAACTTTGCAAACAATAAATTTGGTACATCATGCTTTATATAGTGTTGTATCAGTGTTTTACGCTTGTTCTTGGCTCTTGGAAATTAGGAACTTTCAAACTGTGCTGAAAATGAGGAGTGAATGCTCGCAGTTGTGGGCATACTTGTTTTGCACATGGTTTCCTAATACCTCAAGAGTGGATAAGTAGTCCGCTTTTTTATTTATGTCAAAAACTCTAAATGAGACAGAAATTACATTTTGGCTCGCTTGTAAAACAAGTAGCCAAAAAAAGAAAATTAAAGGTAATAGAACTTGCCGAAAAATTGCATTAAAATATTGTATTACTACGACTTAGAGGTGAGTAATAAAGAAATTGATATGTCAGGCTTACCAGCAGGAATGTATATCATTACCTTACAGGCAGGTGGTAAAACATATTCTGATAAAATAATTATACAGAAATAATTTTGCTATTTCGATAATGATTGCTACTTTTGCAGCAATTATTATCGAAATTTTTTAAAAACATGAAACAAATATCGTATAAAATTATCATAATATTTGCATTAGCATCCGTGCTTGTTAGTTGTGAAGAAAAACATACAGAAGTCATACCGGAATTAGAAGTTTCTTCTTATGCAGTAACTTTGCCGTCGGAGGTAAGCAGTGTACCCTTTTATATAAAAGCATACACCAATTGGAATATCGCCCTATCAGCCAATTGGTGCCAACATGGAAGGGGAAACCTAGATGAATGTTTTGATTTGGTTGCCTCTAACTTTTGGAGTAGTTTAAGTGCCTATTCTGGTAAGGCATCAAATGAAGTAGAAATTATAGTATCTGCTTTGGAAGACAATCCCACCTATTTTCGCAGAATGTATGGATTTAAAATAACAGCAGGAAATTTATCAGAAAATGTTTATGTTACACAACTTGGCAAGCCCTACTTGGAAATAGAGCAGACACACTACGAGATAGAAGCAGCCCCCTCCTATTACGAGTTTGAAATTATGGTAAAAATTTATGATGATTTTTTTAAAGTTACATCAAGTGCAGAATGGATAAGTAATTCTGGACATGGATTAACAGGTGGTGTTGATATGTCTCCTTTGCAATATAGAGTGCGATTTGCTATTGAAAAGAATACCTCGCCCAACCCGCGTGCGGCAATTCTTACTTTTACACAGGGTAATTTGACAAAAATGGTTACAGTGAGACAAGCGGGAGCAGAACAAATCTTGTAAAATCAATAGATAAAACACTCAGCCCCGTATTTTTTCGAGGTTTTACTTCGTAAAAATTGTTGGAAAAGACGAGACTTTGGTTAAGAAGTTCGTAAAAAATTAGGAGGGAAAGAATTTTGTATTTCAAAGTAATTACAATTTAATGCCGCTGAATGAATTAAGCAGTTTTGTAAGTGAAAACAAACACTTACCCGGCATTGCTCCTGCTGCCGAAATGACCTCAGGCGATACGGATTTAGGTGAAATGCAGGTAAGACTTCTGCAAAAAGTTGAAGAACTGACGCTGTACGTGATTCAGCAAAATGAAAAGATTGAAAAAATAGAAGCAAAAGTCAAAATTTCAGAAAACAAATAATTATCTTTGTATTTTAAAATTTAATAATTTTTAGAGGAATTATTATGAAAAAAAACATATATCTATCTTTTGCTTTTGTATGTTTGTGCATGTGTTCTTGTGCTTTTCTAAATAACATAGAAATTTCGCAAGACACTCTATGTGAAAATAAAGCGATTCTAACAGTTTTGGAAGACGAACCAGCAGTTGTGCAGAAAGGATGCTATAATTACTTTGACAAAGTAGATTCGTTTACAATTGTATTGCTTAATCAGCCCAATGGTACTTATTATTATGTCAGGGAGGTTTATCCCCTCGAAGGCATTCCCGAAGAGTTCCGAATAGATAATTTATATGTTTTGATAAGTGGAAATATTCTTCGTTGTGAAAAAGTCAATAGTTGTAATCCCCCTTCCCCACAAGTTGGGAAACAGGGTACAAATATGTTTGAATTAAAGACAATAAAAGTTAATGAACAGGGCGAATGTTCCAGATGGAATACTTTTGATGTTTTAACAGTTTTGTATAACGAACCCGCTTATTTACGGAGAGGTTGCTATCAGGAAAGCAATTTATTTTATATTGTTCTGGTCAATAAACCCTATGGAGCATATACAAATTCAATCTATCCTTGTGGAGGTGTACCCGAAAACTTTCGTGTTGATGGCCTATCTGTTTTGGTAAGTGGTAATGTTCTCCGTGACTGTAAGGGAAACCCATGTTGGCCTTCCGCACCAAATATCAGGATTGCACCAGAAAATATATTTGAATTAACATCAATAAAATTAAATAAAAGATGAAAAAAGTACCATTGAATATAACATCCTTGTTGCATAAAGTAACAATTATACCTTTTGTGTTTTTATCCTTATGTTATTATTCTTGCACTTCGCTAAATGACGTGGCAACTTTACAATATCCTATTGTTGATTCACAGGATCCCATTATTGGAAAATGGAAATGTGTTGGAATGTCCGTTCCCAGAAGGCCTCCAATAATGTATTCTGATTCTATTGTTAATTATGTTTTGGAATTCAAGCCTAACAATGTTCTGACAGTTCAATGTATGCTGCAAAATAATAAGTGCAGTCCATGGCAAAATGGGGATTATGTTTATCAATTTCTTGATTATGGAGATAGTTGGTATGATAAAACATTAGGAATCGGCAATTCATTTTGGTGGTATAGGATTTCAGACACAGAATTGATGATTGGTCAAGGTCCTGCTGATGGACCTGATTACTATTTTGAAAGAATGTAGTATTTTTAATACAAATAAATAAAAAATGAAAAAAATAATTTTAAATACAATAATGTTTATGCTGTGTACTTCTGTATATGGACAGAGAACTTGCGGGTCTGAATTAAACCTTACTCAAATACAGCAAACAGACCCTGCCCGTTATCAACGAATTATGGATTTGGAAAATCAAATACAAGAATATTTGAGAAAATCACCTAAACAACGTAGTGACCCTCAAACAATAATTTATATTCCTGTGGTAGTTCATATAGTATATAATACTATTGCACAAAATATTAGTGATGAGCAGGTTTACTCTCAAATTCAAGTATTAAATGAGGACTATCTCCGTTTAAATGCAGACAGAACACAAACTCCAAGTGCATTTGCAAGTGTTGCGGGTGATGCAAATATCCAATTTGTACTGGCAAAAACTTCTGCAAAAAGTTGAAGAACTGACGCTGTACGTGATTCAGCAAAACGAAAAGATTGAAAAATTAGAAGCAAAAGTTAATTCCTTAGAAAATAAATAATTATCTTTGCATTTTAAATTTTCAGGAGGAATAAAAATGTTCAAAAGTGCAATATTATTGATTGGCTGTATTGCCGTTTTAAGTGCCTGTGTGCCTGCTATGAGATTGACAGAAGGAGGTTATTTTAATCCTAACCCCAAATATTATAGAGATAATGTTATTGCTTATATAGAAAGAGTGGATGATGTTGTTGAAATAAATTGGGAGAAAGAAGGATATAAATATAATCTACAAGGATACAATAATTTACCTTATGTTTTTATTACAAATGAAGCAGAGTACGATTCTTTGAGAATTGAAAATTCTGCAAATATAGATTTCGGTAAATTTGTTTTATTTTCAGGATTATTTTGTTCTAATACCTGTAACACAATATCTCATTTATCTTTGATACGTCGAGACAATAATATGCAATATTTTATGAATTTTGGAATGTACAGACAACCAGATTTACCAACAAACGTAGAATGTAAGGAAATTATAAGTCCCGTAACATTCCTTATTCCTTGTAATTTTTTTAATTATACACAAACTGTATCTTTTAGCAGTGATTGTGATAAATAAATAAATAAATAAATTTATAACGATTTTCACCATAAACAAGTAAAAAATGAAAAAAGTAATTTTAAATACAATGATGTCTCTGTGTTGTTTTTCTTGCGTTTTGCTAAATAACACAGATGTTAAGCAAGACACTCTATGTGAAAATAAAGCAATTCTAACAGTTTTGGAAGATGAACCCGCAGTTGTACAGAAAGGATACTAATCTTATACGATTTACGAAACGAAGTTCGACGTAGTCAATATTTAAATTTTTGACTTATAGTTATTTACAAAATAATTGTTATTTAGATAATAATTGCTACTTTTGTGGCAATTATTATCTGATTTTTTATTTTATATTTTTATGAAATTTGCAAAAATAATATATGTAAATATTTTTTTTGTAATTTATATAAATTATTGAATCATAAATAAATATGAGTGTTATAGAAAAAATAAAATCGTCAAAAAATACTGCTTTTTCTTTTGAACTTTTGCCGCCATTGAAAGGCAACGGCATTGATTCGGTATTCGGTACAATCGATAAATTATGCGAGTTTAACCCTCAATATATCAATATTACAACTCATCGCAGTGAGTTTGTTTATCGTCAAAAAGAAGACGGCACTTTTATTCGCCTCACAGAGCGTTATAGACCGGGAACTGTGGCTGTGGCGGCGGCTATTCGGAATAAATACAATATTGATGTTGTTCCACACATACTTTGCAGCGGCTTTACCCGTGAAGAAACAGAATATGTGCTTATTGATTTGCAGTTTTTGGGAATTACAGACCTTTTGCTTTTGCGCGGCGACAAAGCCAAACATGATAATGAATTTATTGTTACAGGAAATGAACACGCAACAGATTTGCAACTGCAAGTAAATCAGTTCAATAATGGTTTTTTTACAAATGGCGAGGCAATGAAAAATAAAACGATGCCTTTTTCGTATGGAATGGCTTGTTACCCTGAAAAACACGAGGAGGCGCCAAATATTGATGCCGACTTGGCTTGGGCAAAAATGAAAGTGGAAGATGGAGCGGATTATTTAGTTACGCAAATGTTTTTCGATAATGAAAAATATTTCAATTTTGTAGAAAAATGTCGAAAAAACGGAATAAATGTCCCTGTAATTCCCGGAATAAAGCCGGTGACACTTTGTAATCAATTAACGGTGTTGCCAAAAATTTTTCATGTTGATATTCCGGAATCATTTGCTTGTGAACTTTTGCGCTGCAAAACGGACGCTCAGGCAGCCGAAGCGGGTGTTGAATGGTGTATTGCCCAAGCAAAAGAACTCAAAGCACATGGTGTTCCGAGTATTCATTTTTATAGTTTCATGGCAACCGAAAGCGTGCGGAAAGTGGCAAAAGCAGTGTATTGAACTCAAAAGTCAATAGATTGTTTTCAAAATTTTATCAATAATTTTTACAAAAATGTTTCCTTTGATTTTTTGAGTCTTTCTTAAATAAAAACACCAATTTTATCTGTCAATTTTTGTAGGTCTTTTATTTCCTTGTAAAACGTTTTATTTATCAAATAATTCTACATTTTCAAAGTGTACGTGTCTATTGGACACATCTGGAATTGTTTGCCAATCCCCAAAAACTTGTTGTAATATCAATTCTGATTTGTTTGGTATTTTAACACTTATATTCTCAAATTTATGACATTTCATGGGATAAAGCCATTCCGGAGGAAATATTGTTGGTGTCGGCTCTGTTTCACAAACAACTTCTCTTTTATACACAATAGCCCTAATATCATACAATACCATTTTAAAGCAACAAATCAACAAAATAAGCAATGAACGTATTTTCCTACCAATAGACTGTCCTCCTTTATTCAGTTTTCTTTGGTGATTGATTTTTTGATTTCGATTTGCTCGTTCCTGTCTATCAAACTTACCGACTTTTTCCATGCTACACCTAAATAAATCAATAGATATTCCCCAATTTTCTACTTTGTTGTTAAAAGGACAATAGTCTGTCGCTTTTGAATATTTATCCATTACCTTTGCCCATCTATAAACATAATTGTCTGTTTTATCATCTATAACATAAAACTGTTCCGAAAGATTTTTGCGTAATAGTTGCAAGCCGCGTTTATAGTCTTCCTTCATTACACAAATATCCAAGTCATCATCCCAAGGAATGAAACCGTCGTGACGGAGAGCGCCCAGCAATGTGCCGTAGTTGATAAAATAACCAATATTATTTTCATCAAAAATTTTGGCAATTTCTACATACATTTCCAGCAGACGGTCTTGCAGTTTTTGCAAAACGTCTTTCCCGTATAGACAACTAAATTCTATTTCTTCCATTATTCAATACTTTTTTTAAAATTATTTCTACATTTCATACTTTCAATCATTCTGCGATATGCTTCTTCAAGTCCCACTTCCGACTGCCAACCAAGCGATTCTATAAGGTTAAGGTTAAGGTTAAGGTTAAGGTTAGGTGCATATTCCGCATGTATATTTGTGTCAAAAACAAGTTTTATTTTATTTTCGGCAATGTTTTTTATTATCATTTCGGCTGTTTCTCTAATGGTACAAACAGTAGTTTTATTTGCTATACTGTATGCTTCGCCGTTTTTTCCTTTTAACAAAACAATAAAAATTCCAGAAACGGCATCGCGGGTATAAACTATCGGTCGGCATGTAAGTCCTTCCGTTTTTAACACAATATCTCGCTTTTCAATAATGCTGCGGGCAAATTGTGCTACCACACGATTGTCGTCATAATCCGCGCCTGCACCAAGCGTTTGCACAAGGCGGGCAATTTTTACAGGCAAACTAAATTCCTTTGCATAGCAGGCACACAGACATTCACACAAACGTTTACTCTCGGAATAACTGCTGCGTGGATTGAGAATATCAATGTAGCCGTAGTCGCTTTCACACACTTCTGAAAGTTGCGGGTCTGTAGTGCCGAAAACTTCCATACTCGACAGATATACAACGCTTTTCACCTGTTTTGCACGAGCCAATTCGAGTATGTTTTTTGTGCCAACATAAGCAGTATCTATGGTTTCAACAGGATTTTCGACAAAAGTCCGCGATTGCGTAACGCTTGCACCGTGAATAATATAGTTTAAACTTTCCGAAATAGAAATCGGCTGCCTAATGTCGCCAACAATATATCTAATTTCTGCCTCGTTCCCAAAAATATTTTTTGCTTTTTGCCGGTTGCGCACAAGAGCATAAATCGAAATATCTGTCTTTTTATTTTCATTTAAGTACAACATCAAAGAAACCAAATGCTGTCCAATCAGTCCGGTTGCGCCGGTTATCAGAATGGAAGAATTATGCAATACCGACCAATCGTATTTTTCTGACAGTATTTTAATATCTTCCCGAAATATTTCGTCTTTCAAGTTCATAATCCAAATATTTGTTGATTTTCGCGGACTTCTTCTATGGCACGAAAAATATAATAATCGCTTGACGTTGTGATTTTTATATTTTCAGCCGGTCCCATTATTGTATGTAATTTTTTCCCATAATAATTCATCATTGTACAAGAATCAATAAAGTTGTTTATTCCTTCGGCTCTTGCCTTTTGGTGTGCCTCCCAAATCTCAGACAAAATATAAGTTTGCGGAGCACGCGCCAACAGCGATTTGCTGCGAGGCGGTATGTTCAGCGAATTATCGTCATTGACAATAACAAGCGTTTCTGTTGTCGGCACGCAAGTAATGCTCGAGCCAAATTTTTTTGCCGCTGCGATATTGTCGGAAATGGTCGTATCGTAAATAAGCGGACGCACCCCGTCGTGAATCAATACTAAACTGTTCTGTGGATAATGTTTTACGGCAGACGACAATCCGTTGTATATGGATTCTTGTCCTGTTGCACCACCCGGAACTATTTCTACAACTTTTGTAATTTCAAATCTTTTCAATAGTTTTTGCAGATATAAAATCCAATCTTCAATACACACAACTACCATTCCATCTATTTCGGGGTGTTTTTCAAAAATTTCCAGCGTATAGATGATAATCGGTTTTCCATGCAGTTCGAGGAATTGTTTAGGTTTTGAGCGGGTGTTCATTCTGCTGCCGCTACCTCCGGCAAAAATTATGGCTATGTTTTTCATTTTTAAAATTTAATTAATAACCTATTTTCTTTAACAATTTATCAAAAATTCTAATAAATATATTTTTATTATGTGATTTTGTTTTTTGCAAATAAAAATGCACAATTTTATCCGCCGTATTGCGCGGGTCTTTTATTTCTTTGCCTGCAATTTTCGAAAGTTGCGCAAGATACGCTCTATCCCAAATATTAAGTTTACGGAAAAATTTTATTCCTTTTTCGTTAAAATACTCCAAAACTTTTTCGTCTTGCCAGCAATATGTTTTTAAAAAGTCGATAAGTTTCTCAATATCAATATTTTGTTTTTTATAATTATCAAAAAAATAATCAGGGATTGGAGTTTGAGCATCAGTCAAATCAACATCTCTCATTCCACGATTTGCCGAAATTGCATTTTTATTTTCATTAATAAACAGAAAACATTGATAATATTTTTCTTTGCTCAACAGCCGAATTTTATTCAAATATTGCAGGTGAATCACATAAAAATCTTTCACAAAAACTTCATTGTCCGGACGCGTTTTTGTCCACGGTACGCGGGCGATATGAATTTTTCCGTCTTTTGGAGGATTTGTGCCATCGTCAAACATTCCCCATTGAAACCATTTTTCAATTTTGTAATGAGTTGCTTTTTCATTGAGTTCAGCCCATTGAAAATTGAACATATCACCGGCTTTTGCATTTTTGATTTTTTGCCAATCGTTTGTTTGATAATAATTTGCGGTAAAAATTTCGTCGGCATCAAGTGCAATAAAAACTTTATCTCCGTCAATTTTCCTTGCCGCATCGAAAAGTAAACGCTGACGGTTAGTTTCGTGCAAGTCAACATCATTATTTTCTACCACAATTACTTTTGGATATTTTTTGTAAATCTCACGGCTACCGTCTGTTGAATTTTGGTCGGCAACAATGATATAATCAGCCCACAGCGAAGTCACTGTAAGGAAAGCGTCCAAAATCCACGCTTCATTTTTAACGGGAGTAAGACAAATAAGTTTTGGTCTCATATTCATAATTATTTAGTTTCAGAATTGAATATTTTTAAATATAATTTTGGCAGAAAAGCAAGCAAAAACGATTTTATAATTACTTTTATCGAACGTGTTTTTATTGCCGTTGTTATTAATATAATTTTCTTCGGTCTTACTTTTAAAGAATTTTTATACGAATCTGAAATCGCCTTCCGATACAAACCATTAACATAACGATTATACGCTGTTGTATTGTAGCGTATTGTATTGTACAATAATTCCACTACAACAAAAGCGTCTTTCATTTTTTTTATTTCTTTATCCGATTGCGTCATCAACGAATCTTTGCGCGTGAAATAGCAGTAACAAGGTTTTGAATAGACATACGTTTTGCCCGCACAAGCAAAAAACTGTATCACAAACAGCCTATCCTCGCCATAACTTACATTTGTATTAAATTTCAAATTATTTTCTTTAATTGTTCGAGATTTGTAACATTGGGCATAAACACTGCCGAACACTAACACTTTTTCCCCTAAACAATACTTTTCCAAACACTCCCAAGCATTATTATAAATTTTTTCGTCGTAATGATTTTCTACATACCAAACTGTGCCATCGCTGTTCTCTCCTGCATTGGCGCCGGGAAAATAGATGCAATCACAATCATCTTTTTCTAAAATTTTTGACAATTCCGTTAGAACCGTATTTCGGAGTAAATAGTCATCGCTATCAACAAAAAGAGTATAATCACCTGTCGATGCATCAATTCCTGTATTTCGGGCTGCGCTAATACCTTCATTTTTTTTATCTATAATTTTGATATTATTATAACTAACCTGATATTCTTTCAAAACACAAAGACTGTCATCAGTTGAACCATCGTTCACCAAAACAATTTCAAAATGTTTATAATCTTGATTTACAACGGAATCTAAACATCGCCGCAAAAGTACTTCAGGAGTGTTATAAACAGGGACAATTATTGAAAATTTTATTTCTTGCATAAATATTATTATAAAAATTTGAATTTCACTTGTTTTGATAATCGTTTCCGTTATTATTCTTTCAAAATACATAATATCAATATTTTAAAATTTCAAATTCTTGACTAATCCGAAATGCCATTGCGGATTAGTCGCTACAAAGGTAGTAAAATTTCCGATTTTATTATTCAGTAAAAGTCAAATTATCTACATCGGAAATTTTGGAGAAAAAATATTCGTTCTGATGACCGCTGCTTCGTACAGGACAAATTTTAAATCCAAAATTTACAATAGGACAATTTGCGGATAATCATATATATTTTATAAAACGTAAGCGTTTTAATTGTTTGCGAATCATAAGACGAATAAATGAATATTTTGCACCAAAAACATCAATTTTAGAGTTAAACTTATCAAAAGTATTGTGGATATTGTCAATTTTTTTGCCTGTGCAAAGTGAATAAATATTGTTTATACGTTTGTTATGAATTGTATTTTGCTCATAAAAACGAGAAAACCAAGTGTGATATAAAAACGGCTGCCCTTGATGGTCGTTTAAAATGGTCGTATAACCGTCATTTTTGTCATAAGTAGCCGCACTTAAATACAAACATTTAAAATTCATATTTAGCCACAAAAAGAAGGGGTAATAAGGGTCGGGGTTATATGAATATTCATAATCACTGCCCGTAAAAAGATGTTTTGGAGCATATTTTTCGTAATCGAATCTTTTGAAATCAAAATTTTCAATCGCCTTATAATTGAGCCGTTCTTTGATTTTTTTCACATCAAAAATGTTGAAAAAAGGATTTGTAACAATGGGATTTTGTTTTCGTATTGACAGCACACCACCATCAGGGAAACCGCAATTAACATAATTGTTTGCAATGCAATATTTCAACAAAGATTCCAGTCTTTGATTGTCGAACACAAAAGCATCTTCGTCAATATTTATTGCATAATCAATGTCATATTTTAATAAATCATAAAAATATCCAAGTGGGCTGCTGTATTTTACTTTAATGTGTTTGAACGGCACAGTAATCGCATCCGAACACATTTTAAATAATTTTGAGTTCATCGACCGCGTAAAAATCAAAATTTTATACTCAGAAAGATTTACAGTTACATCAGACCTTTTTTCCATAAACTTAAATAATAATTTACAAAGATACAAATGATTTTACAAATAACGAAATGTAAAACACAATCAATTGATTAACAATAATTTATATTTACTACAATACTTCTTCAAATAAAATGGCAGTAACATTATTGAAATTCTCTAATAATAAGATTTTAATAATTTGAAAAAATATTACTTTTGCAAAAAATTTTTTATGAGTCGTATTTTCAATTTTCAAAATATTAGTTTTGCCGGAATTATCATCATGGCTGCTGTGTTGAGTTTTGTTTTTTGTTTTAGAATAGATTTGACTTCCGACAAACGTTTTAGCATTGCACAACAAACAAAAAACCTGCTGCATCAAATTGACGAACCAATCGATGTAAATATTTATCTTACAGGCAATTTGAATGCAAGTTTTTTTCGTTTGCAGCAGGCAACCGGCGATTTGTTTGCTGAATTTGCAGCATATTGTCCGCAAAAAATCAAAATCCAATATATTGACCCTACAAATAACAAAAATATCGATTTGTTTAATCATTTAATTGACAAAGGATTAGATCCAACAAATATTTACGAACGAACAAATGACGGACGTACTTCTAAAAAAATGATTTTCCCTTTTGCAGCGATAACCTACAAAAATCACACGTTGTCTGCTCGGCTTCTGAAAAATATTGCTGGTAATACAGGAGAAGAGAATATCAATATTTCGGTAGAAAATCTCGAATTTGAAATTACTGATATTTTGCGCCAATTAACCAACAATACTCAACGCCGAATTGTTTTCATTGAAGGACATAACGAACTGTCGGAAGCCGAAACATACGACATAAGCAAGGCGTTGAGTACCTATTTTTTCATTGACAGAGGCAAAATGTTGCCTGACGCTTCGATTCTTGATGGATATTCGGCGGTAATTGTTGCAGGAGCTCAAAAACCATTTTCTGAAAGTGAAAAATTTATTATTGACCAATATATAATGCATGGCGGATGTGTTGTTTGGCTACTCGATGGGGTTGAATTGCAGGAAAACGACTTGACGAAAAGCGGAATTTTTACGGCAAAAGCGTTCGATGTGAATCTTGGCGATATGTTTTTTCATTATGGAATACGAATAGAGCCGATTCTGGTTCAGGACATGCAATGCGTCAATGTCCCTGTAAATATCGCTCCGCAGGGACAAACGCCTCAATTTGAACAAATTCCGTTTTTTTTCACGCCGCTGTTAATTCCAAATCCTGAAAACGTGATAAGTAAAAATCTTAATGAAATCCGCGCTCAATTTCCTTCAACAATTTCGCTTGTGGGTGATAATAATAACCTGAAATTCACACCTTTACTTTTCACTTCCGATAACACGCACATCATTCCAACGCCTACGATTGTTAATTTGGGGGAGGCGATAAATCCTGACAAATCGTATTTCAATACCCAGTATTTACCCGTGGCTTTTTTGGTGGAAGGAACTTTTAATTCTGATTTCACAAACAGAATGCCTCCACAGGATTTGGCAAACGTAAAACCAATTGAAAATCAAAGTGTTCCAACAAAACAGATTTTCATCGCTGCCCGTAATATTATCCGCAACGAAACAAATGGAATCCCTTCAGACAGCACTACATCACCTCTGGGATACGACCGATTTTCCGAGCAAATATTCGGTAATAAGGATTTTTTACAAAACGCAGTGCTTTATATCACAGGCAACGAACAATGGTTGCAGTTGCGATCGCGTACTTTCAAACTGCGCTTGTTGAATAAAAATATTGTTGCCAACAATGCTACCTTTTGGGAAATTGTTAATATTGCAGTTCCGATAGCGCTGCTCGGACTTTACGGAACAATGTTCTTACTTTCGCGAAAAAGAAAATACGTTAAAAAAAACAAAAAGTGCTCTGTTAAACATACTTTTTATTCTAAAATGTTGATTTTAAATAGTATTATCTAATTCACTAAATTATTCCATATAATTGCTAAGACGTTTTTACAACTTCCATCCTTTTTGTGGAAAAATTTGTCTTTCTTAAAAAGTAGTGTGAGAAACATAGCGTGTCAAGTCATAAAAGTTTGAATTTATATTCAAAAAGTCGTACTTTTGCAAATAAATAAGAAAAATTGGTTTATTTTTGCAAAAAACTGTTTTATTATTTAATAACCTGAGTTTTGGATAAGCAATTTTATAACATCTTGATATTCAATTTTATATTCGCCGTAGGTGATAAATATCAATAGAAAATATAATATTTCAGACCATATTTAGCCCGTAGGG
>Ga0123357_10005497_pt1 | contig 15196 bp, 5 predicted proteins | sample TergutEmb28metaG_FD_89873 | JGI IMG/M metagenome (GOLD analysis project Ga0123357, IMG submission 89873) | Embiratermes neotenicus P4 segment gut microbial communities from Petit-Saut dam, French Guiana - Emb289 P4 | ecosystem: Host-associated > Arthropoda: Insects > Digestive system > Gut ... | reverse complement strand
GTGGTGAGTGACGACTCCCCCTCCCGTCATCCTGCGCGTAACGGAGTGGAGTCGCAGGATCTCCTTAGCGATGCGAAGACTTCGGCAGATCCTGCGACTGACGCGCAGGATGACGAAAAAGGGAAGACGTCGCAGGATCTGCTTGATCTCTCCGACGTGACCTACAAATACCCCGGTGCTGACGTCGACGCCGTCCAGGGGCTTTCGCTGAGTGTCCGCGCCGGGGAAATCGTCGCGCTGGCCGGGACGTCCGGTGCGGGCAAGACCACGGCGCTGAACCTGGCGCTCGGCCTGCTGGCCCCCGACGACGGCCAGGTGCTGGTGGACGGCGGGCAGCGTCTGACCACCGATCGCGGGCCGTCATGGCGCGACGAGGTGGCCTGGGCCGGGCAGATCCCTGGCCTGCTGGGTCCCACCGTCGCAGAGGACGTGGCGCTGGGGTTGCCGTCCGGGCAGTCCGCCGTTGACCATCAAGACCTTCTGCGGGACGCGCTGGACCGCGTCGGCGGCGAATCGATACCGTTGGACCACCCCGTCGGTGACGACGGCGAGGCACTGTCAGCCGGCGAGCGTCGACGCGTCGCCATGGCACGGGCGCTGCTGCGCGTCGAGCAGGGCGGTGCCCGTCTGCTGCTGCTGGACGAGCCCACAGCCGGCCTGGACGAGGCCCGCGAGGCCCAGATCCTGTCGACGCTGCGAGACCTGGGCGTCGGCGTCCTTGTCGTCTCGCACCGCGAGGCCGTCCTGGCTGCAGCCGACCGTATCGTCGAGGTTGAGGCGCCGATCGCAGATCCTGCGACTGACGCGCAGGATGACGGGGTTGGGGACGCGCAGGACGACATTGAAGGGGGTGCCGAATGAGCGACGTGACTGAACCGGTTGTGACGGACTTGCCCCCGGACGCCACCCCAGAAACACCTTCGGCCCCGCGCAGCCTCGGCGGGGTGTCGGACGTCCGGTCGTTGGTCGTCCAACTGATCGGCGAACTGCCGAACGGCTGGTGGCGGCTGCTTGGCGCCGTCGGTCTGAGCGTGCTGGCGACGGGCGCATCCGTCGCGCTGCTGGCCGTGTCGGCATGGCTGCTGTCTTATGCGGCCGAGCACCCGCCGGCGTTGTTCCTGCTGGTCGCGGCCACCGCTGTGCGAACGTTCGGCACGTTCCGCGGCGTCTTCCGCTATGTGGAGCGGCTGCTGAGCCACGACGTCGCGCTGCGAATGCAGTCGGCGCTGCGCATGAACGTCTACGACCGCCTGGCCCGCACCACCCTGCTGGGCGCCCGTCGCGGCGACCTGCTGATCCGCGTGACGGCCGACGTCGAAGCCATCATGGACGTCATCGTGCGCGTCGCCCTGCCGTTCGCGTCCGCGTCCATCGTGCTGCTGGGGACGTCCATAATCCTCGGTTTCATGGACTTCTGGACGGCCGTCGCCCTGCTGGTGTGCAGCATTCTGGCCGGCATTGTGTTGCCGCTGATCGCCCAGCGCATGAGCGCCCGGGCTGACGCCGCGTCCGTCCCCGCCCGTGCCGATCTCGCGCAGGTCGTCCACGCGTCCGCCCGCGCAGCCACCGACGTCGTCGCCTACGGGCGCGTCGACCAGCAGTTGGCGCAGGTCGCAACCGCGGACGCCCGCCTGCGCGCCGCCGAATCACGAGCCGCCTGGACACAGGGCCTAGCCGCCGGGTCGCAGTTGTTCATCATGGGCGTCGCCGTCGCGGCAGCGCTGGTGCTGGGCGGGCATTCAGTCGCCATGGGGACGTTGCCCGGCCGCGACCTCGCCGTCCTGGCACTGACGCCGTTAGCCCTGCACGAGTCCTTCGCCGACCTGACCAAAGCCGCCCAAACCATGACGCATGCGTCAGCCGCGCTGCGCCGGATAGTCGAGTTGTTGACGGCAGCGCCGGTAGGTTCGGGCGACCGAGTCGTTGATGTTGACTCAACCGGTCGTGCTCCAGCCGGCCCCGAGCACACAGACGCCGTACTCGACGCGCAGTCTGGGCAGTTGGTTACGACTGCAGGCGTCTCCGCCGTCGCCAGCTCGAACCGGCTTCCGCACGCCCCTTCCGCCGCTCCTTCGCTTCGCTCGGACCGCCCGGTCCCGGTTGATTCGTGCACCGGGCCTAACGTGCTGGATCTACAAGACCTGGCGATCGGGTGGCCGTCCAACCCTGTTATTGTCGACGACCTTTCGCTGACGGTGGAGCCGGGACAGGCTGTGGCCGTCACCGGGCCGTCCGGGGTTGGGAAGACCACTTTGGCGGCGACCGTCCTTGGGCTGATACCGCCGCGTGGCGGCGAGCTGGACGTCGCGCCGAGCGTCGGGTACCTGGCGCAGGACGCCCACATTTTCACGACGACGGTGGCCGAGAACGTCCGCATCGGCAACCCGCATGCCACCGACGAAGAGGTGACTGACGCGCTGCGCCTGGCCGGGCTGCCGTACCTGGCGCCGGAGCGCATGGTGGGCGAGGACGGCACGACGCTTTCCGGCGGCGAGGCGCGCCGCGTCGCTTTGGCGCGGCTGTTGGTCGTCAGCCCGCGGCCGGCGCTGACGCTGCTGGACGAGCCGACGGAGCACCTGGACGCCGAGACCGCCCAGAAGCTGATGGACGACATCTGGGCGACGACCCTGCCAGAAGGCGCCCTGCTCGTGTTGACCCACGACCCAGGCGTAATAGCCCGCTGCGACCGCGAGGTCAAGTTGACGCAGTGAGCCGGTGGTGTGCTACGCCAGTCCGGGGGTCCCCCGGGTTGGTCTCCGTCGGCCCTAATACGGTTTCATGGTTGATGGCTGTTGCTTCGCAAATATCTTCTGCGCATTTGGGCATTATCCGGGCTTCGCCCGGCTCCACAGGGGCCGACTCCGCTCACCCACCCCCATTGGCGTACCACACCCCTATTGAGCACGCGCGCCAGGCAATGGCGCGGTCGAGGCGGTCAAACACCTAGCCATGACACGGTTGCCCATAGGGCTACCGTGCTGGCTGCCAGGCCCAGGGGGACCGTCAGGGCACCCAGTTTGGTGAACTCGGCAAAGGCCGCGGGGTGGCCGCGACGGGCGATTATCCGTCGCCACAGCAGTGTGGCCAGCGAGCCGAAGAACGTCAGATTCGGGCCGATGTTCACACCGATCAGGCACGCCAGCAGCGCCACCGGGCCAAGCGGCGCGACCAGCGGCAGCAGTATCAGGATGGCCGGCAGATTGTTGACGACGTTCGCCAGGATGGCGGCGGTGACGGCCAACAACAGCAGCGTCCCCAGGCTGTGGCCGTCCGGGATTATCCGCGCGATCCAGGCGGCGGCGCCGTCCGTCACCACGGCCTGGACGACGACGCTCAACGCGGCGACGAACAGCAGGAACGGGACGTCGACGGCCTTGGCGTCCCCCCGCAGCGCGGTGGCGAGGTGGCTGCGCGCGGTGACCAACTGCTTGACGCCGATGACGACGCAACCCGCCCACGTGGCCCAGAACAGCGGCCAGCCGAACTGGTCGCATGCGACAAGGCCTGCCAGCGTCAAACCCAGGATTACAAGGGCAAACACCGGCGCTTTGGTGGCCGCCGGGGCAGTCTTCGGTACCGTCGCGGTGCGCAACTCGTCGCGGAAGAACCACCGCAGGCAGGCGAACTCGACGACGATGGCGGCCAGCCAGGGCAGTGCCATCAGCGTGGTGAATCGGGTGAAACTCAGCCCCAGGGCCGATAAGGCCAGCAGGTTCGTCAGGTTCGAAACCGGCAGCAGCAGCGACGCCGAGTTCGCCAGGTGCGACGTCGCGTAGGCGTACGGTTTGGGGTGGCGTCCGGCCCGGCTGGCCGTCACGAAAACCACTGGCGTCAACAGAACGACCGTCGCGTCCAGGCTGAGGACGGCGGTGGTGACGGCTGCGGCGCCCGTCACCCAGGCCAACAGCCGGGTGGGACGCGCGCCCGCCCTCGCCGCCACCAAATGCCCTAGCCAGTCGAACAATCCCTCGGTCTGGCACAGGTGGGCGAGCAGCAGAATGCCGGCCAGGAATACCAACGTCGGCAGCAGCGCCAGCAGGTGCGTGCCGGCGTTTCGCCACCCGATCGCGCCGATGACGCACAGCAGCAGCGCCGCCGGGACGGCCAGGACGGCCTCCGGCCAGCCTTTGGGCCGCACCACCGCGAACGCCAAAACGGCGATAAGCACGACGATGGCGATGGCTTCCGACCAGGCAGTGCTCACAACGCCAGTTTAGGCTTGTCGGCGTTCCGCCATTCTTGTCCCGTCCAATCAGCTCGGGTATCGCTGGGCTACGGCAAATGCCGCGCAAGAACACTGGTAGATGCCACATCTGCTACAGGGGCAGGCCTCACACCCTACGAAGCGGGAAAACCGCTTGGGTAACTTTCGCTTTGATCAAGTCGCGCGCTGGCGCATCGCCAGGCGTCAGGCCTGAATAAGGAAGAGAAGAAGGTACCCATTGTGGTCAAAATTCCGTTGTTCAATCGTCTGAGTCGTGGCGGTTCCGATGAAAAGCCGTACAGCAACAAAACGCGTGGGGACGTGAAGAGGGCGTCGCGTCGAGGCGTCGCCAGGGTGGTGGCGTTGTCCTGTGTCTTGACGTTCGCCGGCGTCATGACGACGGTCAACATGCAGAATGCTGCCGCGGTGCCGCCGTTCCCGATCAGCGACGCCACCAATGGATCCGCTGGGGCGATCGACCCGAACTGGAGCTATGTGCGCACCCCGACTTCCAATCTCGCAGGCAACACCTACACCAAGGACGGCTGGCTGCGCCTGACCAACGCCGCGACCGGCCAGGCCACGAACATCCTAAATAACACGGCTTTCCCGTCGTCGACCGGCTTCCAGGTGTCGTTCGATTTCCGTCAGTCCGGTGGCATCGCCTACAAAGGCCAGCCGGGTGAGAACAGCGGCACCGGCGACGGCATCGCCATGTATCTAGTTGACGGCAGCCAGACGAAGGCCACCGCCGGGGCCCCCGGCTCAGGCCTCGGCTATGCCGCCGGCGGCACCGGCCAGACAGGCACGGCCGGGCAGACCTGTTCGACGCCCGGCGTCTCGGGCGGCTATCTTGGCTTGGGCCTTGACGCTTTCGGCAACTTCGCCAGCCCGAACTTCGGCAATGGCGGCGGCCAGAACCTGGGCGGCAGCGAGATCGGCCTGCGCGGCTCGGGCAACGGCTGCCAGGACACTTATGCCAACCGTTATCACTGGGTGACTGGCACGCCGGCGACCCTGCGCACTGGCCCGGCCAGCACGACCACCGGTGGCACCGACCCGGCCGGGGTTGCCAATTCGCAGTACAAGCGGGTGTCCATCACGGTCGTGCCGTCACCCGGCCAGGTGCAGGTGACGGTGGCCATGTCGGCGCTGAAGCTCAAGACGGATGTGCCAGGCCCGATGACGCAGGTGTTCCAGGGCACCCTTTACGACAATCAGAACCAGGTGCCGATACCCGCAACCTTGAAGCTGGGCTTCTCGGCGTCGACCGGCGCTGCCACCGACTTCCATGACATCCGCAACATTCAGGTCGCGTCTTTGACGGACACCTCGATCACGAAGGCGCTGTCCAAGTCGACGCAAGGGCAGAACGGCTACCCCACCGGCACATTCATGCCGGGCGATCCGATCTCTTTCGACTTGACGGCCACCAACAACGGCCCCACCGAGATCAGCGCCGCGCCGAATGGTGTGGCCCGCGTCTTTGACGATTTGAGCAGCTTGCCGATCAGTGGTGTGTCGTGGAAGTGTTCGGCTGTCGGCGGTGCGACTTGTGCCAACGGCAGCGGCGGCACCGGCCCAGTCGTCTCGCAAGACTGGACGGGCCCAGCCGGGTCGTCCGTCACGGTGACGGTGAAGGGCAATGTGACGGCCAGCCCCGGCAGTTACACCAACACGGCCATCTTGCCGACCGATTTCGCCAATAACGCCATAGACCCCGACAACCCGTGGGCCCAGGCGGACGGCGGCAATATCGACACCAACCTGGCCAACAACACGGCCTCGGCCGGGTTCACCGTCATCGCGCCGCATTTCACACAAGTCAAGACGGCCAACAAGGCAAGTTATGCGGTCGGCGAGCCGATCACCTACACCGTCCTCGTCACCAATGACGGCACCGGCACCGGCACCGCCACATTCACCGACCAGGCGCCAGCCGGCGTGACGTTCTCGAGCGCCAACTGCGTCGGCGCCGGCGGCACCCAGTGCTCCGCGTCGGTGGTTGACGGCGACGTCACCGGTTTGATCAACGCGCCTGCCAACGGCACCGCGACGTTCACGATCACCGGCACGGTGACCGGCGGGACGGGCGTGACGGACGTCAAGAACACGGCCACCGTCGGCGTCACCACGCCAGACTGCACGCCCGATGTCTGCGGGGGTGGCGACACCACCACGTCGAATCTGCCTCTGGTCACGCCGAGCCTGTCACTGACGAAGACGGCGACGGTGGACGGCAGCCCGACGTCTGCCCTGGTGGTCGGCCAGATCGTCACCTATAACTATCTGGTGGAGAACACCGGCGCGACGCCGATGGAAAAGATCAGCATCAACGAAGACTCCTTCAACGGCAGCGGAGCCTTGTCGACGCCCACCTGCCCCGTCGACACGCTGGCTGTCGGCGCGTCCACCACATGCACCGCCACCTATCAGGTGACGCAGGCGGACGTCAACGCCGGCATCGTGACGAATATCGCGGATGCCCAGGGCAACGTTCCCGGGGTTGACACGCCGACCGTTTCCGGCAAGTCGACGGCGACGATGAAGACCATCGTCAACCCGGTGCTGACGTTGGCCAAGAACGCCAACGTCAACGGCGACCCCGTCGACAAACTGGTGCTTGACCAGGTGATCGACTACACCTTCACCGTCACCAACACCGGCAATGTGACGATGTCAGGCATTCACGTCGACGAAAACAGTTTCACCGGCAGCGGCCCGATGAGTGATGTCATATGCCCGGTGGACACCTTGGCGCCGGGCGAATCCGAGGATTGCACCGCCAGCTACACAGTGACGCAGAAAGACGTCGACCAAAGTGGTTTGACCAACACGGCCTATGCCTTTGGCACCGCGCCGGGCGCCGCCAACGAGACCCAGTCAAACCTGGGCAAGGTCGGCGTCCCGGTGGATCAGGAGCCTTCTATCGAGGTCACCAAGAGTGCTTCTCTGGCTGACGGAGTCACCACGCCGCAGGCCGGCGACATCGTCAACTTCACCATCTCGGTGGTGAACACGGGCAACGTCAGCCTGACCGACTTCGACGTGGAAGACAGCATGCAGGCGAAGGGGTTGTCGGCTCTGGCCTTCAGGTGGCCGGCGACGCCAGGCATTCTGGCCCCCGGCTCGACGGTGGTCGCCACCGCCACATACACCTTGACGCAGGCCGATGTGGACGCCGGTTCGGTGACCAACAAGGCCACCGTCACGGCGGACGACCCGGCCGGCGGCACCGTCAACGGTGACGACACTGTGACCGTGCCGCTAACCGCCAAACCGGGCCTCGCCCTGCAGAAGATCGGTGCCTTGGCGCCAGATTCCAAGCATCAGGCCGGCGACACTGTCACCTACGCTTTCAAGGCGACCAACACTGGCAACGTCACACTGACCGGCGTGGCGATCAGCGACCCGCTGTTGGGCGGCACGTCCATCAGCTACGTCTGGCCGCACACCAATGGTGAGGCCGACGGCACACTGGCCCCCGGTGACGTCGTCACCGGCACCGCCACCTACACGGTGACGCAGGCCGATATCGACGCCGGCAATGTGCACAACGACGCGACGGTGACGGGCACGCCCCCGACCCCCGTGCCGACACCGGACGACCCGACGCCGACGGCCCCCGACTCGCCCGAGGGCGACGCCCACACGGATGTGCCGCTGACGGCCGACCCGTCCCTGAGCCTGGTCAAAACCGCCACGCTGGACGTCGACCCTGACACCGCCGCCTTGGCTGGTGACGAGATCGATTACAGCTTCACAATCACCAACACCGGCAATGTGACGCTCGAAGGCGTCGACATCAGCGACAAGCTGCCTGGCCTGTCGGATATCAGCTACGTCTGGCCGCACATCGACGGCGAAGCCGACGGCACCCTGGCCCCCGGCGAGCAGGCCACGGCCACAGCCACCTACGCGCTTACACAGGCCGATGTCGACGCCGGCGGTGTGACGAACACCGCCACTGTCACCGGCAACCCGCCGCCGGTGCCGGCGACCCCGGACAACCCGAACCCCGAGCAGCCGGAACCGCCCAGCGACAGCTCCACCATCACGGTGACCGTCGACCCGGCGCCGGAAGTCGATGTCATCAAGTTCGGCGAACTGGACGATACAACCAACCCGCCGATGGCCGGTGACATCATCGACTACACCTTCCTGGTGACCAACAGCGGCAACGTCACGCTGACGCACATCAACATTGACGACCCGCTGCTGGGCGCCTCGCCTGACTACACCTACGACTGGTCGGGTGCCGCCATACCGAACGAGTTGGGCCCCGGCGAAAGCGTCGTCGTCACCGCCACCTACAAGGTGACGCAGGCCCAGATCGACGCCGGCAGCGTCGAGAACTCCGTCACCGTCTCGGGCACGCCGCCCACCGGCGACGCCGTCACCGGCACCGACACCAACAATGTGTCGCTGCAGCCCGCACCGTCGTTGGCGCTGGTCAAGACGGGCGCCCTGGCGCCCGGCGACACCGGATTCGCCGGTGACGAGATCCAGTACACATTCGAGATCACCAACGACGGCAACGTCACTCTGACCGGTGTGACGATCAGCGACCTGATGCCCAATTTGTCGGATATCAGCTACGTCTGGCCGCACAACGACGGCGAAGCCGACGGCACCCTGGCCCCCGGCGACGTGGCATACGCCCACGCCACCTACACGCTGACGCAGGCGGACGTCGATGCTGGCACCGTCCACAATGACGCGTCCGTCACCGGCACGCCGCCACCCGTCACGCCCACCCCGGACGATCCGAACCCCACGCCCACCCCGCGGCCGACGGGCGATGGTGGCACGGACGTGCCCGTCCCACCGGCCCCGTCGCTGACCGTCCACAAGAGCGCGTCCGAGGCTGACGGCAGCACCGTCCAAGATTTGGTGTTGGGCGACACGATCACCTATAGCTTCGTGGTCAACAACACCGGCAATGTGACGATGAGCGACATCGCCATCGACGATTCCGGCTTCACCGGCACCGGTGCCATGTCGGCCATCAGCTGCCCGGCCGGCCCGTTGGCGCCTGGCGCTTCCGTCACCTGCACCGCCACCTACGTGGTGACGCAGGACGACGTGGATTCCGGCCAGCTGGACAACACGGCCACCGGCAGCGGCACCCCGCCTGCTGTCACGCCGCCGGACGGCGGCCCGGCCGTCGACCAGCCGCCGGTTGATTCGCCGCCGGACACCGTCACGGTGCCGACCGTCATGGCCCCCGAGCTGACCGTCACCAAGAAGTACAACCTTTCTGGTATCGGCAGGCCTGTGCAGGCAGGTGACGTGATCAATTACACGGTGAAGGCGCAGAACACCGGCAACGTCACGCTGCACGGCGTGACGGTTGACGACCCGATGGCCGGCGGCGACATCACCGACGCCTGCACCTGGCCTGACGCCACCAACCCCGGCAAGCTGATACCCGGCCAGTCGGCCACCTGTACGGCACAATATGCCTTGTCACAGACCGATATTGACACCGGCACCGTGAATAACATCGCCACAGCGACGGGCACCGACCCGGCTGGCGACGACACCACCGGCACCGGCAATGTGACCACCGACCTGACCAAGACCCCCGGCTATGGCCCCGGCCTGACGGTTGACAAGACAGCCGACGATTCCGGCTTGCAGCAGCCCGCGCAGGTTGGCGACCCCGTCGTCTACACCGTCACCGCCACCAACACCGGCGACCTGACGCTGACCGGCGTGACGCTGACCGACCCCATGCTGGGCGGCGACATCACCGGCGACGTCACATGGCCGGGTGCTGTCGGCACGCTGCTGCCGAATCAGTCGGTGACGGCCACGCTGACCTACAAGCTGACGCAGGACGACATCGACGCCGGCGAGGTGACCAACGAAGCCTTCGCGCAGGGCACCCCGCCGTCGACGCCCGACAACCCGGACCCGACGCCGACCCCCGGCGGCGACACCGTCACCACCGACATCCCTTCCAGCCCCGGCATCAGCTTGGTGAAGACCGGCTCGATTGCCACCAACCCGGCGATGGCCGGCGATGACGTGACGTTCGACTTCACGGCGACGAACACAGGCAATGTGACGCTGACAAGCGTCGACATCGTCGACACGATGCCCGGCTTGTCGTCCGTCTCTTACGGCGATTGGCCTGGCGGGCCGGCTGCGGTTGGCGTCCTGAAGCCTGGCGAATCGGTCGATGCCACCGCCACCTACACGCTGAAGCAGGCGGACGTCGACGCCGGTAACGTCGCCAACTCGGCAACGGTTACGGCCCAGCCGCCGACGCCGGCCGACCCGAACGCCCCCACTCCGCCGTCGGTTGGCGGCGGTGACGAGGTGAACGTTCCCGTCCCCGACGCCCCAGCCTTGCAGTTGGAGAAGCTAGCCAGCGGCACCGACGGCAACGCCGTCAGCGAACTGGTGGCCGGCGAGACCATCGACTACTACTTCGTCGTCACGAACACCGGCAATGTGACGATGTCGGGCATCGACATCGACGAGCAGGCCTTCACCGGGACGGGCGCCATGTCGGCGATCAACTGCCCGTCCGACCCGATCGCACCAGGTGACGCCGTCATCTGCAGCGCAACCTATGCGGTTACGCAGGCTGACGTCGATTCCGGCGATGTGGTGTCGAACACGGCTATCGGCACCGGCAAGCCGCCGGCGCAGACCCCGCCTGACGGTGGGACGCCGACCGACCCGCCGACGATCGAGTCGCCACCGGACACCGTCACGGTGCCCGGCGATCCGACCCCCGGCCTTTCCCTGAACAAGACCGGCAAGCTGGCAGACGGCGCTACAGGCGTGGCCGGCGACGTCGTCGAGTACACGTTCACCGCCACCAACACCGGCAACATAACGCTGAAGGACGTGTCGATCACCGACCAGATGGCGGGCCTTTCCGACATCCAGTACACCTGGCCGGGCGCCGACGGCACCTTGTGGCCAGGCCAGCAGATGACGGCCACCGCCACCTACACGCTGACGCAGGCTGACGTCGATGCCGGTGGCGTCCACAACTCGGCAATCGTGTCTAACGGCAACCCGCCCGACGGCAACCCGTCAGACGTCTGCGACGATCAGACGGCCTGCGGCGGTGACAACACCGATGTTCCGGTGACGGCCCGTCCTGAGCTTGACATGGTGAAAACCGCCAGCCTCAACGGCGGCCCGGCCGCCAACATGAAGCTCGGCCAGGTTGTCGACTACACGTTCACCGTCACCAACACAGGCAATGTGACGATGTCGGGCATCGGCATCACCGAGCAGAAGTTCACAGGCTCGGGCATGACGCCGGGCGCCATCTGCCCTGCCGACGTCCTGGCGCCAGGCGATTCGATGGACTGCACGGCCAGCTACAAGGTCACACAGGCCGATGTCGACGCTGGCCAGGTGTCGAATACGGCCGTCGCCGTCGGCACACCGCCGTCGCTGCAAACCGACCCGGATGGCAATCTGGTGCTGGGCGACTGCCCCGATTGCGTCATGACGACCCCGACGCCGATCACGTCCCAGCCGTCGACGGCCATCGCCACAATGGACCCGAACCCGGCCCTGAGTATCGTCAAGACGGCCAACGTTTCCACCTTCACCACCGGCACGGTGATCACCTACACATTCACCATCACCAACACGGGCGACGTCACGATGTCCAATGTCGGTGTGATCGAAGGGGCCTTCAATGGCACCGGAAAGCTGTCCAGCATCACCTGCCCGACCACAACCTTGGCCCCCGGCCAGGTGGTGGCCTGCACAGCCACCTACACGGCCACCGCAGCTGATGCGGCGGCCGGCAAGTTGGCCAACACTGCAACTGCGACGGGCGTGCCGCCAACCAATGGCGCCACACCACCCGCCCCGATCCAATCGCCACCGTCACCTGTGACCATCAAGGCCACGCCGGTGGTTGTCCAGACTGGCGGTACTCTAGCGACAGGCGCGGGGGCTGCTCTGCCACTAGGTCTGGTCATCGTCGCCCTGCTGGCCCTTGGTGCATCCCTCCAAATTGCATCAAAAAAAGGGCTAGGCCGCCAATCCATGCGAAAGTGCTGAGCTGACGCATGGACAAACCGGGCTGACGAGCCCATCTGATCCCTCTCTTCCTTGGATCAAATAGCCCGTCAGCCCGGTTTTATCTTTCAATAGGAACCGATGCATCGCACCGGTTTGTCCGCTAAAGTGGAGATGCGGGTTGTAACCGCGTTCCAAGGAGGAAATGATGGGAGTGCTCCAGGAGCATTTCACTTTGAACAACAGCGTCCAGATTCCGAAGGTGGGTTTCGGCACATGGCAGACGCCTGACGATGTGGCGCCGCAGGCGGTGCAGACGGCGCTGCGGGCAGGCTACACGCACATCGACACGGCACGGGCCTACGAGAACGAGGCGGGTGTCGGCAAGGGCATCCGGGCGTTCGGGGTGGCGCGCGATGAAGTCTTCGTCACCACAAAAGTGCCGGCCCAGTTCAAGACGTATGACGAGGCCAAGCAGTCAATCGAGACGTCCCTGGCGCAGTTGCAGATGGACCACGTCGACCTGCTGCTGATCCATGCGCCCCGGCCCTGGCCCGAGATGTTCACCCCCGGTGCGCCCCGCTATTTCGACGAGAACGTCGCCGTCTGGAAGGCCCTTTCGGAGGCGTACCAGGACGGGCGCGCCCGCGCCATCGGCGTCTCGAACTTCCAGATCGACGACATCGAGAACATCACCAGCCGTTGCGACATCGCGCCGCTGGCCGATCAGATCCTGTTCCACATCGGGCATATCCAAGAGGAACTGGTGGAGTATTGCCAGGCGGCCGGCATACTCGTCGAGGCCTATTCGCCCATCGCCACCGGCAAGTTGTTGGACGATCCGAGCATCGCCGTCGTCGCCAGCCGCCTGGGCAAATCCGTCGCGCAGGTGTGCATCCGCTACGCCCTGCAGAAGGGCACACTGCCGCTGCCCAAGTCTGTGCACGAGCAATACATCATCGAGGACGCCCAGATCGATTTCGAGATCGGGTCCGACGACATGGCAGCGCTAGACGCCATCCAGGACGTGGACGACTAGGCCAAAGACCCGGGTTCCCGCTTCGTACTGCGACTTCGCGCAGGTGACGTAAACGCGGGGACGGCGGGGCCTCCTTTTCGTCATGCAGCGCGGAAGACGGGCACCTGGCCCCCCTTTTTTTGGGGGGGACGGACGGTGAAATTTGGCCTTTTTTGGGGGACGGACGGTGAAATTTGGCCTTTCGTGGGGGGCATTTGGACGGTGCCTCTCCGATTGGCCAAATAGCACGCTGAATCGGGTCCAAAACCGGCGAAAATTGGCCTATTGCGTCGCACCTTTCACAAAAGGCCACTCGATTGGCCACTTTTCACCGAGGTTAGGGTGCGCACCGGGCTTTCTGGTTCCTGTGACTGGATGGCCCTTTCCGTCATGCTGCGCGGAACGTAGTGGAGTCGTAGTATCTGGCCAGGTGTTCCAAGTTCAGCAGATCCTGCGACTTCGCGCAGGATGACGGAAGGGGGGGCTTTGCTCGCTTCGCGCAGGATGACGCGGGACGTGGTAGCACGTCTGTAAACAACAACACCCGCCTGGGGCGGGTGTTGTATAAATGAGGTGCTCCTTTGACTGTCCATCTGGACTGCCCGGCCTCCTCGCCTTGAAGAGTACCACTAGGTCGGACGAATCTCCAGCACGGTGCCCGCCTTGGTGATGAACAGCACCGCCTTGAACCGGCGTTTCTTCATCTCGATGCGCACCTGAGAAAGTACGTAGTCCTCACTCAGATGCACCCTGCGAGCGTCGAACACGACGTGAGTGGACTGTTTCGATGCACGCCTGAACTGGTTCGACACGGTCATGCGGGCATTGCCGGTGGGCGACTTCATCTCCCAGATCAGCCCGTTGAGTACCAGGTCGGCTGTCTTCATTTTGTAGCCCTCTGACGGGCACAGGAATTCGATGACGGTGCCGAAGTGGCGGGCTAACATCCAGGCGGCGCTGATTTCGTGCGGCTCGGGCGGTCTGGCGCAGCCGGCGGGCACGATGACCATGGGGACGAGACGCCGCTCACCGCTGCGGGGTCTGGCTCTGCGTGACATTGCTGGAGGCCTCTCAACGGACTGTACGGAGGCAATAATGCCAGGCCACGTGCGAACCGCGGCCGGCTGAGCCATTGCTCAACCCACAGATCTGTCGGCATCGACGGAGCCCCCCTCCGGGTAAGTCAATGCCCCGGCGAGATATAACCCTAAAGGCCAGAGCTCCACCGGGGCGTCTGGCATCAATGGTACCAGACTGCGGACGGAGGCACAGGTTCCGGCATTGGTTTCGCTTTGGGCTTACTTGTTTTCGGAATGTTTTTCGGGGATCGCCCTGCTTGGCTTTGTTGTTGCTGTGGGCTGATACCCCCTGGAATATCTGCAGATCCTGCGACTTCGCGCAGGATGACGGGGGGTTTGGCGGCTGACTAGGGATTATCATCGGTGTTGGCGGGAATGTTTCCCGAATTTGCTGATCCTGCGACGGAGCCTGTGCTGCGCGAAGTCGCAGTGCGCAGAATGACGGGGTGGAGGGCGGGTTGTTGGTTGACAGTGGGCTGCTGTGGTGGGGGGATAGCGGGTGAATCACTATAAAGGAGTGGGCCCGGGGCGTGACGCTAGTCGCTGCCAGGGAAGCGTTTGTGGTCTAGTTTTGACAGGTAGTCTTTGCGCAGGGCGCGCCGGGTTTCGAAGAACACCAGGTCGCTGTGTGACAACTTGCCTTCGTCGACTTTTGCTCGCAGTAGTTCAAGGGTGCAGCACAGGTCGGCCACCTGGAACAAACGGTATTGCGCTGGCAGGACGCGACGGAAGTCGACTTCGAAGGAAAAGTCATTCAACACCGTGTTTAGCACATTGGTGATCTCTGCTTGGCCGTTGTCGTAGTAGACGATAACCTGGTCGAACGAGAGCAGGTAGCCGGCATTGTCGTGCAGGAAGCGCGAGAGTTTCTGTTCGATGACGTCAATCAGT
>Ga0123357_10005496_pt1 | contig 15196 bp, 6 predicted proteins | sample TergutEmb28metaG_FD_89873 | JGI IMG/M metagenome (GOLD analysis project Ga0123357, IMG submission 89873) | Embiratermes neotenicus P4 segment gut microbial communities from Petit-Saut dam, French Guiana - Emb289 P4 | ecosystem: Host-associated > Arthropoda: Insects > Digestive system > Gut ... | reverse complement strand
TTCCATGTTGGCTTACACATGTACCGTTTTGCTAATTCACGAACGCAAAACATTCTGCTGTCCACTGGCACTCAGTCGCATGCAGTCCTCGACGTTAACGTTTCGCCGCCACGGATATGACTTCTACCTGTCTTGAATAGACAGGCAGAAAGGATGTCTTAGTCATTCCAGCACGATTAACGCGTGACAAGAAACCGAAGTTGCCTACATTAACAGCGCTGTACAACAACATATGCGATCAACTAACATAATCCTACTGTGTCAAGTACAGAGCATATTTTGAACCCCACGTTCCGGTTCAGCCCAACCGGCACGTTGCCATTCGACAGGTGCGGACTGTGTAAGAATTCCTTCCTATATTTGCCTTTCTCACACATGTGGGGAAAAAACTGGCAGTGTAATGGTAACATGGGATGCACCAGTAATGACTTATTGGATTTCAAGGCTACTCTGTGCAAAACAAAACAGAATAAATAGAAATGCCTACTCACGGGGTACACACTTCCCAAACATATGTTCTCTACTACAGGATCTCGCTTGCAGTGCTCATTTACGAGTACTAAACGTGCCAACCAAGTGTTGTAAAACTGACATCATTACGCATGCAGTCAGGTATTTGTTTGCCTCTCTGTGTTGATTAAAGTCCAAAACTTAGTTTTCAGATTTTAAAGACGTCTATACCTTATGTCATTCACTCAGACTTGCCTTTTCGAGAAATGTAATGAAGTTCAATCTGTCCTTCATGTGAGTCACTGGTCGCCAAGGATGTGCCGATGGGTTGTAAAGGTTTTATCAAAAGCTTCTGATTTAAATCAGACTTGCCAGACTTAAAAGGCCGCACCAGCTGCGAGACATAAAGTTGGATCACAACATTTTTAAAATAAACATTAATGTATTAAAAATATAGAAATAATAAGATGTCACAGATAACGCAAAGAAAATCATCTTCTGTATTTCAGAATTTCAATGTAAAATATGTAAGATCAATTATCCTACGCCTAAGCAGAAAACTTTATAGAAAGTTGACATTTTCATTTTGTGTACACATTATTATTATTATTGTTATTATTATTATCATCATCATCATCATCATCATCATGTCTAAAACTCAGCTTTGGTTTTGCTCTCATTATGGGTGACAAATTTCTTAATCTGTTAATCGTGATCTCTCTGAATATTTGTATCGCTTGAAGAGAGGCACTGTTCACATAAATGTGTTCTACCTAACATAACACACTTTTGGCAAAGCAAATTGCATAAAATTTCGAAATCTAAGTACCTCTAACACTTAGCATTCCATCGCTACTACACTTTCCTTTAGAACTGAATCACACTGCAAATGTACAACATCCGTGTGCATATGTCTCCTTTATCAAACTTAAAATTATATTCTGCAGGGAACATAATTTCATTTTTAAACCTTTACATAGGTTTCCAAATTGTGTTCTCGACAAACCAGTATATTTCTTATCGGCATCTGAACAATTTTTTCTGAAATCACAAGAATTTTGCATGTTGTAGAATATATGAAATGTTTATATTTTACTTAATTTTCCCACAGCCGAGTTTTATCGGTAAAGTTACCCTCCCATTCAGTGACATTACATTCTCCCCGTCTTCATTTAGGAGCCTTGTAGTATTAACCAAAGGCGCGAGATCTCATCGCCACTTCGTGTCTTTTTACGGTTATTGTCTTGTTTCGCCGATCCCAGTGGCCGAGTGGTCTCAGTCGTGGGCCTGCGGCCGTTGGCAAGCTGGGATTGTGGGTTCGAAATCTGCCATGGGCATTGATGTTTGTCTGTTGTGAGTGTTGTGTGTTGTCAGGTAGAGGTCTCTCCGTCGGGCTAATCACTCGTCCAGTTTTCCCTTTTATACTTAAAGAACTTCAACAACGAAGCGGCTACAGACCGAAGAATCTTATACATAACAACTTTCCAGAGGCAGTTGTTTTTTAAAACGCTCATTCTACTCTCCCGTAAGATAGCACACTCGTACCGAAACGTGTTGCAGATGCTCCTTTAATATTAGTATTAATTAACGTTGAGCATTTAGTTGGCGTTCTTTTACACATAAATGCAAGGAATGGCAACTTTAATAAAGACAACCTGTGTTTTAAGAGTCACAACAATCTCATTCTCATTTCTGAGAACTATGTTTATTTTGACAACACTGCAAATATTACAGGTTCGGCGGTCTGACTCGTATCATAGGGCACACTTGGCAGTGCAGTCATGGCGAAATATCGCTTCGGCTTTTATGCATTGTAAGGATCATTGCAAGACGACAGAATGTTAATAAGCATGGATTCACCTAAAGAAAAATGATTGAGAAAATCCGCAGCGTATGATACGCCCTGTAGTGACGCAGAGAAAACACTGAAGTTATCCCATGTATGGAGTGGAATGGAGCGTTGTTCCACTCGTGATTAATCTTGGTAATGGAATTAGGTGAATGGTCAACTTCATTCCCCGGCCGCTTTATCCCGGGGAAGGAAACCACGGTGCACATTGAACAGGAGGACGCGTGGGCCCCAGAACCGGCTTGACCACTTCGGGGAAGAGTTAAATCTCTTGCCCTTGTCGGTAATCGAAGCACGTACCCGCAACATTTTTGTCCTGCAACCTAGTTACTATATCGACTGAGCTGTCAAGGCTCCTCATTTGTTGAGAGGTACCCTTTCCTCCTGGGAATGAGGGTAATCATTTAATATCTGTGATTAACCCCTATCCTGTTAACGTGGAGAATATGGTGAGCTCCTAATAATGCCAGCAGATGGCAGATGGGATTTAACTCTGCGTTTAAAGGGTTAAAGTAAGAACTACGTACTGATTTGTGGAATAGAAAGTCAGGATCCTCACTGAATATCTAACGCATTATCCACCTGTATCTTTTGTAACAGACAGCTAAGGAACTTGCAGAAAGAAAGCTCTTTGGATATTCGGTAAACCTGACAGAAAGAGTACAAGACAATTTTAAGACCAGATGTGTACCCTTAAGTGCTTATCACAGATTAAATAGCAAAGTTCATTTATTCAGTCTGTGATAAAACAAGAGCCGCTACTACTGCTGACGTATGCGAAACTCGGAGTCAGTTACTGTTAGTGTGCGGTCCGCGAGGCCTAGCCAGCAATTTCACGGGATTATTTTTTCTTCCACTGATAAGACGGAAAACATGCTGTATCAAAAATTTTTAATATGAGAAAATCTCTCTATCTGATTAATGATATAACAACCGTTTTGAAAAACTGTAAATTGCGCAAGGCAGCAGTGTTCAAATTTTTTTTGGAAACGTAGCACAGATACATTTGTGGGCTTGTTTGCTTGCCACATATTTAAAAACACAGTAAGCTGTAAAACTAACCGCTTAAATTATAGTGCAATTTTTGTTTTATATACGTGTGTGTCTGTCTGTGTGTGTATGTATATATATATGTGTGTGTGTGTGTGTGTGTGTGTGTGTGTGAAACAATACATAATCTAGGCTGTTGTTAAGTGGGTTTTAATAAATAATAAAATTCTAATAAAAATATTTTGTATGACAGACATTCCTTCCAAAAAGTAAGAATTTTAAGCCTTCTCCAGCAGTCTTTACAGGTTCTTGCCTCATGACTGTTGTTATGAGTTAACATATTTGGCAGCAATTTTACATAAACGAAATAATATTTTACAATAAAAAACAGTTATTGACTGCTTCACACTTTGTGCCTAATATGCTAAACACAACGGGATGACCTATGCTGAGAACTGCGCTCTTCTGGTTCATTACGCAGCGAGTACTGGTAACGTCTTGCCGACGTATACGGACCACCTATCGGTCCCATCCAAAAGGATTCTTCTCCCCTAAAGATGGGAGCGACAGATTGTCTCGAAACGTCGGTATGAAATTGCCACTACTCGCTGCAAATTCACAGAAATTACATTTAAGGTTTCTGCTTTACTAAGCCGTATGCAAAATAGCTGCAGAAATGAAAGTCTCCGAGGTATAGGGCGGCGAGAAGTTGTCTTCGTTGCGTGGGAGAGACGCGGCTTTTTGGCAGGGATAGACACCGCTGTGTAGGGAGGGATGCCGCTCTCTGAAAATATCATGTGAATTCAAGAATCATACGAAGTAAATGAAAACTGTTGAAGTTTATTAAAAGTGGTGAATCAATGTCAACTTTATAATAAAGAATGTATCGTAAGTACAAAATATTTTAACCCACTGTATTCAAGAGTCGAAGCCGTAGTGAACGAAAATTTCTCGATTCTCCTCTGCATCTTGCCGTTTTTCTCTCACAGTATATTTCTATAATCGACGCATTTGTCGTTGTATGCAGGACAGAAATCGTGCAGCCAGTTTCTGCAGCTCACACAATCGATCCTGCTGATGTCAATCATGTATAAAAAAGTGACATAAACACTGAAGCTGCTACAGACTGTAGAACCTTGTAAATGCAGCATACCATTGGCAACTGGTTTTAAACGTGGCTTTTTGTGCTCCCTAGATGTGATACACTTGTATCGAAACATGTCACAAATATATCTTTAATATTTATCATATATTTAACACTCCAAATTTTAGTTGGTGCCAGCAAATTGAGTAAGAATGATCTGAATGGAAAAAAATTACAATATCTTCGGTGTTTCATAAAGGCAACAACTCACTCTCAAACGGCAATGCCAACTTCTCACAGGGAGAACTGCTTTAGCAGTGTCGTTCATTACACTTTGAAATTTTGACTTCACAATAAGTAATTGGCTGAACATTCGTTGAAACTCCAAATTCGAATATTGTAGGCTTAGGTATATCACCGGCAGGAACTAACGCCTAAAAAAAGGATTTATTTCCTCCGGATCCCAGTACTGCCCGACTTTAATCCCACAGTCAAGTGTATATCTTGTAGGGGGACTCCCACCATACTCGGCCAAAGGCACTTCTCAGTGCCCAGGCAGCAGCAGTACGTCTCATCAGCACTCGCACATGACAAAAATCAGTGACAGCCCTTTTTAGGGTCTGTACTGCAGTTCTCACCAACCTGCCCACCAACACAAGACCTATCTGCGGACAGAAGCTTGCGTTGTGGGCAAGTCGGAGTCCCTTGTTATGTTTGCAATTTCTGCGCCTAGCCGCACTGGTAGACTAAATGGCAGACATCATGTACTTATAACGGGGAGTTGCGCCTAAGAAAAGGGGTTTCATCTTGCATGTGAGCCTTAAAATTTTCAAACTAAGGGCTAGTAATTTAAGGTGCACGAATTTTCTTATTTTTCACTTATTTTTAATTTCACTTTATTATTTTTATGGATGATACTTCGGTAGGATGGCTTTCTGAGAACCGAACCTGGAGTTGTTCGGTCGCTTGGGATTGAAGGTCTGCACTGATGAGCTAACACTGTTGCAAGGCCGCCGTGCCTGACGGAATGCGGGGCGCGCTCCTTCTTTGCATTATACCCTGGCAATAGCCTTACAACAGAGGAAAACTACGAAAAACCATCGTCAGGGTAGCCGAAAAGTGATCAGACAGACACAGCCGGGAGCATTTCGTTTCGTCGAATTGGCGGCCTCGACTGGCCTGCTGAACGCCGTTGTCATTAGCTTGCGACTAGGGCCAGCCTTCGACCAGCTATGGTAACTGATGAGTTACCGAAATATGAGGTTCAACACGCCAGCTAAATTTGAGTCAATACTCTCGGTAAGGGCCCTGATGTGGTCGACAAAGTGTGGAACACCCAAACCCTCGCAAATATGCATGTCACCAGCGTACCAACGTGTATAGCTGGTAATGCGAAGACGCTCGGATTGAAGCACCTGCAATGTTCTGACATAGGTAAGGGCAGCGGACCTGCAGACGTAGCATGCGTAGTCCATTATCGGGTGGATGAGCTGCTTTGAAGAGCAGAACACTGTTTCTTACTGACTGGTAATTTGTTCTGTTACGGGGAGCTCACCCAGCACGGAGAGCCTCTTGGAGGCTTTCTTCATAAACTGATCGACATGAGTCGACCAGTTCAGTCGTGTATCAAGGACCACCACAAGACAACGGGGTGTGTCGATCCAACAGACCTGTTCACGGACAAGCAGTAAAGGAAGGGGCTTCAGCATGCGCCTAACAGCCCTAATACAGAGCCTCGCGAAGCTATTTGAGAAGTTGATAGCATTCTTCATTCCTATAGATACCGCTCAAGGTCGCTGACTTAGATTCCAAATAGCTGACAAGAAGCGTTAGTTACAATGGCCGCGACATCCGTGTGGAGTGCTAATTCAACGTGGTGCAGTGGCGTAGGCATGTCCTTGTCATACAGGCTGAACAGGACGCGGCATCAGTCCATTTTGTGCCACGCCAGCCCGCATGCAACGGCAAGTAGATATGGCAGAGCGTTTAGAAAGCCCAGTCACACAGGAAGGATGAAATGGTTTTTACCAGGTAAGAAGGAAAATTAGGGACTGTTAGAGTCTACAGGAGACGATTGACCTATACGACAAAGAAGGCCTTAGCCACATCCAGGAAAGCAGAGCCTGTGAGCCTATTGTCGCCAAGGTCACTCATTCGACGGCGCAGGCGAGTTGCAGGGATGTTCTACGCATGGGTCGGAAACGGAAATGCTCATCGCGCAATAGCCAGCGTCCGTTTACGACATTTAAGATGCCAGTGAGAACGATTTTTAAAGAGTTTGCCAATCGTCGAGCAGACCTATTGGTCAATGGGAAAAAGGCAGTGCTGGGTCCTTTCCGGGCTTCGGAATGGGAAGCATTCGGTCAAGCTTCCAAGCCAGTGGGAAGTGTTATGTGCGTAGGACCGCGCTTAATAACAGTAAGAGGAAGAGAATCGCCTGCTGGGAAGAATGTTGCAGAGCCATATTCGGTATTCCGTTTCGGACGGGAGCCTTGTCAACCTTGAGACATCGAATGACTTCCTTAAATCTCGGCGGCGTTGGTTAAATGAGGTGCGTTTGCGGGAAGGTAGGAGTACGCTGGCAACGCCTTGTTGACCATCTCAAAGGTTTCCAGCACCGACAATCCGTCTACCGACTGAAACTGAGCTCCAAACTGTCGGCCAGGGCTTCTGCTTTCTCGGAGTCTGAGAGAGCGATTCTCGCCAGGGTGACCAGAGGATATGGAGTGGGAAATTCTATCACTTACTTAATCATCTTCCACAGCGACTGATCGTCGGTACCAAGATATTCCTAAGCACTGCTCAACTGTTCCTTCCTTCACTCGTTCAGGTGGTTGGTCACCGAACAATTGAGGCCGTTAACCTGAGGTTTCAGAGCGAGACCCTAGTAGATCGCCACAGTCTCCTCAGTTTGTTCTTCGGGCGTATTTTATCCTGAAAATAGGACGGTATAGGGGGCACGGGTCGACAAGCTGTCGACACTTGGGGGTGGATACTGCTGTCGCTTCTAGGATGTCGCTGGCCAGTTCCTCCAGGGCCTTGTCCATCGGTTCTTGTCGCGTAACTCACAGTTGGTCGGAGTCCTTCAAGACAAGTCTGATATTTGCCCAGTCATTCCATTTACAACCGGGGTGGCTTGGTGAGTTTACGAAGGATGATTGAATTGCAGTTCCCGTCAACCAAGCGACCAACCGACCGACCAACTTACTAACCGACCAACCAACCGACAAACCAACCAACCGACCGACCAACCAACCGACAAACCAACCAACCGACAAACCAATCAACCGACAAACCAACCAACCAACCAAAGAAATTACCAAGGGCGGTGACTTGCGCTACCCGCAGGTCGACGTCACTTGGGCTGTTTAGCAATTACTACATTTGACCGCATCGCTGCCCTCAGTAACAGACACCTTATATAATGACTAGGCATTTTACTTGCGCTATCCATTGCCCGTCTCGGTTGAAGACCTCGTCTTGCACATACTAAAGACTAGTGCTCAATAGCACATAATTATTTTGGGGGCATAATTTTGCTGGCTGTCTGGGGCTTGAACCCAGAGTGCTATTTTCGCAAGATAAATTCTTGCGACAGTGGGTCAGACACTTCTGTGAAGCAGCTGTGCCTGACGGGGTAATGGGGTCAGCCCCTGCCTTTGCATTATACACTGAACTACAAAATGTTCTAAATATTTTTTTTGTTTTTTTGTTTTTCTTCTGGCTGTGTTTCTTCAAGTCAGTCACTTTCGCTTACCACTCACACAATAAGCACACTACGCGCGTGTCAATTCCGTTTCAATAGGAAACAGACAAACGTCGAACACAGGCAAAATTTCTTAGGTTTTTCTAAAACCTTGTCCGTCTTTTGGTGCCATGGCGAATGTGCAAAACAATGAAAGGCAATTGAAACCAGCGAAAAACTACGGAAAATAACACAAAACAACGAAACAGCGAACAATAGGTACACTGCAACCCTTGGAAAGGCTCTCGTGCACTGCACAGTGGCGATATGGCAACTGACGTGAAATGAGCATTGTAGCATGCCGCTCTTCGGGCAAGTCGCTATTATCAGTTACTCAAGAGAACAAATTCGACCTGCAGAGCGTGGGTATAGGCCGTCATATGCCGCGGATGAAAATCTATGGGTTCCATTAAATCACCGGTCTCTCTCAATGCAAAGCAAATATTTTTATAACAAACAGGATTCATTTTTTCAGTTTATAGCAGGCCCGAAGTCAAACTGATGCTCATCTGCAAGCCAATAAAACCTGATATTTTTAAAATAGCTGTATTAACTCACGAGCACAGAACTCTTCAGCATTATCCTTATTTTGATTCTAAAAACCTAAAAAGAAGCCGCTAATCAGAAATATGTTTTTGTCGCTAAAAGAAGAAACTCTAGAATTAACAAGTTATTCTCCCAACTGACATCACCGATCTCCTTCCATACTGGTCAAAACAACCAACAAACAACGCACGTGAATAAGTGTCTCACAATTCGACTGAGAAAATGGGCCATACCCAACTTCATAGTCCTGTAATGAATCCCCTACTATCGCAAAGTTTTAGAACAACAGAAATTCGATTGGGCAATGACCATTTCCTTCTAAATCCTTCTCAATTCACTATTCGTGAACCACTGCACCATTCGACGCTAGCCCTACTCACTGTATCGTGTCGTGAAGTAACCCACAAACACCTGCACACCAGTATAACCAGAAACATATTCATTCAGACAGATTCGTTGTTGTACGTTTGAGAAAATTTCTGCAGTAACGAGTGGGGAAAAATATGGTTCAGTTTTAGAGCTCCCTACCTCGAGAAATTTCATCAACTTGAGACACTCTCCGCCTGTGTCAGTTGCAAATATGTACATCGGCGAAGAGGCGTTTTCGGCGATAAAAGTTATTAAAAAAACAAGCAGAAACAATGTTTAAAGAGTCATAATACGCAGAATCATCATCACCTTATTATTATTATTATTATTATTACAATAACTAACTTGACACAGGACAGCCATATCTTAGGTGCAAAAAACAGGGCTAAATTGCGATAAGAAGTGACTTTTTTAAAATTTAACTGAAAATTGTATCTAAATATCCTCCACAATAAAATTCATTTTTTTATATATGAGTTTACAGAAAAAGTTTGATTGCATTTGTAGCCATTAAAATAAAACATTTTTCAGCATGATTAAACGAATGGTTTTCAGAAAATAGACATAAAATGGAGAAAATGGAATATGAGGTCGGAGGGCATTTTTCCGCAGAAATTCGATTGAAAATGCATATAAATGTATTAGTTTATTTACAAAAACATTCGTAAATTTAATCGTAATCTAATACAATATGAACAAAATAAAATTAGATTTTTCAGTATACTAGTTTTGTTTTATAAATTCCTGTTCGGCAGTTTGACCAACGACTCGTACTTGAGCAGCTCTGGGTTACGAAAGGTTGCGCACCAATGTCAATGACCTTCGGAAGAAAACAACATGTGCCACCATAAAACATGAAGATAACGAGATGACAAATATTTACATTAATATAATAGGACTACCGTATTTTCTAGGTTCTACACGGCAGATTTGTTATCTTTTAAATAGGGGTGCAGTAACCAAAGTAGCGAATATTATTTCTGTGTTGCTTCGGGAAAACAGACAATATCAGAATTTCCTGAGTGAGATGAATTTGGTGTACAGTACAAAGGGCTACTTATACAAAATAATATTCGTAGGTTTAACTGACGCTCTGTTTTTCATAGATTTTTTTTTTGGTGTTTTGGATAAAATTTGATTATTTTTGAATAATGAATTATTGTTATTTCATGAATGATGTGGCATGTAGCATTGTGGATTGATAACCTTTTACACATTTTCGTTACCTTTAAGTGCTCTGAACACCAAATTGCACGGGTCTGCTGAACGACTGATGTTATGATGTTAAGATTTGAAATCAAACTGATAATTTCTAAACTAAATGTCGACAGTGATATTTTAATATTTCCCAAACCCACACAAACACATGATTAATCTTGCATTTTAAATAAGTCAGACATTCAGAGCCTTGAAATTTACTTATGCAATTGGGGAACCATTCTCATCCGTTCAGGTCACTTGGGCAAACGGCAAACTCATAAAACGTGAACTGTAGCATTACAGATACTAAATTTCGGAGGGTTGGGGATTTATTTAAATAATTCTGAGATGCATTTGATTTACAGGGCAGCTGAATTCAGAGACAAAGTATGTGGATTTAAGAGCTGAAATAGAAAATACTGAAAGAAGTTGGTTAGTCGGATCAATAAAGAAAATTGCAGAAATGGAGTAACATTTCTGAAATGTTTGCTGTTTGAAAAGCGTAGCAATGAGAGTATTAACAGTGTTTGTGTATACAATCACGTGATTCGCTGTTTTAGTAATTCATCTTACCAGATGTCCCTGTAAGAACAGTATCAATGAAGAAGAATATACTGCATGCCTGTAGCTCTCGGAACAAAACAGTACAAACCGAACATAACACATATATCATCCACGGTGCATCAACAAATTCTCAGTAACAGTAAAATATGTTTCCTTGCTTCTCCATGCTATCTTGTGTATTGTAATAAGAAACAAGGTTTATCATTTTTGCTTTATTACTCTCACAGTGATATTACTTTCGTTACGTAAAAGTATTGTTTATAATATATATTTTAATAACAGAGTTGAAAGCAACTCAAACTTGTTAAAACTTATTAAACACGCTTCCTAAAATGTTTTCACAGATTTCAATTTCTCTTTGTCAAAACTTCTTATTAGTAAAATAAAATAAATAACCACAAGTCCGAAAAGTATAAAATAAAACAAAACGAATGAAAATGAACACTTATTTTACTTTCTTATAAACTCATTATTGGTCCCCTGCTATTAGGATGAAGTCATTCATGTTGTCTCTTGTGCAGTAGCATTTAAAAAAGTCGAATTTCTAAATGAGTCTAATTTAAAAAAAAAAACAAGAAGCTTTGTTTGTCTAAATAAGCGTCCTAGGAATGTTCTCAAGTATTCCGTTCTCTCAATTTTTACAATAACGAAAATAATATATAGTTATAACATTTAAGTTAATATACCTATTTAATGCGTCATTGCTTTAAAATGTGGAGTAGTAAGCGCTTCAGGTGTTTCCATATTTTCCTTCATACTAAACTCCTCGAAGATTCTGTCATTATAATATATACTATAATAATTAAAACATGTAATAATTAATGGCGATAGAAGACTGCTAGACCTTATTTGCTCTTCAAAATTCTCGTGGGTAAGCGAAAGAACTTCTCCGAAATTTAACCGTAGTTTGGACAGGCGCCCTAAAAAAGTCTACCAAGGCCCAAAAGTTTAAAAAACATCGGTTTGAACGGCGCCAAATTATTAGCCTGCCCGGAGCGCCCACACGTCTCCGGCCGGCCTTGGCGTCTACGTATACAATGTTACATAGCCGTCACCCACAATGTAGGCCTAACATTTAAAATCACCAGTCACCGCCACACAGACCGACGGCATAATGGTGTGCATCATAGCAACAGATCAAGTGTGCAGTTGCTGCATTTAAACACGAGCCTTCACAACTAAACAAATAATTTAATTTAAATGGCGCAGGCTGAACCACTTTATCCTATGGGCAATGGACACAGGCACGACAGAAACCGTCGGCAACATGTAATTAAATTTTTATAACTACTTCCGAATATGTTAACGATATATCTGCGAGCCTCTTATTCAGTTTCAATTAATTACACCACGTCATCAGAAGGCACAGGACTCAAGGAGGCCCGCCATTATTTTAACGCAGCTTGAGTGCAAACCTCTGTTCAGAAGTTTATAATCTACTCCCCACACACATCACATATCTCAACGCTATCCTCTCATCCACGTCAAAGTCTCCCACGTGGCCTCGTCCGTTGAGGTTTCCACAACCAAAGATGTCCCCCATACGTGCACAAAAGGTCCAAATATAGTTAATGTACTTGAAAGATTTCGAAAAACATTCTCTTACAATTTATTAAAAATTGGGAGAATAACAGAAAAGGGCGATGTACTGTCTCCTCACGCAACTTCGCGTACGTCACACTGACCCTGATACTAATTTATTGCAGACGCATACCCATCATCACGAAGCTAATCGTACCACAAGCATGCGTAACTACACGTAGCCCATCATAATATGGAACTTCAAATTGTATGCGCTTGTATTTTATTAAACATTTTCTAAATCCCAAAATGTTACAAACTGAAGATGCAAACCTTAATTATTCCTTCCCACATTTCATACATTACACCACCTTTTGTGCGCTAATCCCTTTCTTGGAAAATCGTTTAAAACATTTTGAAGTATTCAGGGGTGATACTGAACTGAAATAACAATACCAAATCGTCCAATTACTCTTAGTGTAGGTACTTTACCAAATTTCAATGAACTTCATTGCCAGTGGTCTTCGTGCAAGGTAACGAGGAAAAAAAGAACAGTTGCAGGAGCTGAATAATAAAGTGCATGAAAGTTTTGGCATAGCCTCGACAGTGGGTACAATTTGATGCAGTCAGAAAAAGTTAAGTAGCAGTTGTTGAACTTACAGTTACCACAGAATCTCTGACGGTTCCATGCAATATTACCTTTTAACTGGTTTCCCAAGACGAGAAAATCTGCGTTAAGTACGAAGTGCTGCGCATCTTTCAACACACCGACACATCACAACGCCACACAGACACTGCTGGCTGCAACGGCAGGTATCAACCTTTTGGTTTCCACGCGTACTAGCCTTCTTGAAAATATGACTCTACACTACGTATTTCAAGGTGAAGTTATCTCCTACTATAACAGCCGAATCATTCAACTCAATTCCCTTCTCGTACGGCAATTTTCAAGAACGGTTACTTTAATTCATATCTGCTGTTACAGTAATAATTATCAAGTGTTTTCCTACGTGGCGTTACTTGCTCGCTTGCGAAAGGTCTCGGGAGAAAGTGAAACCTGACAGTGGGGAACACGAAAACCTGCAGGTGACTTTCTACAAGCAGAACAGAAAACATTAGCTGTGAGTTGTACTACATTCAACACAGATGCTGAGAACGATTCCTTTCGGAGTTTTCCCCTTTCAGTACAAGATACTACCACCGAGGTACACAGCAGTTAAATACATTTTCAAATTATTATCAAAACCAGAACATGCATCGACCGAATCTGCTCTCATCCCAAATTACCGCAGTCATTTGTCTTCAACCATTTTATTATTCAGAGGTGTTAGCGAGTCATAACTTGTTCATCAACTGGGAGTAAATTAAAACATAAGATGATATTTAAAATTCAAACAGCCGACATAAAGTAATCTCTTGGTCTCCAGTTTTCATCATATGGTCTTCTTTAACTACCCATTTTTCGTCGTATTAGCCAAGCAAACAGCAGATATTGGTGAATGGCTGTAATAGTATACCATTATCTATCACGTGAGCTAAGCGAAAAATAATCATGAATAATTGTAGTATATTTTAATATCGTACTTTCAGTGCAAGATGTTCTATACCAACCGGTATTTACCAACTGTCGTACAAGAAATAATATGCGAGTGAAAGAAACATAGTGTAGTGCATGACAGTTGGTAAATAAAGTGTGGTAATTGTGGTATACTTGATACAGTTCATAAAATTATGTGTATAGTTATTTATGATAGCACTGTTGATCTCATATTACAGCTGTTCAGCAGTATGCCTTGTTATCTATGATAATACAGTAAAATGAAGAGTGGAAACATAACGGAAAAATATAATATGAACACGGAAATATATGAAGGTGTTATCAAGACTATACGGATTTTGACTATAACCTCTGATTCTGATATACTGCGAGTTCATGATCATAAATTTAAGTCTAATCAGTAGGAATAATGAATAAGATCCCGTCGAAACATGGTGGGCTTTTGATAACAAATTACTCTTTATGTAAATGTCCTTGTACTCTGATATCTGTGAATTCAAGTGATAACAGCGAGTGTGGCGGTGTAGAATGTTTCTCTTTGGTTCATTCCTATCTCAACGCAGTAGAAATTTATACGTAAAATGGACACAGTTGTAAAGTTGTAAAATAAGGACACAGAATTCATAACTGAAAGTATAGAAACTAGTCAATTACAAGAAACGGAGCTATTTTTCAGAAACTAGCTCAGCTACTCAAGAAATTCCTCACATGTGATGAAATCGAAAGCTGTATTACCGCTTTCAAAATAGCCCGCTACTCCACTCCACTCCACTCCACTCGGACCTACACTACTCCAGTCCACATGCACCCAACATACTGTTTAACGCCCACTATAATGTCATCCGAAGTCTTTCCAGATGCCTTTTCCTTTCAAGGTTTCCAATAAACATTGCGTGCACTTCCGAACTCTGATGCACGTACATGCTCGGCGCTTTACATTTTCGCTCAAGTGACGAAGAGTACAAATTATGGATTTCCTCATTACGCAGTTGTTTGCAGCTTCCAAATACTTAGTGCCCATTACGTCCGAATATTCTCCCCAGTACCTATATATACAGACATACATTCCATGGATCTTTAAGTTGGTCACAATGAATAAAGGATGTGGAACAAGTCATAATACACACACACACACACATACATACACACATACATACATACACACACATACATACATACATACACACACACACATACATACATACACATACATACATACACACATACATACATACACACATACATACATACATACATACATACAACACATACACACATACATACATACAACACATACATACACATACATACAACACATAC
>Ga0123357_10005495_pt1 | contig 15199 bp, 13 predicted proteins | sample TergutEmb28metaG_FD_89873 | JGI IMG/M metagenome (GOLD analysis project Ga0123357, IMG submission 89873) | Embiratermes neotenicus P4 segment gut microbial communities from Petit-Saut dam, French Guiana - Emb289 P4 | ecosystem: Host-associated > Arthropoda: Insects > Digestive system > Gut ... | reverse complement strand
TGCTGCTGATCCACGCACCCAAGCCGTGGCCGGAGATGGGCTCGGACGCGGGCAAGCGGTATTACGCGGAAAACGCGGAGGTGTGGCGCGCGATGGAGGAAGCCTGCCTGCGCGGCGACGTGCGGTCCATCGGCGTCTCGAATTTCGACGTGGCCGACATGGCGAATATCCTCCACCACTGCGCAATCCTCCCAGTCGTCAATCAGATTTGTTTCCACATCGGCTATACGCAAGATGAGATCACGGCCCGTTGCCAGGAGCACCACATTGTCGTCGAGGCGTATTCGCCCATTGCTACCGGCGAGTTGCTGGACAATGCGGAAATCGGGCAGGTAGCGAAGAAACTTGGGGTATCGGTCGCGCAGCTTTGCATCCGTTATGCGTTGCAGAAAGGCTGCCTCCCGCTGCCGAAATCGACGCACGAGGAATACATCGTCGCCAACACCCAGGTCGATTTCACCATCGGCGACGACGACATGGCCGTCCTGGACGCGATGACGCTGGGGGAGTGATCACGGCGCGTCTGGCTCGACGGACTGTGCCGCCGTGCCGATCATGGGCATCCGCTGTTTCGGCGTGAACCACGCCAGGATCGCGGCGACCGCAAACAACACGCTGCCAATGCCGACCGCCCATGTCATCGACGAGGCGTCGATCACCGCACCGGCCACCAACGGGCCGAGTATCAGCCCCGCGTCCCCGGCCATCTGGTAGGCCGACAGCGAACTTCCCGCCGTCGCGGGCACGGTGTCGGCCAGCATCGCCTGCGACGCGGACCCGAGCGCCGACGCCCCGACCGCGTACACGCACAGGACGACGATGAGCACCGGCAGCGAGTGCCACGTCACAAAACATGCGCCGGCCACAGCGGCCAAGACCGCGCCCAGCATGAGCATGCGTCGGCGTCCCACATGGTCGACGGCCCATCCGATGGCGGGCAGGCAGGCGGCTTGTGCTGCCGCCGCGACAGCGAATGCGATGCCCGTGCTCACCGGGCTTTGTTTGAGGATTTCGGCGACGAACAGCGGCACGACCAGCGCCCGCACCCCGTTGGACTGCCACCCGTTGGCGAAACTCGCCACCAGCGTCGCCCGGAACCGCCGGTCGCGGAAGGACGCCGCCAGCGGCACCGAGGATGCCGTGCGATGGTGGCGTGCTGCGGGCCGGGTCGAGGGCATGAACGCCACGAAAACGATGGCCGAGGCCACCAGCGTCACCGCGTAGAAATAGAACGGGAAATGGATGCTGACCTGGCTCAGCAAACCGCCGATCGTCGGCCCAGCCATGCCGCCGAGGACAAATCCGCCAGAATACAAACTATTCGCCCGTCCGCGAAGCTGCGTGGGGGCGTTGGCAAATAGCAACGACATGGCCGACACGCCATACATGGCCGACCCGACGCCGGACAACCCGCGCCACAACAACACGCCCCAATAGGAATTCGAGACGCCGATGAGCGCCGTCGTGATGGCGATCAGAATGCAGCCCGCGATGGCCATTTCGCGCGGGCCGATTCGGCTGAGGAATGTGCCCGCCAGCGGCATGGTCGAAATACGCAGAATCGACAGCGAGCTGACGACCAGCCCGATCAGGAAACTGGACACCCCGAACGTCCGCGCATAGACCGGCAAAATCGGCGACATGACGCCGAATCCCAGCGCGATGAAAAACCCGACCACCGCGAGAATCCAGACGGCGAGCGGCAGCCGCACCTTGGCCTCACCCGCACCGACACCCCCGAACACACCCAGCACGCTACTCCAGCCGCGCGGGGGTTTGACCCAGCCGCCCGCGCGGACGATTCTGGACCACAGGACCAACAGGGGGAGTGACCGATGGGGACTGACGCGATGCCGTCCGTTGACGTGTCCCGGCATGCCGACCGCCAGGGCGATTGGGCGGCGGCGCGCGCCATCCTTGCCGAGGGGATGGTCGCCCATCTGGGGTTCATCCGCGACGGCTGGCCGGTCGTGCTGCCGTTTCACTATGGAATCGGCGACTTGGGCGACGGGCGCGGCGAGCAAATGATCGTCCACGGGTCGACGGGGGGCCGGGCCTTTCTCGACGCCGCACGCGGCGAACCCGGCGTGCCCGTATCCGTCTGCGTGTCGTTCAACGACGCCCTGGTGCTGGGCCGTTCGCAATACGCGACGGGTGCGCGGTACCGAAGCGTGGTCGCCTTCGGACACGCGCGGCTCGTTCCGCCCGAATCGGAACAACTCGCGCTCGATATCCTGATGGACCACATCATTCCCGGGCGCCGGGACGAAGTCCGCCCGCCCACTCGGAAAGAGGTGGCGCAGACGGCCCTGCTCGCCATCCCGCTGGACCATGCCAGCGTCAAGGTCGCCGGCACCGCCACCGGCGAAGACTCAGACGACGGCGAAGACCGCGCGATCTGGGCCGGCATCCTGCCGCTGCGGACCGTCGCGGGCGCGCCTGTCGCCTCGCCCGAAACGCTCAACCCCGACAACGTGCCGAAGTCGGTGCGGAGTTTTCTGGCAGCGCACGATGGGAACTTTCCCGTGGCGCCACAGCCCCGCTCACGCAAACTGGGTGGAGATTTGTCATGACAATTCCTGATGATGCGATCCGCGCCCTGCCATCGGCTGTCAACAACGCCAAAGACCCAAACGCCCGGCGGTGGCGTGTGCTGGGCGTCGTCGCGCTGGTGTGCTACCTCGTTGTGCCGATGATCGTCAGCACCGCAGCGTCCGGCGTCCTCGTGTGGGCGATGTCACACGCTGCCGCGTCGGCCGTGGATTTCGCGGGAATCCTCGCTGGAATCAGCGCTATTCCGCTCGCTGTCGTGGCCTGCATCCTGTCCGCCGTCGCCCCCACATCCGCCCGCAACAAGTGGTTAGGCATCATCTGGGTGGCCGCCTTCCTGGTGTTGCGGGCGGTCGATGTTTTCGTCCTTACCCCTGCGGCCTCTGCGGACTTTTTGTCGATCTGGTCTGTGGCGGGCATCGCCGTATACGCGGCGCTCTCGCTGGGATGGTGGCTGATGTTGCGCGGGCGGGTCGCTGTCGCCTACCTGTCCCTGATCGCTGTGGGAATCGTCTTTCCGGTCATCCGGGCCATCACCTCGGTTGTTGTGTCGGAGGTCACGTTCGGCAACGCTTCTGGCTCGTCGACGACTCCACCTCCGCAGATCAATTTGGTGTTAGCGTCGGTGGTGGGCACGGCTGGGGTGGTTGTAGACGTTCTCGCTTTGGCAGGCGGTGCTTTTCTGGCGGCGGCTATTGAGCGAGCTATGGGCTTCAAATCTGTTCGCGTTTGAAGTGGTAGACAGGCCTGGCGGGTAGGTCGTGCTTGGGGTAGCCCAGGTATCGCAAACACACCCGCCTACGGTCGTACAATCGTACGATACCAACTTGCCGTGACCTGCAATGCATCCGCCCTCGCCCGAGCGGACCAGCATCGCTCTCGGGCGTAGGAGTGTGGCCATCATCTCCATGATCGAAGATGCTGGTGTCACCGATGCTTGAATGGTCGGACACCACATTAGGCAGGCACCGCCTGACTGGGCTCGGTGATTCATCAGCAAATTCGACGTAGGGGTGGACAGAGGACTTGTCGAGTCCTCTTTTTCGGAGCGAACCGAATAGCTGAGACGCCGCAGTCTAGGTTGGCCGAGGGCGAAGGCTCATTGAACTCAGACGGGTCCTTGTGGGCTCAGGCCCAATGAAAGTCGACGTACGACGTGGCATCACCAAGTCGGACGGACTTGTCGGGCAGGACGGTCACGGTGAAGGGGTTCGCGAGTAGCTCGTCGACCCAGGCGTAGCCGGGGGAAGTGGCTTCATCGGTGCACCCGCTCGCTGGCGCCGCCCGTTGGCTAACGTCTGGCGTCCAGATCGATGAGGAGACGCGAACCGGGATGGTGTAGCTGAGGCAGGTGCCATTGACAACGCCCAGCAGCATCTGGTTGCCGTCGAGCCCGTCTGAGGTAATCTGCACCACACTTGGCATCTTGACAATGGGGCCGCTCGATTCCCGTCCTTGTGTGCTGTTCAGCCCGCCGCAGCGGCCCAAGTGTCCTGCTGGTGGCCAGCAGCCTGATGGGTTCGGCTGGTCGAGCTTGGGCATCCCGCTCGGGAATGGGGATACCGACACCGTACTCGACATGGGAACAGGGGAATCCGACGGCGCCGCACCCACCTGTGCGGACGCACACCCGTCCCACCAGCCACAGCTTGACAAATATAGAAGCTGCCGTCGTGCACTGTCGTTGTCCTTGTTGAGCGGGCAAGGCCGATTCTGGCGGCGTCTCGACGCTGCACACGGTTCGAAATTGAGCACCAGGCCGGCGTGGTCTAGTCGGTTACACTTGGGGCATGACTATCGCGGTGGATGAAATCATTGAGATGGCGCGAACACTGCCCGAGCATGACCGTTCCGTGCTCGCCAGCGCCATGTTGGAAAGCCTCGACGATGACACCGACACCACCGAAGAAGTCCACGCCGCCTGGACGAAGGAGATCGGCTCGCGCCTTGACGATTTGATCAGCGGGCGTGTTCAAGGCTTGTCCTTGGAGCAGATGAAGGCACGCTCGGCGGCGGCGTTGGCGTCGGTGCGTCGGTGAGCCTGGTCTTTGCCGCCCATCCGGAGGCGTCTGCCGAATTGGACGCCGAGGTCGCCTGGTACGAAGCGCGTGATATTGGCCTTGGCGCACGCTTCGAGTCGGTGGTCTACCGCTTGATCGATGACCTGCTCACCTGGCCGGAGTCTGGCGCAATCTGGACCGACGCCCATCCGACACTGATCGTGCGTTCATACGGCGTGCCAGAGTTCCCACATCGCGTCGTGTATGCCGTCAGCGGCACGCAGTTGTTTGTCGTCGCTATCGCCCACAACAAACGCAAACCGGGCTACTGGCGGGACCGGCTCAACAGCCCATTCCCGCCGCCAGCCGGGCATTAACTGGCAGACGGCCTATCCGTCTTGGTTTGGTGACCCGGACCAGATGGCATCGGTGTGGGGACTCCACATGCCGAATGGAGAGGCGGCTGGGCGCGCCGCCGCAATACCGTCGTGGAAGACAGGTCATCCGATGGCGTGCTTGGCCAGGTCGTCGATCTGCTGGGCCAGATACGATCCTTCCCACACGTCGTCGTTGTGGCCTACGTCCGGCAACTCGACGAACCGGTATAAATCGCTCACGTGATCGGCAACCGTTCGGGATTGGCTGGCCGGGACCATCGTGTCCGCGCTTCCGCATAACACGGTGACCGGAACGCGGATTTTCGGAAGGTAGCCCAGCGTGTCAAACCGGTCGACGATCACCGTCCCCAACAGCGGGACCCAACCATCGACCACCGCCGACAGACTCGTGAACGGCGAACGAAGCAGCAACGCGGCCGGGGGATCGCTCGCGGCGAGCTGGGTGACCACCGCCGTGCCCAACGATTCGCCCACATACACTGTCCGGCTTGCCGGGAATCCGTGATCATGAAGCCATCCAGCCGCCGCGCTCGCGTCCAGCGCGATCCCCGCCTGGCTTGGGTGGCCTGGGTTTCCGCCGTAGCCCCGGTAGTCCATCAATAACACCGAGTAGCCCAGATGTGCCAACGCTTGGGCGATGCCGATGCCACCACTGCGGTCCTCTGCATTGCCATGCGCGAATAGCACCGCGATATTGTTCGACGTGACCGTCGGCTTCACGAACCACGCTTTCAACGTCAGCCCATCGGCGGTTATGAACGAGATATCCTCACCCGTCTTCAGGCCAACTGCACCGGGATCGGCGTCCCCGTTGGGGTAATAGATGAAATCCCGTTGGAATACAACGGTCGTCACCATCAAGGACAGGACCATCGCGCCGACAATTGCCCACGCGACGGCTAAACCACGCCGACGGTACCGAGCCTTTCGTTTCTCGAGAACCGCTGCCCTTCTCGCCGGGTCACGCCTGTCAGTCTTGCTCATGGTCGCTTCCTGAGTGCGTGGCGCCGGATTGACGTAAAAATCGTCGACAGCAACAACAGCAGGATGACAATCGACAGAATAAGGCCGAGACCGACATACAGCGCGCCCTGCGGAATGCCTGACGAATCCGTGTCGATTACTCCCCAGCTCGTTGGGTACATGAGCGCAAGAGTCACTCCCGTTGGAACGATCACGAGTGCGGCTACCGTGATCGACGCTACCCGACCCCCGCGTTTCAACGACCTGGTGCCGATAATAACCGCCGCCATGGCCGCGCACGTGAATAGTATTGCCAGCGGCCGCGTCCAAAATTCCATCAGCAAATTCACCATGCTAAGCGATTCCTCTATTCACAGGATCTGCGGGCCAAAGAATTTCTCGCAATCGCTCCACAGGCAGCCAAGCGATTCGGGGGATGGCGGCGTCTCAGCGATCGGGCCGAGCCTACCAGGACGATAATGGGTGTCATGACTGACCCGACGCCTTTGCCGCCGCTGACCGCCGACGTGCTCGCACGCGCGCGGGACATCGTCGGCCGTTACGTCCCACGAACCCCGGCGCGGCGCTGGCCGCTCATCGAGCGCGCCACCGGGACGCAGACCTGGGTCAAACACGAGAACCACAATCCGACGGGCGCGTTCAAGGTGCGCGGCGGGCTGACGTTCATGACGCATTTCGCCGCCGAACGGCCCGGGGTGGGCGTGGTGTCGGCCAGCCGGGGGAATCATTCGCAAAGCTTGGCGTTCGCCGGATCGGTGTTCGGGGTGCCGGTGACGATCGTCGTGCCCGAAGGCAATTCCGTTGACAAAAACGACGCCACCCAGGCGTTCGGTGCGGAGTTGGTCATCCACGGCAAGGATTTTCAGGAGGCCGTGGAGTACTCCCAGCAGCTTGCCGCCGAACGCGGCTTGGTGCAGGTTCCGGCGATCCATCCGTGGCTGGTGGAAGGCGTGGCCACCTATGCTGCGGAACTCCACGAGGACGTGCCGGGGCTGGACGTGGTCTATGTGCCGATCGGTATGGGCAGCGGCGTGTGCGCCAACATCGCCGTGAGGGATTTGCTGGGAGTCTCGACGCAGATTGTCGGCGTCGTGGCGGACAAAGCCCCCGCCTACGCGCTGTCGTACGAGGCCGGACGGGTGGTCGCCACCGACACGGCGGACACGTTCGTCGACGGCGTGGCGTGCCGCACGCCCGACCCGGCTGCGGTGGAGGCCATCGTGGCCGGGGCGGCGCGGGTCATCTGCATCAGCGAGGAGCAGGCCGCGCAGGCGATGGCGTTGATGTACCGGGCCACGCATAATCTGGCCGAGCCCGCCGGGGCGTTGGCGCTGGCCGGCGCCCTGTCTGAACGCGACCGGATCGCCGGCAAGCGCGTCGCCGTCATCGAAACGGGCGGCAACGCCGACTTCGACGTGCTGCGCACCGTGTTCGGCCACCAAGGCTGAGTGCTCCCTGCGGCGCCAGCGGCGCGCCGCGACGAACCCGCCGCCAGGGCATGGAACAACTCGGGCGTGCTCGCGGTTACCCTCAATGTCGTTCGCACTAGGACGGCCAAGCATCGACGTGAAGGAGTTTCCATGACCGCAGTTTCCATCGGACGTCCCGCCACCGCCGACGTCGGCGTGATCGGCATGGCTGTGATGGGCAGCAACCTCGCGCGGAACATGGCGCACCACGGGCACGCGGTCGCCCTGTTCAACCGGACGCCGGCCAAAACCCGGCAGGTCGTCGCCGAACACGGCGGCGAGGGCACGTTCGTCCCCTCGGAAACGCTGGAAGACTTCGTCGCCAGCATCAAACGCCCCCGCCGGGTCATCATCATGGTCCAGGCCGGCGCTGGGACCGACGCCGTGATCGACTCCCTGATCCCGCTGATGGAGCCGGGCGACGTCATCGCCGACGGCGGCAACGCCCATTTCCCCGACACGATCCGCCGCGAGGCCGCCGTGCGCGCCGCCGGGTTGCAGTTCATCGGGACGGGCATCTCGGGCGGCGAGGAAGGCGCGCTCAACGGCCCGTCCATCATGCCCGGCGGTTCCGTGGACGCCTACGCGGCGTTCGGCCCGCTCCTGGAGGAAATCTCAGCCCACGTCGACGGCGAAGCGTGCTGCACGCGCATCGGCCCCGACGGCGCGGGCCACTTCGTCAAGATGATCCACAACGGCATCGAATACGCCGACATGCAGTTGATCGCCGAGGCGTACGACCTGTTGCGCCAGGGCCTGGGTGCCACTCCCGCGCGGCTGTCGAATATCTTCAACGACTGGAACTTAGGCGACCTCGGGTCGTTCCTCATCGAGATCACCGCCGAGGTCCTGGGCCACACCGACGCCGCCACCGGGCGCCCGTTCGTGGACATCGTGGTGGACGAGGCCGGCCAGAAGGGGACGGGCCGCTGGACGGTCCAGGCCGCGCTCGACCTCGGCGTCCCCGTGACCGGCATCGCGGAGGCGACGTTCGCCCGCGCGCTGTCCGGCAGCACCGCCCAACGGATGCTGGCCCGCGACGTGCTTCCCGCCGGGACCCAGCCCTGGAAGCCCGACGACGAGGACGCCTTCATCGAGGACGTGCGCCGCGCGCTGTACGCCTCCAAGGTGATCGCCTACTCGCAGGGGTTCGACGAGTTGCGCGCGGGCAGCCAGGAATACGGCTGGGATCTCGACCTGGGCTCGTTGGCCAGGATTTGGCGCGGCGGGTGCATCATCCGGGCGCGCTTCCTCGACCGCATCACCGAGGCGTACGAACGCGACCCCGGCCTGTCGCTGCTGATCGCGGACCCGTATTTCGCCGACGTGATCCGCACCGGCTTGGAGTCGTGGCGCCGCGTGGTGTCGCAGGCCGCGCTGGCGGGCATCCCCGCCCCGGCGTTCGCGTCGTCGTTGGCCTACTACGACGGCCTGCGCGCCGAACGCAACTCGGCGGCGCTCATCCAGGGCCAACGCGACCTGTTCGGGGCGCACACGTACAAGCGGGTCGACAAGCCGGGCGCGTTCCACACCCTGTGGTCCGGCGACGGCAGTGAGGTGGAGGTATAGGGGCCGTGGTACTGGCAGGACACAAAGTCGCGGACGCGACGGGGGAAGCCGCGCTTCCCCGATCCGGCGGCAACCCGTTGCGGGATCCCGCCGACAGAAGGCTGCCGCGCATCGCGGGGCCGTGCGGCGTGGTGCTGTTCGGGGTGACGGGGGATTTGGCGCAGCGCAAACTCCTCCCGGCCCTGTACGACCTGGCGAACCAAGGGCTGCTGCCTGCGGGCTTCGGCCTGACCGGGTTCGCGCGGCGGGACTGGACCGTCGAAGATTTCTCCCGCATGGTGGAGGAATCCGTGCGGGCGTCGGCGCGCACCGAATTCCGGGACGCCGTCTGGAAGGAATTCCGGCAGGGTTTCCGCTTCGTCTCCGGCGATTTCTCCGACGCCGACGCCTTCGCGCGCCTGTCGGACACGCTGGCGGACCTGGACCAGAACCACGGCACCGCCGGGAACCACGCGTTCTACCTGTCCGTGCCGCCGTCGGCCTTCCCGACGGTGTGCCACCAACTGGCGGACTCCGGGCTGGCCACGCCCCCGGAGGGCTCCTGGCGCCGCGTCATCATCGAGAAACCCTTCGGCCACGACCTTGCCTCCGCGATGGAGTTGGAGAGCGTCGTGGGGGAGGTGTTCAGCCAGGACTCGATCTTCCGGATCGACCACTATCTGGGCAAAGAGACCGTCCAGAACCTGCTGGCGTTGCGCTTCGCCAATGAGATGTTCGAGCCGCTGTGGAATACCCACCACATCGACCACGTCCAGATCACGATGGCCGAGGATATCGGCATCGGCGGGCGCGCCGGATACTACGACGGCATCGGCGCGGCCCGCGACGTCATGCAGAACCACCTGCTGCAACTGCTGGCCCTGACCGCGATGGAGGAGCCACTGACGTTCGGGGCCAAGGATCTGCGTATCGAAAAAGAGAAGGTGCTCTCGGCGGTCTATCTGCCCGGCGACCTGGGCGCGCACACGGCGCGCGGGCAGTACGCGGCGGGCTGGCAGGCCGGCGAGCCCGTCATCGGCTATCTGGACGAAAAGGGCGTCGCACAGGGGTCTGGCACCGAAACGTACGCCGCCCTGCGCCTGGACATCGACACCCGCCGCTGGGCGGGCACCCCGTTCTATCTGCGCACCGGCAAGCGGCTGGGACGCCGCGTCACCGAAATCGCGATCGTCTTCAAGGATGTCCCACACCTGCCGTTCACGTCGTCGCCGCTGGACCCCAACGCGCTGGTGGTGCGCATCCAGCCCGACGAGGGCGTGACGCTGCGCTTCGGCGCGAAGGCTCCGGGCACCGCGATGGAAATCCGCCAAGTGTCGATGGATTTCGGCTACGGCAACGCGTTCACGCAGTCCTCGCCGGAAGCCTACGAACGGCTGATCCTCGACGTGTTGCTGGGAGACCCCCCGTTGTTCCCCCAGCACCGGGAGGTGGAATTGTCCTGGCAAATCCTGGACCCCGTCGAACGGTTCTGGGCCGCCCAGGGCACGCCGGAGCCCTACCAACCCGGCTCGTGGGGGCCTGCCGGTTCCGATCTCATGATGACCCGCGACGGGCGAAGCTGGAGGCGGCCATGATTATCCCGCTGTACGACACGACGACCAACCAGATCGCCGACAAACTGGTGTCCGTGCGCCAAGACGGCGGCGCCATCGCGCTGAGCCGCGTGCTCACCCTGCTGGTGCCGGTAGGCGCCGCCGCAGCCGAGGAGGCCATCAAAGCCGCCAACGAGGCGTCGATGGAGCACCCGTGCCGCGTCATCGTCATCGTCGAACGCGACCCGTCGGGCCAGGCCACCCTGGACGCGGAAATCCGGGTCGGCGGCGACGCGGGCGCCAGCGAGGTCGTCGTCCTGCGGCTGCGCGGCTCGCTGATCGACCACCAGGACAACCTCATCACCCCGCTGCTGCTGCCCGACGTGCCGATCGTCACCTGGTGGCCCGACCGCATCCCCGACTCGCCGGCCTCCACGTCGCTGGGGATGCTCGCCATCCACCGCGTCACCGACGCGAAACTGTCCTACGGGACGCTGGCCGAACGCCTGGAACACCTCCAACGCGGCTACGCCCCCGGCGACACGGACCTGGCGTGGACCCGTATCACCTGGTGGCGCGCCCATCTGGCGGCGGTCCTCGACCGCGACCCCGACATGCCCGTCACCAGCGCGGTCATCTACCACCGCGAGGACCATCCCTCCGGCGACCTGCTCGCGGCCTGGCTGGGGCCGCGCCTGGGGTGCCCCGTCACGCTGGTCCACCAGGCCCACGCCAGCGGGCTGACCCGCGTCGAACTGCACCGGGCCGACGGGGTCGTCGCCATCGACCGCCCGGTCGGCTCCGACGTGGCGACGTTGATCACGCCCGGCGGCCCCGACCAGCAGTTCCACATGAGCATGCCCAGCCTGGCCGACTGCCTCAGCGAGGAACTGCGGCGTCTGGGCGAGGACACGGTCTACGGCCAAGTCATCCGGGAGGGCCTGCCCTGGCTGCGCCGCGCGGGCAACCTGACCGAAATCCGCGCCGAGTAGGCGGCGACATGGCCACCGTCGTCGTCCACCCGAATTTCGACCTGACCGCGCGCGGGGTCGCCAGCCGACTGGTCACCCACCTGGTCGAGCGCCAGTCGTTGGCGCGCCCGGTCCATGTGAGCGTGACCGGGGGAGGGCTGGGGGTGGCCATCTGGCCCTTGATCGCCTCCGACCCCCTGGCGGGTGCCGTCGATTGGACGGGCGTCCACGTCTGGTTCTCCGACGAACGGTTCGTGTCCGCAGGCGACCCCGACCGCAACGACGGCGCCCTGCTGGCGCACGCGGCGGGTCTGGGCCTGCCGCCGGGCAACGTCCACAGCATCCCGGGCCCCGACCAGGTGCCCGACGCGCGCGCGGCGGCTGACGCGTACGCGGCCACCCTGGCCGCATGGGCTGGGGGAGGGCCGGGCGGCGGCACGGTTGGGGAGGCGCGGTGGCGATCCGGCCACGAGGCCCACGCGCGAGGCCGGCAAAACGGCAACGGGCTGGAGGACGGCACGCCGGGCGAGGCGCAGCACCGCTTGGGCGACGGCGTTCCCACCCCCTATTTCGACGTCAGCATCCTGGGGATCGGTCCGGACGGCCACGTCGCCTCCCTGTTCCCCGGACGCTCACGCGACGCGGAACGCGAGGAGAGCGTGATCCCGGTGGCCGACGCCCCCAAACCGCCGCCCGAACGTGTCAGTTTCACCCGCCGCGTTCTGTGCCACTGCGACGAACTGTGGATGATCGCCGCAGGAGCCGACAAGGCGTGCGCCGTGAGCCGCGCCCTGTCCGGTGACGACCCGGATCGCACCCCCGCCGCAGGCGTCCACGGGCGCCGTCGCACCCTGTGGTTGGTCGATTCCGCCCTGGCCGACGCCATCGCTTCGCCCACTCTCTGACCCTCCCCCCACTCCCCGCCTTTCCGTTCCCGCCGAGGGCTGCCCATTCCGCCGAGGGCTGCCCATTCTGCCGAAGGCTGGCCTTGCTTGACGCGCTAGCCCTCGGTGCTAACGACAGTCCTCGGCGTTAGGGGCAGTCCTCGGCGTTGGGGTGGGGCCACACGAGGGCGAGGAGGCCATTTCCCCATCAAACGATCTTTGGGCGCGATACGGGCGATCATATGGTCATATAAGTAGTAATTTATGTTGATTACGTCATCAATATCGTTGAATTACGGCATGATTGCTTGTTGAATCTGGGTGGTCGAGTACCATTTGCGTATAGCTGTGAATCTATGGAGGGAAATCGCAGTGTATGCATCCACATGGCCGCGCGCTCGCGCGGCGTCATCCACTCATCGGGCCAAAGCACGCAAGGGCGTCGTCGTCGCGGCACTGATCGGTGGTGTCGTCGCGACGCAGATGGTCTTCGCGCCGCCGGCGTCGGCGATCCCGCCGTTCCCGATCGTCGACACCTATGACCCGACGGTCGACAAAACGGGCACGCCGAACTCGAACTGGCAGATCGCCGCGAATACCGCCACCGCGAACATTGCGGGCAGATACACGTCTGATGGCTGGACCAGGCTCACGACCAATGTCACGGCGACGAACCAGGCTGCCAATATTCTCAATGGAACGGCTTTCCCGTCGTCCACCGGGTTTGAGGTGGCATTCGACTACCGGCAGGCTGGCGGTCATCCCTATAACGGTTCCGGTGCCACGGGCCGTACTGGCGACGGCATGACGATGTACCTGATCGACGGGTCGCAGAAAATCTCAAGCGGCGGGCCTGGGGACGGGCTTGGATATGCCGCGAACATCGACGCCGGGACTTGCGGTGTGACGGGTGGGTATCTTGGGCTCGGCTTGGATGTCTACGGCAACTACGCCGCGTCGAACAAGGGGAACTACGGCGGCAACGACCCCCTCACCAACCCAGGCGGGAAATCTCTGAACGAGCTCGGGAACTTCGTCGCGTTGCGCGGATCCGGTTCCGGCAGCTGCAACTGGACAAATGTTCCCAATTCTCAATACCCCTGGGTGGCTGGAGCCCACATCGCAGACGGACCCAATGGAACCTCCGGAATATGGACCGGTTCGGCCAACGATTTCAACGATCCGGCGGGTGAGGCAACCTCGAATTACCGACGCGTCTGGGTTCGGGTCCTTCCCGTGGGCAAGACGCTTCAGACGACGGTCTCCATGTCGCCGATGACGGTCAAGACCAACGCGGTCTCGGGACGTACGGACGTGTTCAGCGCCGACTTGGCCGGTGTGTCAGGCCAGGTCGCGTTGCCGTCGAAGTTAATGATCGGATTCTCGGCCTCCACCGGCGGCTCGACTGACTTCCACGACATCCGCAACGTGTCGGTGACCGGCCTTGGCGACGCCTCTATCCTCAAGACGGTCTCCGCCGGGCGCACCGGGTATACGACGCCGACGTTCGCGGCAGGCGACCCCATCACGTTCACGCTCAACGCCGCCAACCTGGGGCCGACGGCTATCGGCAACGCCCCCGACGGCGTGGCTGTGATCTACGACGACATGTCGACGCTGCCGATTTCCAACGTTGCGTGGACTTGCACGGCGTTCAACGGCGCCACGTGTGAGAACGGGGCCAGCGGCACCGGTTCGGTGATCACCCAGGACTGGACGGCCCCGGCGACCACGGATCCCAGCGATCCCTATGGCGGAACCGGCGCCTACGTCGAGGTCACCGTCACGGGAACCGTGAACAGCGGGATCAGCGCGCTCACCCCTCTCGCTAACACGGCCATCATCCCCACCGGCGTGACGCTGGATACGACCACCACCTCGATCGACCCGACGAACCCGAATATCCAGCGCGACCAGGGCCTGACCGACGTCGACCTGTCCAACAACCAGTCGAGCGTCGACTTTGATGTCATGCCGGTGCCCCCGGCCCCGCACTTCACGCAGACCAAGACAGCCGACCAAGACCAGTACTGGATCGGCGACCCGATCACTTACAAGATTGAGGTCACCAACGACGGCACTGCCGACGGGACGGCCAGCGTCAGCGACCCGGTGTCGTCTGGAGTCCAGGTGACCGGTGTCACCTGCGCGGCGGACACGGAGACGACGGGCACAGGTGCCACCTGCACGTCCGGGTTCACCGGCAACACGGTGACCGGCACGGTGGACGAGCCCGCGAACACTGGCGTCGTCTTCACCGTCACCGGCGTGGTGACGGCGGCGGGCGAGCTCACGAACACCGCCACCGTGGCGGTGACCACGTCCGGCTGCGACTCGTCCTGCGGCGGCGGGGACACCCCCCCGGTCACGGTGACCACCTACACGCCCGCCTGGACGTTGGCGAAAACGACGCCTGACGTGGCCTCGGACACGGTCCATCCCGGCGACGTCATCGAGTACCAGGTGACGGCGACCAGCGTGAGCAGCCCTGACGACGTCGGTGTCGAAGGCCCCGTGGCCGGCGTCGTGTTGTCGGACGACTTGAGCGGCCTGTGGAACGACGCGACCTTCGTCGCGGGTTCGGCCCAGTTGACCGTCGGCACGGGCGCGCCCGTCGCGGTCGCGGACCCCAATCCGGCGACCAAGACGTTGACGACGCAGCCCTTCACCCTCCCGGCGAAGGCGGTTGCGACGTTGACCTATCAGGTCCAGGTCAACGACGGCGCGTGGTCGGCGACGCTGAAGAACGTCGTCATCGGCACAGGCGTGGTGCCGCCCCAAGGGTGCCAGGCCGACGGATCCTGCCAAACCACGCACCACACCAACGCCCAGATCTTCGTCC
>Ga0123357_10005494_pt1 | contig 15199 bp, 8 predicted proteins | sample TergutEmb28metaG_FD_89873 | JGI IMG/M metagenome (GOLD analysis project Ga0123357, IMG submission 89873) | Embiratermes neotenicus P4 segment gut microbial communities from Petit-Saut dam, French Guiana - Emb289 P4 | ecosystem: Host-associated > Arthropoda: Insects > Digestive system > Gut ... | reverse complement strand
TATATATATATATATATATATATATATAAAATTGTGTTGTGAGACGAGGAGTTTTTCTCCGTATGGCGCTGCAGGTCAAGGACAGCCGCAGCCTTCCTTCTTTCGGGTTTCTGAATTTTTTTGCAGACATTTGATCGACCTGTCGCGACATCTCCGGTCACAGAAAATAACAGTGACACAAACACGAATGCATTAATATAAATTCTGTGTGAGGTTAGAACCCGTGACCACGTTGTTCGATCGGCAGAAGTCATCATGTGCAACTGACTGCGTGGTCACTGACCGGAATGGGACGTAGTGGGGCGCCGGAGAAAACAGCATTGTGAGGGGCTTTGTAATGTGCTGCTTTAGTTATGTAGCAACAGAGTGATCAAATGAAAGGGGCATGCAGTAGATATGGAACATAGAGTTCATGAATGGGGCGAGAAATTCGTGTATAATTTTAGCCAGAAATCCGAAAGGTCTACGTCACTCTGGAGACGGGAGATGGGAACATAAAATACAGAATCCAGTAAGGGAATGTGAAGGTTTAGACTATATAAATATATGTTTCTCAGGATAGGGTTCAGAGGTGGGCTATTTTTGGCAAGTTCCAATCAGGCGCGGCATGTTTGTGTAGTAACTGCAGAAGGACTGCTCCGCCGAGTTTGCTTTCGTACGTATATGCAGTTTTCAAAACAAAGCTCTCGTTTGCAGGAAGTTTACCTGCCCCTGTAACACTGTATGCATGGATCTTTGAATGCGTCTCTGATTTCTGCAGATAGGGAAAGTGTCGGCGTCGAGACCGGATACTGAATGGTTTGCTTAATTAGCCTTCAGTAAGGCTGCTTACGTCGTGTTCTGAGGACGATAATAGCGTTGATGGAGGTGATGAATGATAAATTACTGTAGAAGAAGTGAGGAATCAGGTCTCACTTAAAACATGCATGTTTATAAAAGGGAAAGGCTTTTGAATAACTTAGTCATGAGATGCTGTTCGGAGTTTGAGCGATCTTTAAAGGTAGGCGTGAAAGTGATGGTCTGTTTAACGATCGATACTACTGAGAGTCTCAATGGAGGTGTGATGTCTCCAATATCATACTTGGATTTGGATTTACTTGGTGGTTACATGAGTGCTAATTGCCACTTTTTTACTGAAAAGTAAAATGACAAGAAATTATGTCATTATTTTGTAAACTGAATTTAAAGTAGAAAATGTATGTTCAAACACTTTATCTTTGATATCGAGCATCGCTATACAACTGTCTACGGTTGTGTTCGTAGACAGTTTATTTCTGCTAATATTAACTGAGTGTAATGATTAGTTATTTCGGCCGAAGAGACTCACTGGCAACACCGGGAAGTCAAAATCGCTAAAACAATTTATGTATCACTCCAGTTTCCACTTAGCGTAAAGGAAACAACACGTTAAACCTTTTACTCGTTTAGTGAATAACCAACTAGAAAAGTCAACTGTTGAAGTCTCTGATACAAGCCGAAAGCTGAATCGTAACCTTCTGCCAGTTTATTCTCTTCACATCCTCTCAGTCTGTTTTTCATGGGGTTATTTCTTTCTTGTTCTTTCCAACTCCCACTTGACTTACGCATTGTATGTGCTATTCAATGACGCTATCAGTTTCTGAGATTGTGTGGCGTCGGTGATGGCTGGATGAATTAGTATGGAACATTGGCGGAATAAGACTGATGAGAGAAAACCGACGTACTTAGAGTGAAACCTGTCCCAGTGCCACCTTTCCCACTATAGGTCTCATATGGCCTGCCCTGGCATCGCACCTGGGCCTCCGCATTTGAGAGGCCAGTGAGTAATGACTGCCTGCGCCATGTCACTTCCCGCTGTCTTCGAAGAAGCAGCAGCTCGAATAATGTCTATACTTCAGACCCTACGTACTTCATTACTTTCAGCCTAAGTTCATTGGAGTGGAGAACAGGTGGCAAGATTTCATGGGAGAGAGATAAAATGCTAGCTGTTTCTACGGCAGCTAAACACACAAAACATGTCATCGCCTTTACAAAATACTGATGCTTGCGTAAACAAATCAATAAAGTTGTCGCAGGTTAATGTCGGCGCTTGTGTTGCGTACAAGAACTGAGATAAGAGTATGTCTTTAAAATCTTTATCTCAAGATATATTTGTACACTAAAACTGTTGTTTAATTCTGAATTTTGTTTAGAACTCTACTATTGAAAAAAAAAAAAATAAGGATAATAAGGTAGCTAGTTACAAGAACAGAGCTTAGAATCATCCATATTTGAGTTACAGTGCAAGTAGCTGATCCTTTTCCATGCAGTGTTCGTCGTTTTGTCTGAAACTGACACACTGATGGAATTTAAACTCCATTCACTTAAGGATTATTGCCTGATGAAAACGTTCACGTTTCATACACGTACCGCCTAATTATCTTTATTGCCGACGTCGGTGTTGGGCGCGCCGTGCTGTGAAAATGTCTGGGACATTTGTTTTAACTGGAAGCAAAATAACCATACCAAGATAGGACTTCGTAACTTGAAATGCTTTGTCCCTAATCCTAACACTAGATCAGTGATTTGGTCTTTAGAGATATCTGGAATAAATTAGACACGTATCTTGCTTGGGTCAGTGAATTCAATATCGTGCAGTCATGTGCTTGCTTGATGACTCGGATCCGAGGCGTTGGAAAGCTCCAGAAACGCTATTATTGGGCAGTCCAGAGTAAGCCTGGTGCTGGAATTGGGAATCGATATTCAATCTTGTATTCGGTGTACTGGAAGAAGGAAGAAAAATGGTTACATGGATGTGTATATATAGGTCTATATGAGTGCACGAAATGTTGGCAACATAAGGGAGTTTGAGGAGGAAGTGCGAATGGAGTATGTGTGAGAGATGTATTAAGCAGGTCTAACTAAAGAGCCTTAGGAGAAGGATCTGTTGATCTTTCTGTAACTTTCTGTCTTTCGTTGGTTCTGTGTAAGTTTTTCAACGAAAATGTGACCCAAGTTGTTCATAAAAGGCATTATAGGCTCGTATAATTCAAGGGTCTACCCCACTTTGCCGACGTAAATGGCTATACATGCTTAACTTTTTTCGCCCCCCAGGAAAATAATACGCACGAGGGACTAGATTCTGTCCCGGAACAGGATGAAAAGTATGTAAGTTTTTACGTCGACTTCTTTGGGGATATTTAGTGTCGCATTTAATATATTTGGTCGAATGTAGCGAATATCGAATTTTGAGAATAGCCTACTTTCATTTAAACTAAAGATTTGTTCTTGGGCGAGATGGTAAATTGAACTGTGATGTACGATTTATCTTGCACATAAAAGGGTTCTGTATATTTGTGAAGAACTTGAGAGACGTGATAAACTAAAATGAAAAGAAATGCGTACTAATATTTTAGGGCCGAAATTTTCTAAGGTCAGATTGTACGATTATTACATTATGGCGTTTTGAGTCGTAATATAAGATAGCAGTTGGGTGCAGACGAAATACATGTCCATGATCCTTATTCAAATTTCAATTTTTAGCTTACAGAGTTGTAACAAAGAGGTGTACAAATACCGGGCGCCGGTCGCCATTGTCGACTAAATTTTGTTCGTCGGCAACTAATGTTTATAGATTTTGAGTATGTAATTTGCTTTCTACCACCGTTTCGGGCTCCTAGAATTTTGAGGTGGCTCCCAGATTTCTGTAAAATTTGTACACCCCAGTTGTGGCAGATAATTTATTAGTGGTTCAGTTTAATTCAGCTAAGTTGCTTAAATCAAATACTGCAATAATTTCGGGCAGGGTAAAATTAAGGGCCGAAATTGAACTTAACAGAATTGATGGTAATGGAAGCTAGTGCGATAAGAAAGACACATAGATTTATATATCAATAACTAATACAAAGAAAAAGGCAACGTTCAAATGGAAGGAAATTAAATATTGAAATATAGACAGAAATTTACACTGAAAGGAATAAAAACAAACGAGGTGAATGTTTGGAATTTTTATACTAAAGCATTAGAAATAATTGTATTTTACACTGTAATAACTGAAGGGTTTAATTGGCGAAACTAAAATGAGTGAAACTGAAATTACTGTATAGAGCAATGAGTAAAGAATGTACTATATGTATATGAGACAGAGCTAATACGTGAACAGTGCAACGGTTCTAAACAGAGCATTTTGTTCTTCCATAAACTTGGGACCTGTTATCTGCCGCATATAGACTGATTCAGTGAGATATTTTTAGAACCTATTTTCAGCAATGAAAATCCATTTGATACATATTTGTGCCTAATGAGGTACTTCGATTTACAATACGTGCTTTAGTCTCAGATACGTCATTAGGCGCATTTGCTCTGTCGCGTAAAGCTCGTGTTCATCATGCGTGCCCGTCTGTCCACAAGTATCAACGCTGTTCTCACTGGAAAGATTTATGTGAAATTTGGTATTGGAGTCCTTTATGAAAGTTTATTTTAAATTGGGAAAAACTTTCGGGAATTTTACGTGAATACTTACATACGCTTTGTTGCTACCGGCGACACAGTCGCCATAAATTCGCTCTCTACTAGTCCAATGGTATCATTCTTTTGGAGTAGCTGAGGAGTACGCGAAAGCGCTAAAATGTTGCTTTGTTCGTAAATTGCTTATCTTGTTAAGTATTAGAGATGTATCTCGTACACGTTACACCGGTCGATACGATCGTGCCCTCTTCAGGCATGATGGGAAAATTATTGAGAAAGCAGTGCTGTGATGTTCTTAACAGTATTGACCTAAAAAATGAGAGCGAAAATTGATTTCTGTACGAGTTCTTTTTATATAGATTTTAGAAGAGGTTAAAGGTTAATAATATTCTAATACACCAATCAATTTTGGTTTAGAATTTTGGATAACCTTTTTTAGTTGCTTTCGCAAAATTGCGAAAAGCGACTATTATCTTCATGTCTGTCTGTCCGCCTGCATGGAAGAACTAGGCTCCCACTGGACGGATTTTCATGAAATTTGACGTTTGAGTATTTCTCGAAAATTTATGGAGAAAAGTCAAGATTCATTAAAATCGTACAAGAATAACGGGCACTTTACGTGAAGAACAGTATAAATTTTTTTATTATTTCTCGCTCAGTTCCTTAAAATGAGAAATGTTTTAGAGAAAAGTTGTAGAAAAAATCGAAACATATTTTATGCTCAGTATTTTTTTTTTAAATCGTGCCGTTTGTGAGATAACGTGGAAAAATATTGTAGAGCCGGGCAGGCCACGGAAGACAATATGGTGAATGCGCTTTGCGTGCTGTTTACTTCAGGCTACAAACACACTCTTACTTTATGTAATGATTATTGCTTTTCCACTGCAACAATGGTTGCACTAATTTGCCTCAATATTGCGTTATGCTTACATTGCCTGTCTTGTTTTGAAGAAGGTTAGTGCTTTGCATTGTCAGCAGTTTCTTTCCGCATACCCGAAGACCATACGATCGTGTCGAAAAGCATGACGTGTATACGATACGTTTTTAATGTTTAATAAAATGATTCCTTATTCTGTAACAGAGAGTTGAATTTTAATGCAAATTAATGCTAAAGGATTAAACGTATTTCTCACATGTCAGAACGTAGATGAAGTCAGAGTAATTTCCAGACCATCTCACGTAGTGCCAGTGATCTAGGTGAGCCGGAAGCAAAGAAAATCACACCAAGTTAGAAAAATAGGTAACGCAATGTATTGAAAACCCATTTATAGTTTCTGTGAATTATGAACAATGCTTCTCCTCTCCATGCGCTGGAGGGCCTGACTGGGCAAATCTGTCGATATTAGTCAGGCCAACATTAATGGTCCATTCATCGAAGCGGAGTCAACATTTGCCTGCGAATTGCTGCCGTGGGCAACATCCCGTATATTGACCACAGAGAATTCCGGACGCTGGTTGAAGGTATAAAATTCGATAATGATATGGTTATCGTAGAGATGGGTGCAGGGAATTCTACACATTGGGAGGGCTGATAGTTGAGGAATGGTAGATACTTCTGTTGGTGTGGGCATATCAGCTATCTCTCTTTATTAGGTCCTTAATTAACAACATGCAATATAAGATAACGCAAGGCCCCACAGGAATTTCCCGGGGTTCATGAGTCGCTGCTGGACGGAATAATCTAGATATGTGTAATTCGGCTGTTTAAGTTTGTAGGCAGGTACGTGAATTAAACGATGAATGGCTATTCTAGCAATTCCGACGGTTTCCCATCTAAATCCTTTTTAAGTTTGAATGCGGGAATATGGCGTTTTGTGTCTTTCGTGAGTATCGTTTTACGGCCTCATCGCAAGAGAATTCTTGTATTTCAAGGGAATTGTAACTTATTAAGTTTTTGACTAATTGGAAGCACTTTTTTTAATGAGAAAACCATTTCGGTATTTACAGGTCACTTTCATTAGATTTCACTTTATTGGGCAGTAAACATGCTGACGACAGCCAGTTTACTTTAATGCTCGCCTCTGTATGTGCGCTTTCGAAATCCAATAATTTATTAGAATCACAAATTATGAAGGGGTGGTTATAAGGGGTAGTTAGAAAATACATAAAAATTTTATTCGAACAACCGGAATGGAACAAAACACTTAAGTACCTCAGCGTGAATAGGACAGTAATATTAAAGTGGATATATAGGCGTAAGATGTGAGGATGCATACTAGATTTAGGCTATCTACTTCTGTGTGGGATACAGTGGCAGATTCTTGCGTACACGATGTTGAGCCTGCCAGTTGCACAAAACACAAATTGACTATAACGTTTTCAAGAAGTAGGCCTACCCTTGTGTATTCAAGTTTACTACCATCGTGATTTTGATGTTTTGCTGACCGTGCATCTCAGTATAATCTTAGTAATTAACCAACTTAATGCACAAATTCTTGTTTTATAAAAAGATTATTATATGCCTGTACATGTTTCGAGCACTATGTGCTCATCATCAGGAGGTCAAAATTGTATTATACAGCATCTGGTATCATCACACCTGTAGGTGGTCGTCCCGTGCACAGGTTGAGAGAGGACTCTCCTCAACCTGTGTACGGGACAGCCACCTACAGGTGTGACGATACCGATGGTGTATAATACAGTTTTGACCTCCTGATGATGAGCACATAGTGCTCGAAACATGCAGAGGCATATAATAAACCTATTATAAAACAAGAATGTTTGCATTAAGTTGGTTAATTACTATGATTACCATCGTCATATTATGGTAACCCGTACGAACGCTCAGTACCGGGACAAGCCACTTGTTGGCGGTCACTTTTTGCTAGGCGCATCGTCATTTCCTCGGTTTACGAATGTCATCTGACGATTCGTTCGCCGCTAGACTCAGTGGAATTTTCTGTGGCCAATTCAGTGCTGCAGCCCCTCACTTTGATAATTGGAGTTGAAATTAGATTTGACAAAGGAGGTACATTCATCTGCCCCAGCTGGAACTTACGAAGACTCATCTAGATGGGGATCTATAAATCTTGGAAGTAGTGCAGTTAATTTTATCGAGAAGAATTTATATCTATCTGAAATATCATAATTTCAGATTTAGCTTAATAATTATAAACAGTTACAATGATCCAGCAAAGCACAATGCTTGAACTGATGGTGTAGTCATGCTCACTAATTCAAGCCGCTGAATTAACAGGTACTTCAACAGCTTTATACCTGATCTTATTCTCGAATTCTTTAGCAATTTGTGACAACCCAATTCTTTCCGTTTACGACATTCCAGCAAACCCCTTTCATGGACCGAGACGGCGAGGAAATCAGATTCACGGCTCCCCAGAGAACAGCCGCTCGGTGGAGGAAATACGTACGGTGTCTGTGTCGGATTGAGACCGAGAAAGATTCGTGTAAATGCAGACATTTGTGTTTATCGGGTTTATTATCCTGCTGCCAGAGTGTCAGACTGACTTCTTGAGAGGCTGCAAGCCTTTCAGTTTGTTTCAGTCTCGGCTGTATGAAGAAGGGTATTGAATTGCTCGAGCTCATAATGAAAATAATGTACATCAGACCACATATACTTGGAAAATTAAAGGTAAAGGTAAAGAAGTCCCGTTACAGGCCTGGAGTGGCCCACAGGGTTCCAGGAGGTTAAGGTTCCCAGATTTCATGACAACGGCACAGGATGATGGTAAGGTTGTCAGCCTTACGCACCGGCCGCCTTTACCCCCAGGAAATATTCCTGGTACTCATTTCTGTTAGAGGCTGAGTGGATCCCAGGGCCATAGTGCGATCGGAAGGATTTTATGTCATTGAAAAATTCCAATGACACCAGCTGGGATCAAACCAGCTACCTTCTGAACTTGGAAAAGTAGGGTATGCATTAGACCAAACAAACTTGAAAAAGTAGGCTATTTATTGGACAAAATAAACTTGAAAAAAATGGGCTGTATCTTAGACCAAATAAATCTGGAAATTAGGCTATGTATTAGACCAAATGAACTTGGAAAAATAGGCTATGCGTCAGAATAAATAAAATGGTAAAATAGGTTATGAAAAGTTTTCCCATAGTCATTCTGCAAGATGTGAAACACCAAGTTTGGTGGCCGAGCTATATGCGGAGCTCTTGCAGCTCTCTTTTGTTTGCCGTTGGACTACTATGACTACTCTCACTGCTGTTACCCTATTTAATTTTACCGCTGAAAGGTATTGCTTACACATAAACATGTAAAATTCTTCCAAAACTCTTTGATTCCCTCAAATGTAATCTTCCCTACAGATTACGCGACTAAGGTTTTATGTGCAATTATTTTATCTTTCATGGGTTCTTAATGCCTCGGTATTTCATCCCCCATAATTTGATTGTTATAATAATATTCGGCGAAGAGATTATTTTACGCATTTTGCACGCACAAATTTAAGAAGAATTTTTTTCACCTTCATGTATGCTATTTTTGATCCCAAATTTTATTGTGTTTTAATCCGGCATATTGCCTGGATACCTGCGGTCATTTCATACTGTATTTAGTGGTATAGAAGCCTGCTTTAAAATTTCTGTCCTTCTTCCCCTCCTTTACTAAACCTCGTGCATTTTACTGATGTCCGCTCGTATTGAAGGCTGCTTTGACTGGCCTCCGGGTGTAGTGATAGAAGGAGAATCTTCCTTCAGAAACGCTGGCAATGATACTAATTCTTGCACAAAAATTGTATGTAGTCCGTAGAGATAGCTGTGGTCGGTGGTTGCAGAGTTGCTGCCATCGCATGAGGCTGTCCGTCGGGCCAGTAACAAAGTTTTTGCAGTTCGCCAATACGACTTGGAGTGCTTCAGACTCTCCCACAGGGAGTGTGCGCAGTGTATTGCCAATGCGTGCAGTAAACGTGCTGTCTGTGATCCTCGGACGTACATTTACAAAGCAAACCACAGTCCTACGCACTTCAAAAAATACTGCCACCTAAGCTTAGGAACGAAATTTGCGTTTCTCTAAACGTGCATGTACGTGTACAGGATGTCTGGACTGTACAGTGAGGATGATATAATTCGGAGCGCACACCGAATGACTAGGCATAATCTAATATAAAAGAACTTGACGAGTACGTACTTTGGTGGATATGGAGTTGGTGGGTTACCGAAGATAATGTGACTTCCCCTTACCTGGAGTGGCATGGCGGACACAGTCTGTTTTGGCGAAAATTGAAGACAACGTGGTAGGCAGGAACTGAAGTAATTTGCTTGGCGATATTTATTTTCAGGTCTTAAGTAGTGAGATGTTTGATTTTAAAAGCTCTACATCCTTCAGCAGATGTCACAGAAAGAACTCCGGTAGATGTAATTTTAATCCTTAAATTTAACTCTTGATTTTCGTTTGTCAATTCGGAGCGTCGTCTGAGCGAAACGCGATGTTGAAGGGAAATTGCGTCTGCTGAATATGGCGTTGTATTTTATGTACTGATAAAATATCATAAACTTAAATCAAACAATGCTCACTAATAGAAATCACAAGTTGAAACTTTAAGCCACAAGCTTAATTAGTTTATTAGATATTATTTAATATCAGTATTTGATTTTGAAGTTGCAGTGTATGATGGGAGTGGGACGTAGTTTCACCACTAATGCACGTAATAATGAGGTAAAAATTAGGAACATACCCTATGCTAACTAACTGAATGACGTGTAGGGAGTAGAATTATAGCTTCATTAACCAACCCAGGTGGAAGAGCCGTAGGTATTTGACGGGGCTGGATGGCCGCTAGAGTCTGTCTCGGCATAGTGATGGCGAGAAGTACTGTTCACGGTGGGAAAATAATGCCAGCTTTTCGGTCGAGCAGCCCATAGCCTAGTTATTGTATCGACTGAGCTGTCAAGATTACAATAATAATTAGGCAGGTTGAGCAATTCTTATGAAAGTAACATATTCAGACTACAGAAAGTTGTGGTGAATGACGCAAATATGATAAGAAACTTACGGAAAATATTTATATTCTCCAGGGTGACGTAAGGCGTATCTTTATAGGGAGTGCCTTGCTGTGGTAAGTATTGATACCGTGCAAATTTAACAGTGTCTTTATCGATCTTTATCGTTGCACCGTGCATTTTGTAGTTTATTTAAGTGACATATCAACAGATGCACATACATAGTCTTTAATAATCCAATATTTACATTTAAACACTTAATACGCTCCTACATGTTTCGATCATACGATCATCCTCAGGGAGCAAACTTTGTTCCTTGCTAAAGTTAGAGTTACAGTAACTTTAACAAGGAACAAAGTTTGCTCCCTGAGGATGATCGTATGATCGAAATAGTACGAGCGTTTTAGGTGTTTTAATATAGATTTTAGATTACAAAAGACTATATATGTGCATTCGTTGGTGTGTTACTTAAATAAATTTAACACAGTGTATTGAAGTACCATCTAGATCACTTTGCAGCATGAAATTCATGTAAATATGTAAGCGCACTTCAGGTGTTGGAATGGTGGTTTCAGAAGAACAGGTTTGTTAGGAGAATAATACCGAAAGGTGTTTTATGGTACTGCGGAGTTCCATGACGCATTCACATATTTCTCTTATAGCCTTGTGGTTTGTGGACTGCGATAGTGTAGTCGGTATAACAACTTGCTGTGGGCTGGACGGTTCAGGGATCGAATCTTGATAGGAGCAGGATTTCCTGCACGCGTCCAGAATTGCCGTGGAGTCTGTCCAGCCTGCTATGCAAAGGGTTCGGGTCATGCCTGTGGTTAAAGCGGCCGGGGCGTGGTGTTAATCATCCATCCCCACCTGGCGCCGATGTTTAAGAATGAGTATAGCTATACCTTTATTCTTCTGTGGGCCTTCATATCAGATTATAGGGTGAAATTAATCTTTACCTGCTTCTTTTTAGCATATTATTATTATTATTATCCGTTTGTATGTGGCCGGTCTCTTGCTGGATTCACATTTCAGTTCACAAACCAAGAGTGTACGCCAGTTCTGTCTTTGCAGTTGTGCGATTTCGCTTCATTCATAGCTGGGCTACGCAGCCAATCACAAATTTATGCGTTTTAAAATAGACTTACGTTGAGTTTTGTTTGATTTTCAGTAAAATTCCATTACCTGTATGCTGACAGAATCTAATCCTGCAGTGGTGATGATTGGCCAGATTCCTTGCAACATCCCCATGTAATCGACATAATTCCTTCTTTGTAATGAATGCAGCGTCTATCTCAATGGAATTTCTTCACCCTGCGGATGGAAAAAGCACTTTTGGGCCCGGAAGTCGTTAGAAACTTACGATATACGTGATGTCTAAACCCAGAAGTATATCGGCTGTTCAGTAGCCTTCGTGAATGTATAGAACCCAGTAGATGCTGGCACTTAATGTTTTTAACTTGTAAGTTTACTCCGTTTGAGTCCAGTGTCAATTAACCATAATTTGCCTTTCAGTACACATCTTGTGCAGTTATGATATTCATTTACTTATGTCGCGATGCCTCGAACGATGGCTTATTGAAATCGAAACGCACGATAAATGTGTAACACGCTTGTTAAATTGCTGAACTTAAATACATTCTTAGGTATTTCGCTTACTTCCATGGTTGCGGCCGCCCCTTCTGCATTGTTTTTAATGCTGTATGCTGCAAGATGTGGCTTCCATGTTGTAAGTAACGTAGCCATGAAGCTTATACATATTTAATTGTTTGGCACGCCAAGCAGTAGGTCTGACACTATATTGCTTCGATTTTTTTTTATTTCCTTTTGCTGTTTGTAGCAAGTGAGAACAAAGTTCCGGATGCCAGAGATCTGTGAATTATGTTCAGTTGCATACCGTGCGGAAACTGACTGGCGTGTGGGGCGTTCTGAAGAAGAAACACGCGTCTTTTCAAGTTTCTACTTGGTCAGAGTATCTGATAATAGACTACGTGTTACTGTAGAATTATAACACTGAAGCAGCCGAACCCAAAGTGACCACACGGTAATGAGGCATATACAGGAGCAAGTAGTCTAACAGTGAATACCAGTAAGGGTGTAAAGTGGTTAATGGAAGGTTTTTGGTAGCAATGTTTCGACACAATGTAAATATTTTCTCTGCTACAGTTTCCCTGTGGCCCTTCGGCCCAACGCGGGCCATGGCCTCCCCATTCTTGAGGTTTCTAGATCACACACAACGACGCATCACAGTCGGTAGAACTCCTCTGTACGAGTGATCAGCTCGTCACAGAGACCTCTATCTGACAACACGCAACACTCACAATAAACAGACATCCATTCCACTGGTGGGATTCGAACTCACAATGTCAACAGGCGAGCGGCCGCAGACCTACGCCTTAGACCGCGTGGCTACTGGGACCGGCCTCTGCTACAATACTCTGCCTATTTGGTCACTAATGCAGTCAAAGAAGAGCGCACAGATTTTTTTGCAGTGTGAGCGCTTGCACTCTTTGCTGAAACGAGGACGTAGGTTTTGTCGCAATCGTTCAGACTTTACAAAATGCTTTCAGAACGGTGATACATGTCAGTGTCATTGTAGGGTGTAAGACAACATGGGCACACACGAACGGTAACACCATGTAATGGCATTTTATGTCTTAGCTTGATAGACCTCTTTTGTGCATCCACCAAGCTTTCTGTTAAACAGAAGGAATGCGAGTCTTATTCTTCATCGTGCGTCCCATGAAGGTAACCAGTTCACAGAATTTCACCTTATCTCACGATCTGTGTCGTAGATCTTATGAATCCCGGTTATCTTGTGTGGATACAGTGGAGTATGTGTCTCATGCTTGTTCTATTATTATCTAGTATGGAAAGTGGCTCTCGTAAATTTTTCACGATCTTATAAATCGTCGAATTTAGATAAAATTTCTTTTGAACCTGCATTTAGAGCATGCCAGAAGTGTAACGCACATAGCAAGTGACAGATCACTGATACATTCTCAGATAAACAGCGTCGGAGCGAGCTGGTGTTTACAACATAAAGAAGCCGACGTAAGTGGCTGGTGATAGTCTGCATATAAAATAATGGAGCCATGTAGAGGATATGGCAGTAGCACAGGAGACACTCGCTGTGGCAGACACTCGCAGTGACACAGAAGACACATCGCAGTGGCACAGAAGACACTCGCATTGCCGCAGAAGACACTCGCAGTGACACAGACAACACATTGCAGTGCACAGAAGACACTCGCATTGCCGCAGAAGACACTCTCTGTGACACAGAAGACACTCGCAGTAGCACAGGAGACACTCACTGTGGCACAAAAGACACTCGCAGTGGCACAAAAACACATCACAGTGGCATAGAAGACACTCGCAGTGCCGCAGAAGGCACTCGCTGTGACACAGAAGACACTCGCTTTGGCACAGAAGACATTCGTATTGGCACAGAAGACGCAGTGCCGCAGAAGACAACCGCTGTGACACAGAAGACACTCATTTTGGCACATAATACACTCGTCGTGGCACAGCATACACTCGCAGTGGCACAGAAGACACTCGCAGTGGCACAACATACACTCGCGGTGGCACAGAAAACACTCGAAGTGGCACAGAAGACACTCGCGGTGGCACAGAAGACACTCGCAGTGGGACAGAAGACACTCGGTGTGGCACAGAAGACATTCGATGTAACACAGAAGACATTCGCTGTGGCGCAGAAGACACTCGCAGTGCCACATAAGACACATCGCAGTGGCACAGCATAAACTCGCAGTGGCACAGCATAAACTCGCAGTGGCACAGAAGACACATCGCAGTGGCACAGAAGACGCATCGCAGTGGCACAGAAGACACTCGCTGTGACACAGAAGACACAGCGCAGCTTCTTATTTGTTCATCTTCTGAACTACCATCGCTGGAGCAGACAACATTGTTCGAAAATTTATTTTATCCTGTGATGGTATCCAATACAAACATTTTTAGTTAAATTCCATGTGTGTTAGCTGTAAAGTGTGCGGCTTTCAACACTCGTAGATAACCAGAAGTGTGGTTTCTGATTCTGACATTTTGGAATTAAAAAATCTGTATTGCTCTTTACCGTGAATTTTGTATAGAATGTTAGTTGATTAGGAATGGATAACTGAAGTCTGTAGTGCAGACTGCCATGCGGAGGGCGTTGTTCAGTTTCGCAGAAATCAGTCAACACATCCAAAACTGGGAAGATGGGGAAAACATATACACACAGAGTGGTAATTTCATAACTCTTCCTTTTTCTTAAGGAAGGGATGTAGGCTAAGAAAACTTAATTAAATCCTCTTTACGCAAGTGCAAATAGACAGAGATGATTAAAATCCGGAAGATTTAACGAATCCTTTCATTAGCAGAATATATTTATTTAGTACTTAATTTTCGAGTTACTGTGCCTTTAAAGAAAGGATTTACGTCATAAAATGTTCAATTCGAGGCCCATAAAGAAAATTTAGTATAATTGTACCATATAATGTTGTCTTTAATATTAACAAAGGAATGTAGCACATGTTCAGAGAACTGTATTTCTTATTTTATGAACTGAATATAAAATAAATTTTCATAAAAGGTTTATCTAATTTACAGCTTAACTGTTTGCGGTTATCAGTGCACATTATGACGGTCGTTACAATGATAATAAAAATTTGGATTCAATTTAATAAAGCTCCAAATTATTAAGGCATTTACTAAGCAGCAGACCACCCACCCTTCCACACACACACACACACAAACACACACACACACACACCCAACCACCCACCCACCCACCCACACACCCACCCACCTACCCACCCACACACCCACCCACCTACCCACCCACACACCCACCCACCTACCCAC
>Ga0123357_10005493_pt1 | contig 15200 bp, 1 predicted proteins | sample TergutEmb28metaG_FD_89873 | JGI IMG/M metagenome (GOLD analysis project Ga0123357, IMG submission 89873) | Embiratermes neotenicus P4 segment gut microbial communities from Petit-Saut dam, French Guiana - Emb289 P4 | ecosystem: Host-associated > Arthropoda: Insects > Digestive system > Gut ... | reverse complement strand
TGCAGTATTTGTCCGTGATCAGCGCCATAGCCGTGGACGGGCCAGGCACCGTCACCGGCGAAATCACCGAAAGATGGGTGTGATTGCTCGACCCGTCAGGGCAGGTACACTCCCCCGGCTCGGTACAAGTCTCCGGCGCACCGGCCACAAAGGTGATCGTGACGCTGCCACCAGCGGTCGTCTTGCCGTCGATTGCGACGCTGGCCGTCACCGTGGTGGTTTCAGCTACCTGATCGGTGACGTGGGCCGTCGCGATGCCGTTGGCGTTGGTCGCGGCATTGGTCGGGCTAGCCTTGGCCGATCCGGTTGGCGTGAATGTCACTATGGCCGCCTCCACCGGGTTGCAGAACGCGTCTGTGACAAGTGTCTGGACCAGTGAGTTTGTACCGACCGGGACGTGCGACGTCGGGGCGGCTATGGTGTACGTCTTGAGACGGCCATCGGAGCAGTTTGGGTTCTCCGGGTCCGGCGGTACCGGCGTGCCGGCCTTGAACGGTATCGGCAGCGTTGTGGTTATAGGCGCACCAATCGGAATGCCGTTGTAGGACGCCGACACAGTGTAGTTCGGGTTGGCGTTGGTGGTTGTGAAGGTCACGGTATAAACGCCCGGCTGCCCGACTGCGTCAACCTCGGTGACGGTTGGAGCACTGTCGCAGGTGCCACCGCAGTTCATGTCGGGCGACGTACTGAACGTGAAACCGGTCAACCCTGCCAACGGATTGCCGTTAGCGTCTTGAGCCAAAATGGTGCCCGTGTAGTGACCCTGGCCGTCAGCGATTGGCCAGGTCGCCTTGTCAGGGTAGACGGTAGCTACCGGTGACACCGAGAACGTCGAGTTGGCACCACTGAACGAGCCGGCCTGGAACCGAACCGGTGCACTGGTAGTCGACGTCCAATCGGTGACGCCGGCATCGGTTGTCGGCGGGGCATACAGCGCGCCCTCGGCGATCGTGGCCGTCACAGCGGCAGTCTCGGCGGTCGGGTCTGACGCGTAGGCCATGGCTACGCCGGCGTTGTTGGTCAACTCGGTCGCCGAAGCACCCGTTGTTGCGATTGTCGCATCGCCGGACGGGCTGGTGACGGCGAAGGTCACCTGCACACCGCTGATCGGGTTGCAGTTGGCATCGGTCACCTTGGCTGTGACGTTGGACACGCCACCGACCTGCACCGGCGACAGGGCCGTCACATTGGAGCCCGTCATGCCGGGGGCTGGGCAACTGGGGATCGGGCCGGTCTCCGCATCGCCGGCAGTGAACTGGACATTCACTGAACCGGCATTCTGGTCGGTAACACCGTTACCTGAGGCCGTTGCCGACACAGTGGCCAACTCGGCCACATCATCGTTCAACGGTGTTGTGACGGTGCCGTCGTCACCGGTTACCGCAGACGTCGGGTTGACGGAAGCCGTCTTGCTGGCGCTCGAAACCGCCCATTTGACCGTCGCGTCCGACACTGGATTGCAGTTGGCATCGGTTACCAAGGTGGTGATGGTAACCGGCGTGCCGGCGACTTCGGTGGTCTTTGACGCTGACGTGTTTGTGCGGGGACGGTTGTCGTCACAGGTAGGGTTCTGCGGGTCCGGCGGCACTGGGACGCCGAAGGTGAACGGGATGTTCTGCACTGTGCCCGCCGGGCGCGGCAGGCCGATGTTGACCCCGCTATACGCCGCCGTCACCTTATAGTTCGGGTCAGCCGTCGTCGTGCGCAACTGCACTGTATAGACGCCACCACCCTGATTGACGGGCTTGGACGCCGTCACCTTGTGGGTGATGGTGCCGCCGGTGGTCACATTGAACGCGAAATTGTCGACCAGCAGGTCCGTCAGCGGCACGTTGTTGACGTCCTCGGCCGTGACAGTGCAAGTGTAGCTTTGCGTGCCGTCGGCAACTGGCGGTGTTGACGAGCCGGATGTCACCACACATGCGAACGTCGAGTTCGCCCCGCTGAAGTCGCCCGTCGCAAACAGGACGTCGATGCCGCCGACCGGGTTGACGAATGGGCCGCCGACCAGACCGGTCAACTGTGCCTGGACATTGACCCACTCGGCCGTCGTGTTCGACAGGGTAGCGGTGGCATCACCGTTCGTATCGGTGCTGCTGGAAGGCGTTATCACCGCCGTGTTGGCGGGGCCGCTGGCGGTGAAGGCAACGTCCGTGATCACCGCGTTGCAGTACTTATCGGTGACGTGCGCCGTGACGGTCGACGTGCCAGGCTCCGAGCCTTGCAGTTGGACAGTCATCGGGTTTGCGGTAAGACTCGTCGGCGTGCCGCCGCTGGCGGTGCAGTCACACTCGCCGGGCACCGTGCAAGGCGTCGGCTGGCCGGCTGTGAACGTCACCGAGGCCTGCCCCGTCTGGGTGGAGCCGCTGGTGGTGGTTACCGTCACCAACTCAGCCTTATAGTCATTCACCAACGTGGTGGCATGGCCGGTCGAGTCGGTTTGCACGGTGGCATTCACCGTGGACGGTGTGGCACCCATGAAGGCCTGGCCGGTCGGGGTGAAGATCACCGTGGCGTTGACCACCGGGTTGCAGAACGCATCGGTCACGAAAGCGTCCACATTGGCGGCCGTGCCGGCCGTGGTTGTTGGCGGGGTAATCGTCGTGTGCGACTTCGGGCGGACCACCGGGCTGGTGCAATCCGGGCCTGGCCCCACCGCGTTGCCCGCCTGGAATGGGATCGGTGCGCCGGGAATCGTTGTCGGCGCACCGACAATCTGGCCACCGCCGTACGAGGCCGTCACCTTGTAGGTGGACGCTGCATAGGTGGTGGTGAACTTGACGTAATAGTGACCGTTGCCATCGGTGGTCTGCTGGGCCATCAGCACCGTCGCACCGGCCGGAGCGCCGGTGATTGTGTACTGGAAGGCCGTCGGGTCGAGCGTCGTCAACAGGTTGCCCATCGTGTCGTAGGCCGTCACCGTGCCGGTGTAAGCAGACGAGCCGTCAGCCGTCACCCAGTTGGTCATGCTGGCGTCATTCGGGTCGGCCGAAGGCGCGACCACGAAGGTTGAAATGGACGGGCTGAAGCCGCCCTCCTTGAAGCTGACAGTGGCCGGTGCCAGTGTGCCGCCCAGCGTCGTGCCAGTCGGCGAGTTCGAGGCGTCCATCTCGGGGTAGAGGTACGTCCCGGCCACCCCGACAGACTCAACCACCGGATCGGTGACCTTACCGCCAGCGGCCAGACCGGTGGTCGAATTGGTGTATAGGTTTGTTCCCGCCACCACGGCTGAACCGGCCGGGGTGCCGTTGTTGAAACTAACCTGGGCGCCCGGAATCGGGTTGCAGTACTCGTCGACGACATAGGCCGACAGTGCGCTGCCGTCACCATCAGTATTACTCACGAGGACGTCGCTAGCCGGGTTAGCCAGCACGGTGTTGGCGGTTATGGTGACGCCGTCTGGGCAGACGACCGGGCCTGGCGGCACCGGGTCACCCGCTTTGAAGTTGGCTTGGACAGTTTGAAGGTTGGTCGGGGTCGTCGCGCCGATTGTGCCGTCCTTGTAGGTGGCTTGAATCGGGTAGGACCCCGCCTTGGTCGTCGTCACCTTGAAGGTGTAGACACCACCCGAACCGGACGGTGCCGTGCATGTCGTGTCTGCCGGGCAGACGCCCGCTATGTCGGCCGCTGCAGCTGACAGCACCGGGTTCATGTTGGCATCGAACAGCGATACCGTGACAGTGTGCTGGTTGCCGGGCGCTGCGGCTGTGACGTCCAGGTAGTTCGGGTTGTCGATGGTGATTGTTGACTTGGCCAGGTCCACCGGGCCCGCCTCGAAGGCAACCTGCCATGGCGAGTGCCTCACCTCAACCCAGTTACTGTCCGGTACTGCGCCGCCTTCCATCGTCGTGTCGACGCTGGCGTTGACATTCCAGATACCAGCCATCTCGGATGTCACCTTGACGTCGACGGCGCAGGTGCCCGTCGCATCGGTGGTGCACATCGGGGCCGAGAACTCCAGCACGTTGCCGTCTTGGCTCCAGAAAGCCACCGGTTGGTCCGGCAGACGGGCGCCGTTGGCGTCCTCGACGGTGACGGTGCAGGTGTAGGCGTCCGAACCGTCGGCAGTCAACGGGCCATCCGGCGTGCAATCCAGAGTCGACTTGCCCGGGTCCGGCGGCGACACGAACGTCAGCAAGACGGTGGCGTCGTCGTTGATGGCCATCGGGCCCCAGGTGATGGTGGCTGTCGGTCCAGTCGGGTTTGTGACCTTCGGGGTGTAAGTGACCGCGCCGGTTTCGGTGTCGAACACCTGGGCCAACACGGTGATGCCATGCGGCACATCCACGGTCACCGAATGGGGTGCCGCACCTTTGACGCCGACACCGCCGCCGATTTTCGGCATGAATGTGATGTTCCTGAACTGCTCCGGCTGAGCACTGGTTGTGTTAGTCGGGTCGGGAGTCACCGTCACTGGACCAGTGATCGGGGCGCCGTTAGCCACCACAGCGGAACGGTAAACGATCGGCGCGACCTGGAAGTGGTAGTCCTCGATTTCGCCGGGCGTTGCCCATGGCATGGTGCCGTCTAGGTCCTGATATTCGTGGGCGCTGTTGGTCGGCTGTGTGGGAGCCTCACCAAGGGTCACCTGCGCGCGCAACTGCTCCGCGCCAGCGCTGGTGGCCGTAGCCGGCTGAAAGCCGCCGACAGCCACGTAGGTGCCAGGCGTCGCTCCCGGCGTCACGGTCGGGTTCCACACCGGGGTGGTGCTCCAGTTGTTGGTGTTGACTGGGGTTGCCCAGCCATTGACCACTGCATTGGCTGCCTGCGGGCCGGACACGTCCGTCTTCATGGTGTAGACGCGACCACCGGCCAACACGCCGGACGACTGGATCGGCACGCTGCCGATCTTGGACGATCCGCCGACGTACAGCCCGTCGTTGGTGGAGTCATGGGCATGCTCGTCGATGGTCGGGCCGTCATAGACGCCAAGCTCGGCACCCAGCCACACCTGTGGAACAGCACCGTTGATGTGCATCGGGGCGTCGCCGAAGACAGACGCCGGACCAGCCGCCGCGTCGCCGAACGATCCGGCTGCTGTGACGCCAAAATCGGCTGTCACGACATCATCGGACTCGATGTGAACCGTTGTGTGGATTGGCATGGCGTCCGGCTGGGTGGTGGCCTCGGTGCCGTATGCCGGGTCGGCGGGCAGTGGTGCGTCGACTGCTGGCATTGCGACTGCCCCATCGCATCGGCCGCCCTTGCTGCCGATGGCGATAGCCGTAGCCACATTGCCATTTGTGCAAACCGCTGTTGCGGTGTTCAACGCACCACCGCCGGAGGCCCATGTCTGAACGGCATTGACGCCGTCGATCTGGGGCCGCACGACCCGGACGATGTAGTCGCCTTTACCGCCAAGCAGGAACGAGTATCCTCCTGCGGCGTCAGTGAAACGTTGGCCTTGGAGGACGTATTGGCCGTCCGCAGTCTTTTGGTACAGCGCTACCTGGATGCCGCTGAGCGCGTTAGCTGGTGCGGCCTCCGTAGCATCGATCACGCCGTCGGCGTGACTGTCGTTGTAGACCGTGCCCTGCAGAACGAAAGCCGTCTGGCCGGACGCTAAGTCCTGAATGTAGCCTGGCGTCGCCGCCTGGCCGGTACCGGACGGCAGTGAGGTGGCTTGGCCTGACATCGGGTTGACGGCAACGATGCTCGGCACCCTTGAGCCGTTGTAATGTACCGCGGCATACATTGCGCCACCCATGAAGGCCATGCCGTAGGTGGTGTAGAGGTTGGCCTGGTTGCCTGAGGTGCCGTTGCCAGCCCAGTAACCGGCCGCCGAGTTGGCGGCCTCACTGGGAGCCTTGAAGATTGGCGCAACCAGATTGTATTTCCACCCGCCAGTGGTTTCAGACGGCACCACCCGCACCAGCCAGATGACGCGCGGACCTGTGGTGTTGACGCCCATAGAGGGCACGGCTCTGGTTGAGACAACCAAGATGTAGGCATTGCCATTGCCATCCAAAGCCATGTCGGAGGCCACATAACCCTGCCCTGAGCAGGACTGCGCGCCGCCGAAAATGTCATCCGACGGAGTGGCCGGCTTGATCAGGCCGGAGTAGTTGTAGTCGCCCGTTTCAGGGTCCCAGATCATCATGCGGTAGGACGCGTTCAGGCCGGTGCATTCGGTGCCGCCGAAGAAAATCTCGCCAGAGTGCTGGATGACCTCGCCACCAGACCAGCCGGTCGTCGCCGTGAGAGCGCCCGCCGCGATGGTCGGCTCGAAGTAGTTCGGCGTCGGTACAGCGGAAACCATTGGTGCAGTATCACCGCTTGTCCAACGGTAGATCGGCATGTAGACGGGCCGGGCCGTGGTCGTGTTGAGAATCGACTGGTTGTACGCTTGCGTTTGGTCCAGTCCGGCCTGGAGGACGTTGGCCGTCGCGGCGGTCGTGTTCTGACTGCCGTCCCACGGCCAGGCATACAGGTATGGGTTACCGTCGCCGTGGCCATTGGTGTTGGCGTCCAGCGCCAAAGTGGTTAGATTCTGGCCAACGACGGTCTGCGCAGCGGTGCTGACATTGGCAGCGGTGTTGCTGTTAGCGATGACCGTCGCGGCCAGCGACATGGGCGGTTGCCCATTGTCGGAGTAATACCCAACCCAGCCGCCGGCCTGACCACCGATGCCGGCGTTGGAGCCGCCCAGCAGCAGCTGGTCGTTCAACTCCACCATCGGCTTGTTAAGAGTGAAGGCATTATTGGCGGTGTCCTTGAACCAGCCGTGCAGACCGAACGTGCCGGTATCCGCACTTGCGCTGGGCACTGACCCCAGAACACCAAGCCCCAGCAGCGATGCTGCAAAGGCCACAATAAATGCCGTCGGGCGACGCCAGCGCCTACCCTCTCCCTTAGCGTTTTCCCTTGTAAAAGCAGAAACAGCAGTGTTGTCAGTCGTTGACATCCGGAGGTCCCTTTCCTTCGAAAATGCCAGCCATTGGCTACATTGCCCGCAGTACCCCTTGCACTGCGGTATACCCCTTACCCTACGATACCCATGAACTGATATGCAAACCTAAGTCAATACATTGAAAAATCACAGCTTATACAGCTATTTTGACCACCATTGATTGTTTCAACAATGCCCCCGCCCGGATCGCCACCAGCGGTAGCAACGGACGGGGGTACCTCTCTTGTCAACTTACATGACTTCGTCTCTGCGACGCCACGCCGCGATTCCGACCCAGAGGCCGGCTAGCCCGGTGGCGCCGGCCATCGTCGATGTGATAGATACCGCGACTGCGCCGCCTGTTTGCACATAGATGGGGGCGGCGGTGAATGTCACATCGGCAGACCCGGCCGAATTGACGGCATTGTTCCACATAAACGTGCCCGACACGGTGACTGTCTCGGCTTGACTGTCTGTGACATTGGCATAGGCCAAACCGTTATCGTCGGTCGTGTAGGTGCCCAGAGACGATGAACCCAGCACCGCGACGCCCGTTGTGGCGAACTTCACGGGGACGCCTGGAATCGGGTTGCAGTTCTTGTCGGTGATGTAGGCGCGGGCGACCGATGTTTCACCGACGAGCAACTTGGACGGGTCGACCGTCACATTGGTGCCCATTGGGACGACCGTCTTGCCCGCCACCTCAATCGGTGGGCAGGTGCACGGGTAGGGGCAAGGCTCGCCCGGGATGAACTTCACGACATCGGTCAGCGGATCATCTGGCGGCGTGTTCTGTGAGGACTTCCGCAAGTTGCCGCTGCCGTAGTCGCCCGTCACGCCGCTGCTGGTGGCGTGTGATGCGTCATAGGTACCGGTGATGGTCACCGTCTCGACTGTGGCGTCACTGATTGTCGTGTGCGCGAAGCCGTCGATGCCGGTCGACAGCGGTGTGCTGCCGTTGCCGAAGGTTGACTTCGGTTTAGCCGTCACCGGCGCCGTCGCATTGGCCTGCAAACTGACCGTCGCGCCCGTTATTGGGTTGCAGTACTGGTCAGCCAAGAGGACGCTCAGGGACGATGATGTCGGCGCCGTGGCGGTCGTCACAGCCTGGGTAGTCGGGTCGGCGTAAACCTGGCCAACTACCCAATTCTTGCCGTTGACGGGGCATGTCACAACGCACGTCGGACCCGCGCAAATCTTGCCCGCCTTGAAGGGGATCGCCGCCTGCGTCTGCGGATCGCCAACCGGGGTGGTGTCGTAGTCAGCCGTCGCCGTGAAGTCCGCGGCAGCCTTCGTCGAGCTGACCTTGAACGTGTAGGTGCCGTTGCCGGTGTTCGTCACGGCGCTGGCCATCACAGGCTGGCTGGCCACCATATTCGCAAAAGTCACATGGAACAGCGTTGGGTTCAGGCTGGATAAGGGGTTTGGTGTCGGGGCTGAATCGTCCTTGGCTGTGATGACGCACGTCCAGTAGTCCTTGGTGACGTCGCCGTTGGCGACTGGCGTCACTGGAGTGTCTGTGGACGACGAGGTCGGCGTGCAGACAAGTGCCGAGTCCTTGCCGCTGAAGCTGCCCGGGGTGAACCGCACTGTCTGCGGCGAGGCTTTCGTCGAGTCGCCGTTGCCGCCGAGATCGGTTAGCGTGGTGCCGATCGTGATCTTGGCGTTCACCTGGACCTGTTCTGCCGTGGTGTCGCTGACGGTGGCGGTCGCGTCCCCGTTGGCGGTGCTTACCGTAACGGTCGATGTCGTGCCCCGGGTCGTGCCGGAGCCCACGAACGGGGTGCCCGGCGCCGGCGTATTCAGGCCGGTTACCGTGAAGACCACAGGCGTGTTGTCGGCCACCACGTTGCAGTACTTGTCAGTCACATGTGCCGATACCAGAACGCTACCGGGGATCGTCACGGACGACGGGTTGACTGTCATGCTGGTGGCCATCTGGGACGTCTCGGTGCAGACGCAAGTGGTTTCCGGCGTCGAACCGTCGCAGGAGTTCGGCTGGCCGGGGCTGAACAGCACCGAAGCGGTCAGTGTGACATCTGGCGCCGACGCTGCACCAACCTTGGCCGTCACGGTGACGTTCTCAGCCACCTTGTCAGTGAAGGACGGCACCGAAGCCACACCGTTAGTGGTTGTAGCGGTGAAGGTGCCGCTGAAGGCAGCACTACCGGACGGAGACGACAGCGAGAATGTCACCGAGGTGCCATCGGCCACCGGAGTGCCGTTGGATGTCAGAGCCGTCACCGTCGCCGTCACCGGGTTGCCAGCATTAGTCGAACCAGACGTGCCCGGCACCGCATTCGCGGTGGCTGTGCCGGGGGTTCCCTGCGGGTTGTCGGTGCTCAAAGCCAGCAGCGATTTGGCTTGGACAGCCTGGTTGCAACTGGGGTCGCCAGCCTGGCAGCCACTGTCAGCTTTGAAGGGGATCGGCTGTGCCGAACCCACGGCCGTGCTCTGGTACGTGACGGACGCCGTCGTCGTGGCGTCAGCCTTGGTCGATGTGTACTGAACGGTGTACTGACCGGTGTTATTGCCCACCGGCGTGACGGATGAAACCTTGACTTCGCTAGTCGAGCCGGTGAACGCCATGTCGCTTGTGAGCAGGCCGTCCAGCAGGTGCCCTTGGTCGTCCTTAGCGGTCAGTGTGCCGGTGTAGTAGTCGCCGCCGACCGGGCCTACCTTGACCCAGTTGGCCATGGTGGTGTCGGCGGGGTTGACGGCCGGGCTAACCGTGAACGTCGAGTTCGTCCACGAGAAGGTGCCCAATTGGAAGGTCACCGTCGCCGTGCCCATCGACTGATTGGTCTTGTCTGTAAAGGAACCGGTCACCGTGACGGTCTCGGTTTGGGTGGTTTCACTGTTGCCGACCGTGCCAGTGACCTGGCCGTTGGAATCAGTATTGCCAGACGCGGTGATAACCGGCGTGCCGGGGACGGAACCGAAAGTGGCCGTCGACGATCCGGACAACGTCAGCGTCACCGGGATGTCGGGGATCGTATTGCACATCTCGTCGGTCACCAGACCGGTGACCAATTGGGACGACCCCAGGCTAATCGTGGTGGCTTTCAACAGATTCTTCGGATCGCCGATGTAAACACCGGTGTTCGGCAGCTTCGGCCCGGTCGGGTTGGCCGGGTCGGTGCATGGCGTGCAGTTCGGGTCGCCAACCTGGCAGGCGTCACCATGTGTGAAGGCCACCGAGGCCGGCGAGCCGGTGATGTTCGCCTGCTGGGCGCCCACCAAGACGGTGGCTGACAGCTCATCGGCGTAAGTGCCGACAGTGCCGGACTTGATCGTCACCTGGCAGGTGCCGTCAGAGCCGGTCGTGCAGGTCGGCGCGCTCAGTGTCGTCACTGGATCGGACGCGTTGGTGAATGTCACCGTACGCCCAACGAGCGGGCTGCCCGCCGAGTCAAGGATTTTGGCCGTCGCCGTGATGACATTTGTGGCTGATGGCGTCGAAATTTTGGTCGTGGCAATGTTCGTGTTCGGGTCGATGGAATCCAACGTCAGAGTTGACTTGCTGGGGTCGGCCACAATTGTGACGCCGAAATCGGCCTGCGCGACTTCGCCATCGGTGGAGATGCTGATGCTCGAATACATCGGTATGGTCGATGGATCAATCGGGGTGGTGCCGGCCACCGAACCGGTAAGCGCCGGATCGGCACTACCGTAGGGCAGCGCACCATAGCAGGCGCCAGAGGCGGATATCTGACCGCTGGTGCAGTTGCCGAGCACCTTGTTGGTTGTGCCGCCGGCCCCAGCATAGCTTTGCCAGGCAGCCTTGCCACCAACGGTCGGGCTCACCAAACGGACGATGTAATTGCCGTCGCCGCCAACCAGGAAGGAATAGTTGCCTTCGTTGTTGGTCACACGGGCGCCCTCATAGATCCACTTGTTGCCCTGCTTTGGATCCTGCATATACAAAGCCACGGTCTGGCCGGGCAGCACCGTCTCATTGGCGTCCCAAACCGAATTGTCATTCGCGTCGCTGAAGACGCTGCCCTGAATGACAATGGCCGTCTGAGCGGACGCCAGGTCATAGGTGGTCGATGTGCCCGTGCCCGTAAAGGTAGGGTTACCGCCCGGTGCCGTGTAGGGAACCGCAAACGAGAAGGCAGACGACGCCACGCCCGACGGAACCGTGGACACCTGACCGGACATCGGATTGATTTGGATTAGCTGCGTGCCGCCAGCGGCGGCCGCATATAGGCTTCCGTTGAAGAAAGCCATGCCCCATAGACCACCTGTCGCCGGGCTGTTCATATATGTAGAAACTGCTGCATTCTGCCCGGGGGCCGCCGTCATCGCTGAAACCAGCTCGTAGGTCCATGCTTTGCTTGAGTCCAAACTCGGCGTCACCCGCACCATCCAAGTGGTGCCTGCAGGATAGCCCTGCGAGGGAGTATTCGAAATGACTAATAGGTAAGCATTGCCGTTGGCGTCCACCGCCATGTCGGACGCCACATAGCCACCCGTTCCACAAGACGCCAAACCGGAACCGAAGATGTTGTCCGCACTGCTGGCCGGCTGGATGACGCCTGAAAAGTTGTAATCGCCCGTGTAGGGGTTAAACTCCATCATCGGATAAGTGGCCAGACAGGTCAGTTCGGCACCGCCAAAGAAGACATCGCCGGCTGTCGGGCCTTGTTGAACCACCTCACCGCCAGACCAGTAGGTGTAAGTGTTCGGGCTGCCGACGGTCTCGCCGAAATAGGCTGGCGTCGGGATCGCCGTGTATTCAGAGTTCGTCTGGCCGGCCGCCACCCGGTATAGCGCTTGGATCGTGGCACCATTCGCGCCTTGCGTCATTTTCGCCGGAATGCCGGTGACGCCCGACGTGCCCAAAGCCGTCTTAACCTGGTTCGACAAGTCGGTCGTGTAACCCCAGGCATACAGGTAGGCATTCGGTCGCGTGCCCAAAGCGTTGGCGTCGACGGCGATCGTGCTCGTCCACAACGAACTTCCTGCGGCCGCCCCTGTCGGGTCTGGCGGGATCGCTGTCGGCGAGCCATTGTAGGTCGCCGCAACCGGGGTTATGGCGCGGCTCGTAACCTGCCCACTAGCGTCTGTCGGCAACGTGCCCACGCCGTAGTAATAGCTGCCGGTGTAAAGCGTGTTCCGGTCGAAAGTCATGCCTGACTTCAACCGGTTCGCCGCTGGATACCAGCCGGTGTAGTTACCGCCGCTGGCGTTCATGTCAGCGATCATGTTGCCAATGACCGGCAAAGTTGGCGCGGCCGCGCTGGCGGTAGGCACACTCATCACTATCGCGCCTACCCCAAGCAGCGAGGTGGCGAATGCCACACCCACGGCGATCAACCGGCGCCAAACGACACCCGCTCCTTTGCCTGGCGAAGTCTCAATGTCTCCCTTTTTAGACGGCGTCACGTCAGTCTCCCTTTTATTACAACTACTTGTCGTAGTCGCAGCCCTTTAGACCGCATCAAGTCGGCGATCATCACGTCATCCTTTCATAGGCCGAAATTTTGAATCAACGTAAACCTGTCATGTCGGGACCACAACGTCAGTAGGACGGGCAGCTGGTGCCTGACGGTAGCGCATTGCCCCTAGTTAATGTCGCCTTCGAGTGAAGGTAACAATTTGATATAGGTAATGCCTTTTCGAGTAGCAATACCCCCGTCCGTATTACCCGACACAAGAGTGCAACGGAACGGGGGTACTGCTCATATGAGAGAGGCCTAGCATTAGGGACTGTTGGCCTCTCGGACTAGCCGGCAAGGGAGGTGACGACTAGCCGTCTTATGGCGGTTATCCAGCGAATTTTTGCCGGCGACGGATGGCGACAATCGCCACCAGCACACCAATCAGGCCGAGTATGCCGGCCGCAACGGCGCCGAAGTTGGACTCCGTGTCACCGCCGGTTTGGACGGCCACGGGGACAGCGCCGACGGTGACGGTTGCCGGCAACGAGCCGGTGCCAACCGCGTTGAACGCCCGCAGCGTGACGACCGTGCCGGCCGCCAACGGCGTGGCGGGGTTGCAACTGAACCGGCCATTGCCGTCGGCCACCACATTGGTGCAACCAGGCACCGCAACCGGGTTGCCATTGGCGTCCGGAACGGTGATCTGGATACGCATGCCCGGCTGAGCCGAACCGGTGATGGTGCCGCCGGTTGTCGGGTCAGGCACTGGCGCAGTCGGCACGGACGTGTCGATCAGCACTGACTGAGGTGCCGACGGGGTGCCGGTGTTGCCACCCTTGTCCGTCTCGACGGCCGTCAGCTTGTGCGTGCCATCGGGAAGCGGCTTTGATGGGGTGCAAGACCATGTGCCGTCCGGCTGAACCGTAGCTGTGCAAACCGTCGACCCGTCACCGTCGTGAACGGTGATTGTGTCACCGGGAACAGTGCCCTTGCCGGTAATCTTCGGCTGGTTGTTGTTCGTCGGCTTCATCGGGTTGATCGACGGAGGCGTCGTGTTGACGGTGATCTGCACCGGCGCCCCTGGCAAGGTGTTGCCATCCTTGTCAGTGATAACAGGCGTCAGCTTGTTGCTGCCGTCCGGCAGCCCGGGGGCGGTCGGCGTGCACGTCCAGGTGCCGTCGGGGTTGACCGTGGCCGGGTTGCAGCCAGGCACCGGGTTACCGTTGTCGTCCACCACCTTGACGGTGCCGCCGGGAACCCCGCCGGTGCCATCGATCTTCGGGGTGGCCGTGACGACCGTCGTACCAGCCGGCGGGTTGGTGATCACCGGCGGTGTTGTGTTGACCGTGAAGGTCACGCTCGGGCCGTTGGTGAAGTTACCTTGCGGGTCGGTCTGCACCGGCATCAGGGTGACGTCGGTTGGGCCGTTGCCCGTGATAAGCGGCGACGTCGGCGTGCACGTCCAGGTGCCATCGGCATTGGACGTCACCGGGTCGCAACCGGGTATCGGGTTGCCGTTGGCATCATTCACGGTGATGGTGTCGCCTGGCACGGCGCCCGTACCGCTGATCGGCGGGGTGGCCGTCACGACCGTGTCACCGGCGCCTGGCGTCTGAATGGCAGGGGTGCCAACGGCCAGGAACTGGACGTCTGCGCCGCTGCCATCACCGGAGCGCGTGCTGGTGCCTTTGACCGGGGTGGTCGGCTGATCGGACGACGGGATCGTCGCCTCAACAGTCACCCACTCCACCTGGGTGTCGGCCGCCTGGACGGTTGCCACACCCAACGTCGTGCCGTTCGTCCCGTCACCGCTTGTGGCGGTGGCCGACGACAAGGTGCCCTTGTTGTTGATGGTGAAGTTGACCGGTACATCGGGCAGCGGGTTGCAGTACTCGTCGGTCACCAGGACGGAGACCTTGGAGGTGCTGGGCATCGTCACTGGCGACACCGCCGAGATGTTCGTCCCCACGGTGTTCGGGGGCTGGCAGGACGGATTGATCACCGGCGGGCCTGCCGTGAAGGTGACGGTCTGCGGCGAAGCCGTCGCAGCCGTGCCACCGTTCAGATCGGCGGGGGTGCCGTTGACGTCGATGGTCGCATGTACCGTGACATCGCCCGGAATGTACGAGGTCATGTCAACCCAGGCGTTGCCCGGATCGGTGGCCACGACGGCCGTCTGCGTCGGGAAGGTTGTGCCCGTCATTGCCGTGCCCAGGCTCGAGTCGATGCCCAAAAGCTGGCCGTTGTTGTCAGCCTTGAAGGTGACAGGCACGCCATCGATCGGGTTGCAATTCTTGTCGGTCACGTAGGCCTTCAGCACAACCGTCGTTCCAACAGTCTCGGCATTGCTGGTCACCGTGAAGTTGGTGCCAACCTTGCTCGTGTCAGTGCAGACGATGGGGCCCGGGTTGGGCTCGCCTGGCACGAAGTGGATCGACGGGTCGGTGTTGCCCGAAGCGTCGGCCACCTTGGCTGATCCGTCGTAGGTGACGGAGGCGGTCAGCGGCGTGACGCCGGGGATCGCTGTTCCGTCGGCCTGCTGGTCGGCCAATGTCGAGGTGTACGTCACCGTGTAGGTGCCGTCACCGTTGTTGACCGCCGGGTTGGTGATGGTGATGGCCGAGTTGTTGGCCGCGAAGACCATCTTCGTGACATCCAGATCCTTGATCGGGTTCTTATCGGCGTCGCGAGCCGTGAGCTTGGCCGTGTAGTAGCCGCCGTCAACAGACGGGACGGAGCCCGACATTGTGCCGCCAGGTGTCACTGCGAACAGCGAGTCGCCTGCCGAGAACGCCCCGGCCGTGAACGTCACGTTGACAGTACCGCCGTCGGTGATTGTCGCGGCCTGTGTCGTCGGGTCGGTGCTGGCCACACTCATGGTCACCGCTGTGGCCTCAGCGACCTTGTCGGTCTCGTTCGCCATG